>OQVS01001306.1_pt1 | contig 17095 bp, 18 predicted proteins | sample 1691601 | NCBI WGS metagenome assembly OQVS01 (sample SAMN03418268, study PRJEB22391) | human gut metagenome | biome: human-gut; feature: organic feature; material: feces | host: Homo sapiens | place: Tanzania | collected 2013-01
CGTGCTTCCGCAAAAGCTCTAATTTCTGCTTCCTGTGCCTCAAGAGAAAAACCGTCCACCTGTATCAAAGTTGAAACACGTGTATATATGTATGCGTTTTCCATGGACGGTACCTCCTTCATTCTGCTTTGTCAGCAATAAACATCTACTTCAAACAGTATAAACGATGACAGAAAACTTTTCAATGGCCGCAGTAAAAAAAGAAGAGGGCTGGATGCCCCTTCCTGCATCCAGCCCTCTTGGTCTTCTTCTGTTTCCATAGATTTATACTTCATCAGCAGTTCGGCGATCATCGTAGAACAACGAATGAAGTTTTCATCCCTCATCAGTTCATTATTCATAGGCATCCCTCAACGTTCATTCTGCAATCCTACCGTGTGCCTCCTATAAGCAGCTATGATTTCCGGCGGAATATCGTCCATTAGTGCATGAAGTTCAGAGAGTTCCTGCTCCATTTTGCCGTATTTCAGCTTGTTGGCGATTTTCTCTCTGCCAGCGTTTTGAGTTGTTTTCAGTTCTGCTTCCAACGCAGTGTTTTCATCGGAAAGCTCCCTGTAAGCTTTATCGTACTTTTTCAGCTTTGTGCGCATGGCTTCCGACGCTGGAACATATTTATCCAGCAATGCTCCCAATTCTTCCATCTTCGATTTCTTGTTAAGAAGATTGGTGTCTGCCATGAGCGTCATAATCTGTTCCTTCATTCTGCTCAGATGAACCACTTCCTTGAATACTCTCGGTGGAATATGGCTGCGTCCGGTCTTGCTGGCACTCTCACCGCGTTCCAAATCAGGATATTTCTTGACCATATGCTTCCAGAATTCATCCTGCCACCAGGTCAGCTTTTTCTTGTTGCCCACGATCTCTTTGGCACTGAGCCGCTTGTCTTCCGTCAGCGGGACAAAACAAAGGTGCATATGGGGCGTTTTCTCGTCCATATGCACCACAGCAGATATAATGGTTTTCGGGTCTTGGTGTTCCCTGATAAAGTTCAGCGCCTCCTGAAAATAGGCTTTGATCTCGTCTTTCTTCTTTCCTTTGAAGAACTCTGGCGTTGCGGTTACAAGTGCTTCCACCACACGCACGCTGTCCGAGCGGGTGCGGCAACCGACCTCCTTGATCTGTCGCTCTGCCTCTGCCCGGTATTTTTGTTCCGGCGTAATCAGGTGAAAATTCAAGTGGCTGCGGCTCTTGTCAATGTCAGGGTTGCTGACGTAATTCTCTTTTGTGCGCTCATTGTGCGACTCAATATTGGAAATCTCCGGTCCTTTGTATTTAGCAAAGCGAAGAATGGCAAACTGCGGCTTGCTCATTTATCTCTCCCTCCGTTTCTGCCATATGAGGTCATACCCCAGCGCATCAGCCAGTTCCACGACCTCCTTGTAGCGGATGCTCTCCCTTTGCAGCTTGGCAGACAGGTTGGACACGCTGTCACTCCAGTCATATTCCTCGGCCAGCCGGTCAACGACCTCCTGCATGGTAAAACCGGCGCGGACGATCTGCGCCTTGATTTCATTGCGTACACTCATAATCAAATTCCCTCCAAAATTCAGATGATGAAAAAGCGAAGCCAGCACGCCATTCGGCGCATCCGCTTCGCTGTATCGTGAAAAATTCTATTGTCGTCAAATCCGCTCAGAATCGCCGTTATGATGTCCTGTTCACAGGTGACACCTATCGACTTTTCTGTTCCGTGTGCCTTTACTCTAAAACGTATGATTTCCCATGTTTCCGCGCATCTGCTTTGCTGTTCCGAGAAGCACGATTCCGTAAAAAGATTTCTGCCAACAGTCAAATAATTTGCGGATTCCACCTGGTTTGCTTTATGCCCGAAAATATAGGCTTTGCCGGTCAGAGTTTTTTATATAGCGGCGTTTTAGGAAAATAAAACGTACATACGTACACGGCGCAGTCGCAGAAAAATCATCGCCAGTCCTCCGGTACGTACGTATGCTCTGAAACATCAGAAAACCCGTTTATATTAGGTCTGGCAATCGCTTCAATACCGAAGAAGCCCCATACACGCCGTCCGGCAGCATTGGTGATCTTATTGCAGTATTCAAGATTGTACTTGCTTTGGTTCGCAATCACACTCTCACTGAAACTGCGGCGCTTTAGAGGTGTCAGATTATTTTCCTCACACCACATCCGGTAAATTTCATACAAGTCTTTAGAGCTGATGGTACAGTCTGCTTTCAGCCGGATATAGCCCTCGGATTCCAGAAAATCAAAGACATTGTTATTATCTCGCTTCACTGCCTCCCGGTTATCCCGTGTGCGCTGGCTTTCCGTGAATTTGAAGTTGTTAGCGGCAAGCCGCTGCAAGCCCTCAAACGCCCACAGGAAGATGCCCTCGACCTCTGCTTTCATCTTTTCGGCAAGGTCAGGATCATCTACCCGTCCCGCAGGCTTTTCCCTGGTGGTCAGTACAAGCTGTCGGCGGTAAAATCCGTCGCTTCGGTCATAGAGTGCTTGCAGATCGCCGTTGGAGAACGCCAGCAGGCGAGCAAACATCCAGCCCTGATAGCTCTGCTTGCCTTTGCGCTCCAAATCCATTTTGCCTTGGGCGGTCACGATGGACTTGACGTAGTTGGTCTGCCGCAGCGCATCCATTCGCATATCATCATCCACGCACAGCAGAATGTGTTCCAGGTCGGCGCGGGCAAAGCGGTTTTCAGAAATTTTGCCGATGCTGCCATCCTTCATGTTGCTGCCAAGAAGCGCACCCAGCACAGCACCGATCTGCGATTTTCCTTCGCCGCCGTTTCCCTTAATCACCATCATGCGCTGCCCCTTGTTGCTGGGAATCAGGCAATAACCGATGAACTCCTGCAAGGTTGGAATGTCCTCTGTATAGAGAAGCCCATCCAGAAAAGAAAGCCACCGGACGGGAGCCGGTGCGTCAGGGCGGTATGCCACCGGCAGTCTGCTCCGCACAATGTTCGGTCTGCCCTCGGTAAAGCTGCCATCCAGCGTCAAAGTACCGTTTGCCAGATGGATTCTATCTGCTTCCGGTGCAAAGTCCTCTACATGAGCTGCCAGCTTCATCACTTCCAGAATGTTGGTGATTTTGCGGGGGATGTTGTTCACGGCGCAGCATTTCAGTTCCTCATAGATTTCGCCCCGGAGCGGCAGATCGTCGGTCACCCTGCCGTCCGGCGTGAAGAAAGCACCATCAGCAAAGATGATTTTCCGGCTGCTCAGAAATTCATCACAGAACAGCGCCTCATTGATATTTGTGCCATCAAACCAGATGGGTGCGTCTAAATTAGCTGATTTCCGTTTCGCCACGGGTGTCCACCTCCTTTTCCGCTCGTTTCAGGCGTTCTTCCAGCCGGTCGATCATGCCGTCCTTTTGAAGCATATCCACGGTTTTCACGCGAACCTCCAACTCCGCAAAGGTTAAAATATCTGTCAGATCCTCGATATAATCGAGCATCTGGCAGGCTTCCACAAAGCGGTCATCAATGGTATCCTCCGGCGTTTTGGGTGCGTACTGCACCTTCCAATGCTCCAAAAGATGCAGATAATCGCATAATATCCGCTGACAATGCAGTTCCTCTCGCTGGAACGCCTTTGCCAGCGGATATTTCGGTTTCCGCAGCGCTGCCGCAGCCGGGGGCTTGTCCGGGTCGATCCCAAAGTCATACGCCAGCTTTTTCGCTGCGTCATAGCTGCTCAGGTTGAACAGCTTTGCCACAAGGTCGATCACATCGCCGTGGGCTCCGCACCCGAAGCAGTAGAAGTAATCCTCATTCAGCTTCATACTGGGTGTACGGTCGGCGTGGAAGGGGCAGCAGACCATGTTGCCACGGTTTACTTCCAATCCGTAGTATTCGGCAGCCTCTTTCACGGAAACTGCCATCTTGATTTGTGTAAATAAATCCATACCTGTTTCCTCCTGTAAAATAATTGAACTTCGCCGTTCTACCAGATGCCGTTCCTGCCCGAGTCCTTACCCCGGCGTTGTCTCTTCCTTGGTACGCGGAATGCGGTACTTCTCCGGAAGCATATCCTCATCGGACGATCATGAACTTTTCAAGGTGCTGCGTGGTTTACGTCTAAATTTTAGTTAGAAAACAGGCCCTTTCCCGTATATCCAAGAGGTAGGAAAAGTGGGGTAGAAGTTGAAATTTTCCACGCTTTGAGACACAAAATGGAAAAGCATGATATAATACAGAAAAATGGAAAAGGAGGCTGCTGTATGCAAGTCAAGCTGACAATCGGAGAGCGGTTGAAAGATTTACGAGTAGAGCAAAAGCTGACATTGGAGCAGCTTGCCGCCGAGGTAGGCATCTCAAAATCCGCACTTGGCAAATATGAATCGGATAATGGCAAGGACATCAGCCCGTACAGCATTTTGTTGCTGGCGGACTATTACGGTGTTTCCTGCGACTATCTGATGGGACGGACAGAAACAAAAAATCACCCAAACACAGCTCTGCATGAGCTGCATTTGAGTGATGCTTCGATTGATGTATTAAGGACAGGCAAGTTCAACCACCGGCTGCTGTCGGAGCTGATCTGCCACAAGGATTTCCAGCGCTTCATGCTGGATGCCGAGATTTACGTTGACCGGATCGCAGATATGCGGATCAAGGATATGAATACGGTTCTGGAAGCTACCCGCCAGATAGTCCTGATGGAGCATGGCGAGGAAGCTAACGATCTGTACCTCCATACTCTGAAAGCAGCGCAGATACAGGAGGAAGAATACTTCGGGCATCTCGTTGCAGACGATCTAAGCAATATCCTGCGGGACATCCGGGAGAAACATAGAACGGATACTCTAACCGCGGACGATGACCTGTCCGCTGTCGCTGTGCAGAAGCAGTTGATGGAGGCCGTACATTTTGAGGGCAGCTCCGAGGAAAAGAAAATCCGCGCGTACCTTGCAACACTTGGAATTGATTACGACACGCTCACGAAAGAAGAGTTTGTTTCTCTGATTGGAATCCTCAAGAAGTCCAAGCACATGAAAAGTCCCATCAGCCAGCGCGGGAAAACGACCATGACCCACGGCAAGGGAAAACGGAAGAAACGCTGAAACAGGAGCGTCGCTGCGGCGGGACGGGAGCTGTTACCTTTTACCCATACGCCGTAAAGCGTTGTGTTTTCGGAGGGAGTTATTTTTGAGTTTTGACCTTTATCGTCGCTACCGTTATAAAGAACCGAAGATATATAATCCGCTTCGTATTCGACTTCGGTCGCAAGGCTCGATTTAGCCCAACCCGCAAGATAATAACCCTTCGCGGTATAATTGTACGGTACATCGATTTCCTGACCGTATTTTACCGTCTTTTCGGTAACTTCGTCTTCCTTTTTCGCGTCGTCCGGATAATTTGAATCGAATCTTACGGTTATATCCGAACGTTTATAATACAATACGAACGCGTTTTCGCTTACCGTTTCGCTTATCTTGGCCAAAGGCTTGCTGCCCTCGGCGTTTGCGTCAAGTTCGAATCCCGCGCCGCCGAAATCTTTCGTCACAAAAGTACCCGCATAAGCGTAATCGACGACTTTCTGCGCTTCTTCGACGTAAGTTCCGTTCATATCCTCTTTCCAGAGAGTTACGGTATATTTGGTTTTATATTTTGCCGTAAGCGTGATATCTTTTTCAGGCATAACGTAAGAAGACGTAAGGTCTTTACCGTCTGCCTGCCACACTCCGAACTGATGATCCGCTTTCGTCGGAGCCAGACCGTTTACCGCAGACGTTACGAGTTCGCCCGCTTTGACGTAAACCGAGGTTTTATCCATACTGCCGCCGTTCAAATCAAACGTAAGCTTATAGAGTTTACCCCATTTTGCGTAAACCGTGACGTTTTCGTTTACGGTGACTTTAGTGGTCTTTTCACCGGTAAAATCGGCGTTTAAATACCAACCGTCAAACTCATAACCCGTTCTTTCTGCTGCGGGAAGATCATATTCCGCGCCTTTATCGAGCTGAACGCTTGCGATTTCCGTTCCGCCGTTAGTCTCGAACGAGAGCGTAAATTTTTTGTCTTTTTTGCAGCCGACGGCAAACGCGCCGAGCGCAAGCGTCATAACCGCCAGAAGAGCGATAAATAGTTTCTTGGTTTTGTTCATATGTTTTAACTCTCCTTATACTATAGAAGAAATTTATTACTGTTTATTTCGTTGCCGCAACCTGCCGATTATTATTCGACGGCGCGCCATACGGCGTATAACGTAACTCCGTTTTCGGCGTTTACTATCTCGTCGGCCGCAAACGCTATTACGTCGGAATCCGCGCTTACAGACCAACCGACGAATTCGTAGCCCTTACGAAGAGGTGCGGAAATGCCGTTTTTCGATTTGCGGTTGGATATTCCGTTTTCTTTAATCTCGACGGATACGACGTAACTCTTATCTTCCGACAGAGTGCAGTTCCAGATAACCGCCGAGAAAGAACTGTTCCACGTTTTTTCCCATTCCGGCATAATGCCTTCCGCGTCGGAATAGAACGTTGCGGCTTTTTCGCCGTAAAACGCGTGCGCGCCGATCGTTTCGATATTTTTATCGAGAATTATCGAAGTTATGACAGACCAGCCCTTGAACGCGAATTTACCTATATTTTCGACGCTTTCCGGTAAAACGATATATTCGATTTTATCCATTCCGTAAAACGCGTAATCTCCTATATCGGTAAGACCGTTGCCGAGTTCGAGCGTAGTCACGCCGGTACATTTATAGAACGCGCTCTTGCCGAGTTTTACCACGTTATCGGGTATAACCAGCGTTCCGAGAGCAGTACAGTTTTTGAAAGCGTAATCGCCTATAGCCGTAACTCCGCTGCCGATCGTGAGGCTTTCCAGAGCCTTTAAGTTGGCGAAAGCGTTCGCTCCGACTGTCGTTACGCTGTCCGGTATGACGAGCGTTTTAAGCGAAGTATTGCTCGCCCCGTCGTCGTTCATGTTATAGAATGCGTAATCTCCGATTATTTTTACGGAATTACCCAAATTTAAATTACGCAGACTTCTGCATGCGTAAAACGCACGTTCGCCTATCGATTCGAGATTCGTCGCCCTGCTGAAATCAAGGTCTCTGACGTAAGAACACCCGTAAAACGCGCGTTCGCCTATCGTAGTCAGATTTCTCGATAATTCAAATAAATTTTTATATCTTTGCACGATATAAAACATAACATAAAATAAGAGGCAATATTACAATGTCCGAAAAGAAAGAGTTTATTTCAACCCGAAAGGGAATTACATATCTTGATTTGTTCGCTGGGGCTGGTGGCTTCAGCGAAGGTTTTATGCAAGCCTATACGGATGACAAGTATTACGATTTTCGTTTAGCAAGCGATATTAACGAGAATTGTGAGCTTACACATCGTGTTCGTTATAATAAGATGCTTGGTCTTGATACTAAATTCATATGTCAAGATATTATGGAAGATTCTTTTTTACCTAATCTTCTCAAAGAAATAGGTAATCAAGAAATCGATGTTGTAACAGGCGGTCCAAGTTGTCAGTCGTTTAGTCTTGCTGGACGTAGAAAGAAGCTGGACAAACGTGATGATTTGTTCTTTCATTACTTAAAGGTAATCAAGGCTTTACGTCCAAAATACTTTGTAATGGAGAATGTAAAGGGAATACTAACAAAGGATGAAGGGCGAATAAAAGAGAGAATTCTTCGTGAAATCAGATCTATCGTTGATGATGCGAAAATGAATCAACTCTATGCTTTCTTGGACGATGTGTTGAAACCAAAGATGCCAACATCCTTGTACTATGCCTTATATATTAGGCTTTGTATGGAAACGTCCACTGACAATTGGGACAAGCAGAATGAGATTTTCTTTGAGAATCTTGAGCAACAATTGAAGGATGTAACTAAACATTTGCCGTATAGTATAAGCAAGAGTGATGAAAGTGTAAATACAATTCGTCATGGACTTTTGTTGTTAAAAATGAAACGGCAAAGAGATTCTATCCGCAAACAGGTCATTCAATTGAAAACCAGTGCCCATATTGACAATGACACTTTTATGGATGGCTACAATGCTATAATTGAGGCAATTTCTGATGGGCAGATTCTTGAAAAGACTTTAGATGCTGTTGACAAAGTGGCAAAAATGGGAGATTGTGCAGATGATGCGCAGTCCTTAAAGAAGTCTTTGGAAATACTAACATCTACTTTTGATGAGTGTATAGAATATATACAAGAGCAACTCAAAGAAAAAAAAGACCTTCTCAATCATCTAAATGAAATGATGAAGGAAATTCGGCTTTACAATATTGAAGAGCCATTTATACTTTTGTCCTCAAACTATGGTGTTCCTCAAAATCGTGAGCGAGTAGTTTTTATTGGTTGCAGAAATGATCAAGAGGTTATTAAAGAGATTCCTGCCACCATCAGTGATAGCGAGAAAGTGAATGTTTATGAAGCACTTTGGGATTTGGATATGATTGGAAATGGCGAAACAGTAACTTCGTATAAGAAGCCAAAGTTGAACCTGAAATTTGAAGAAACAAAAATTCAAAGAGCTATTCAAGGTGAGCCAGATGAGCGTGGACTTTTATTTTCTGAATGGTCAAGAATTGGTCGCTTGGGGCATCGATTTACATTCGACAATGAGCCATTCTATGTATTGAATATGAACGAGTTGGATAGACCTCAGAAATATCAGCACATGGATTTATTCAATCACCAAACAAGTCAGCAGAACGAAAAAGTTCGTGAGCGACTGCGAATTATTGCCGCACATGGGGATTATGATGACGCAAAGACTGAACTAAAAAAGAAAGGACTGGAGTCTCAGAAACGAAACTATGTAGTTTTGAATCCTCTCGGACAAAGTCCTACAGTTTGTACAATGCCAGATGACTTTATTCATTATTCTGCGTATCGTCCAATGACAGTTCGTGAAATGGCTCGTCTCCAGAGTTTTGACGATTCGTTTGTATTTCAGGGGAAACGTCAGACAGGTGGTAACAATCGCCAAAAAGAGATACCTCAATATACACTTGTAGGTAATGCCGTTCCACCACTAATGGCAAGGGCAATTGCCAATACATTGTTGAAACATATAAAGTAGAAATCACATGGTTAATATGCGTCCATTTACTGCGTTTGAACAGAAAAATTTGAAATTTCTTGTAAACCACAATGTAAAGTTTACACAGGTTGAGATTACCCCTACTGGTTTAGGTAAGGGTATTCTTGACTCAACAGCTCCTATGCGAGCCTATTTTCTTGAAAATGGTATTCATAACTATGAGGAACAACTTCAAGGTCAGGAACATAAGCAGATAAAACAAGCTTGCATTCTTACTGATGCAACACAATTTTTCACAAAAGCATCCTTTTATCGTCCAAATACAAAGAAAGGCGACCCTCGAATGTGGATATATGGATTTGGTTCATATACAGAAGGTAACGATATTCATGTTCTGTTTTGGCATGAACAAACATTATACAGTATCAATATAACTCATATAGACATTGAAAAATGCTACAATTCTGCTATCATTACACCTATGCAGGAAGTTTTGAAAGCTATCAACCAAGAGGGGAACTCGGTTTCTGAGGAACTTCTTGGGCGTTTCCGTGCTGTTAAAGACCAGTGGTTTGAGTCAGAAGTAACAGCTGATACAGGAATCGGCAGAACTATAGAGTCTTTCCTTGGAATCAGTATGAATAGTGACAAAACTCCTGATTACAAAGGAATAGAATTGAAAAGTCATCGGGATAAACGAAGCAGCAAGAAGAATGTACTATTTACTCAAACGCCAGATTGGGGAATTAGTAAATTGAAGTCTGGACGAGAAATAGTCGATAAGTACGGCTATATCAATGAAGATGGTTTCAAGACTTACCAAAACACCGTTCAATGTACGCCACCAAACAGCCAAATGTTGTTCTTGAATGTCAACCATACAAACGAGCTCCTTGAGCTACAAGCGGAGAGAAAAAAAGTCGAAGATGTTGCAGCTTGGAGGTTGGTAAAGTTACACCAACGCTTGCAAATAAAGCATCGTGAAACTTTCTGGATTGAGGTGGAAAACGAGTTAAACAACGGTAAGGAATACTTTCGCTACAAACAGATAGAGCATACAAAGAATCCTAATGTTGGTCAATTTGATGTGCTTCTTGAACAGAACATTATAACTGTAGATTTGCTGCTTTGCCGTCCAAGTGGACATGGCGATACTTACTCTTTTAAAATCAAGAAGAAAGGTATGCCTTTGCTGTTTCCTGAATCTGTATTATATACAATATAAGCTATGCATCATTATTAAACGGACAAGAACAATAATACATCATGAGAAAATATTCGTCTTTGTTGTTTCAATATTGCATACGCAAATTGATTAAAAGTTGGAGCTTTTGGCTATTTGTGCTATTTATAATTTGTTCCTATTTGTCTGCAATGTATCAGACTACAATATCCCCCAAGGAATCAAGGCACTTGTATTCTTGCCTAACTGTTTTATCAAATGTTAGTTTTGGCTATATTGCAGGTTATATTTTCTATATGGTTTCTGATTTTTTCCCAAGTAGTAAAGCGCAGTTTATAGCATTACAATACATCATGTTAGCTGAATATGAGATTTTGACAACGATAGCGTCCTTTAGTAAAATGGACGGTGAATACAGTGTTGCCGATTTTGAATCAGAGTACAACATGTTTAAACTGTTATATTGCGAAAGTAACACTTATGAGAAATGCGGAAACGACATGATAAGACTGATGGCAAGCATTAAAATCAACGATTTATTTGTTGAACAATCTAAAAGAATGCTTGAACAAACAAGCTCTAATTTTGACTGTTTGTTGGTAGCTCAAAACAAATTTTTGTCATATGAAGAGTTTGAATGTTTAACAAAAATAAAAAGGTTTTTCAGCATGGACAATAAGAACTTTGAGAATGGAGGTATAACAGTACGTCAATTTGAAATAGACCAGTCATTCCAAGATTATTATGATAACCAAAAATACATTATAGAAAAGTTGAAAGAAAGGGCTGCTTTTTGCATTGACGAAGAATACAAACAAGCAATAGAGACTTTTGTAAATAAAAGTTCTATAACTGAATAAGTTTTACATACAGATGTAGTGTATCTTTAAATTACATTCCATCTGTATGTATGGAAAGCAGACTTGTTCTGCTTAGAGAGCTTTCTATGCTGACATTTGCTTTTCTTTCTCTTCCCTTACTTCGGAAAACTGATGTAAAGATAAGAAAACAAACCGAGAAACGAGAAACAAAACGGAAACAAGAAACAGTCTTTTATGTCTTTTTAAGAGTGAGTTTGGCAAACATTGGAAAATTCAAATTATCGCTTAAAGCATTGCCACTTAGCGCATTTACTTTCATTTGCTTTCTTGTCTTTTCAAACGCATTTCGGAGTACAAAGATATTATTGACATCATAGTTCTTATAGATTACCGCAGCGTGGGCACATCATACCCGCGCTGCGGTAATATTGTTTTTGCATCGCGGTAATCGTGTTACATGTGCGTGGTAATGCGCTTGCTTGTGGGTTTGGATACGTAAAATGATGCTTTGGGTACGTAAAACGTGGCTTTGAATACGTAAAATGCGGGTTCTTCCGTGTTCTTTGGCAGTCAAAACCCTGCCCAACTGCCACTTCTTCACTACTAACTCTGCCATTTCTTGCTACAAACATATTGCAAATCTGTCGCAGAAATGCAAATTTACGACAACTACTTGACTAACATCAAAAATATAAGACAAGCAGGAAAATAATTGATGTTATACTTGTGTGCGAACACAAAAGGCATTAACTTTGCATCAGTAAATAACGAACGAGGTTACGCTGGAAGCGTGGCTGACGTTTGCCGCAAGGCAAGAAAAGAGAATAGGTAATTAGGGATAACAAAGTAAAAATTAAAGAAAGGGTAACATTATGGTTATTTTCAGTTTTATTTTTGCGATTTGTTGTGCAGCGATAGCTGAACTGGTAAAGGTCAACAACAAAATCAGCCTCAATAAGTAACCGACTGCCTTCGGGCAAGGTTATGAAAAGAGGTAAAGATGGGAAACACAGAAAAACACAGTAAGGATAACAATTAAAAAATTAAAGAAAGGATTAAGATTATGATGATTTTCGGATTTATCTTCGCAATTTGTTGTGCAGCCGTTGCAGAGGCTGTAAATGTAAACAACAAGATCAACCTCACTAAATAAAAGTGAGCTTGCTCAGACAATAGTAATAAAACGAAATATAAGAAGCGGTTGCATGAGCCTTCGGGCACGTGCAACCGCTTTTTGTGTTTGTGTGATACAATAAAACCGCAGTTTCTGCGTTATAAGTATTACGATGAAAAATATTCATATATATATAATAATGTGTGTGCTGGGCGTGTTCGGCTTAAGCGCATGCGACGATATCGACGATTTCACAACATCGCCGAACAACCTGCTCACGTTCTCTACCGACACGGTGCGCATTGACACCGTGTTCTCTACCGTGCCGTCGTCTACGCGCGACTTCTGGGTGAGCAACCGCTCGGGAAAAGGATTGCGCTGCACGTCGGTGCGCCTCGAAGGAGGCAACCAGAACGGATTCCGCGTGAATGTAGACGGCGTATATCTGAGTCCGGAGCAGGGCTATAAGGCGAACGACATAGAGGTGCGCAACAAGGACAGCATACGCGTGTTCGTGGAAGTGACTACAGCTGTGAATCACGGCGACGCTCCGAAGGAGCTTAACGACCGCCTCGTGTTCGCACTCGAGAGTGGAGTGGAGCAGAAGGTGGTGCTCAACGCATGGTCGTGGGACGCCGACTTCGCACGCAACAAGACTATCACGACCGACTGTACTATAACTGCCGGCAAGCCGCTCGTAGTCTACGGACCGATGACCGTAGAGGAGGGTGCTACGCTCACCATAGCGCCGGGCGCTACGCTCTTCTTCCACGACGGAGCGGGCATCGACGTGAAGGGACGACTCGTATGCAAGGGCACAGCCGAACAGCCCGTAACGCTGCGCGGCGACCGACTCGACTATATGTTCGACTATCTGCCTTACGACCGCATGAGCGGACTGTGGAACGGCGTACACTTCATGGAGAAATCGTACGACAACCGGATGGAGTTCACCGACTTGCACAGCGCGTTCAACGGCGTGCGTGTCGACTCGTCGGATGTGGCTCGGCAGACGCTCACCGTAGCCAACTCTACCATACACAACTGTCAGGGACATGCGCTGCATGTAGAGAATTCGAAGGTGACGGTGGAGAACTCGCAGCTGTCGAATGCGCTCAAAAACTGTCTCGGCGTAGACGGAGGCGACGTGCTGGTGAACAACTGCACGCTGGCACAGTTCTATCCGTTCGACTCAAACCGCGCCAGTGCGCTCAGTTTCTCTGCTCTGAAGCACCCGCTGCAGCAGTTTGTCTGTCGCAACACGCTCATCACGGGCTACAGCTCCGACGAGATGATGGGCGGAAAGCCGGTGAAGGACGCTACGAGTGAGGACGCCGCAGAGCCTAACGCCTTCAACTATCAGTTTGAGAACTGCGTGATACGCACACCTGAGGTGACGAAGGAGGAAGAAAAGCCGCACTTCGTGAACGTGGTGTTCGAGGAGAAGGAGAACGCCGACTCGGTATGCACCAACCACTTCAAGAAGGTGGACGGCGACAAGCAGGACTACGACTTCCGACTCGCCAAGACATCGGTGGCTATCGACCGTGCCGACCCCGCTACGGCTACAAAGACCGACCGCAACGCCATGCCGCGCGACGAGCGACCCGACGTCGGAGCATACGAATTCAAGGAGGAAAAGACGGAAGAACCGAATCCGCAGGAATAAGTATCATCACCATCTCACCATCTCACCACAACACCACCTCAACATCTCACCAACAAATCTCACCATCTCACCACCTCACCACAACAACATCTCACCACCACCTTTAAACTATGAAAGAAATTGACATTCACATCCGCGTTGAGCACTATCAGCTCGACGAACTCAACACTGCTGACCGCGAACTTGTAGACCGTGCGCTGAAAGCAACCCACGGCTCATACGCCCCGTACAGCAACTTCTACGTAGGAGCCGCGCTGCGCCTCGCCAACGGCATCATCGTGACTGGCGCGAACCAGGAGAACGCAGCCTTCCCCTCAAGTCTGTGCGCCGAGCGTACAGCCCTCTTCGCCGCACAGGCAAACTATCCAGACCAGCCCGTTTCGACACTCGCCATCGTAGCGCGCAACGCAAACGGACTGCTCGACGAGCCGGTAAGCCCCTGCGGAGCATGCCGCCAGGTGATACTCGGCGTAGAAGACCGCTACAAGCAGCCCATACGCGTGCTGCTCTACGGTAAGAAAGGCGTCTACAGCCTGCAGTCGGCTAAAGACTTGCTGCCCTTCTCGTTCGTAGACGACAGCATGAAATAGACGTAGTAACAAAATTTATATCAATGATATAGCCTTCTTTGTTCTTTTTTTAGTAATTTTGCACACTGGATTAGAATATACGCAATTTTTATATTAAAGAAAGAACAAAGAAATAGCAAAATAAAATTATGAGCAAACAAGTAGAAAAAATCAAGGAACTGGTCGCTAAGCGCGAACAGGCTCGTCTCGGTGGCGGCGAAAAAGCCATTGAGAAGCAGCACGCACGCGGCAAATACACAGCACGCGAGCGCATCGAGATGCTCGTCGACGAAGGCTCGTTCGAGGAGTACGACATGTTCAAGAAGCATCGTTGTACTAACTTCGGTATGGAGAAGAAGCACTACTATGGCGACGGTGTCGTGGCTGGTAGCGCTACAGTAGGCGGCCGTTTGGTTTACGTATATGCTCAGGACTTCACCGTCAACGGCGGTTCGCTCTCTGAGACAATGGCGCAGAAGATTTGCAAGGTGATGGACATGGCTATGACTATGGGCGCACCGGTTATCTGCATGAACGACTCGGGCGGTGCTCGTATTCAGGAAGGCATCTGCGCTCTCGCTGGCTACGGCGAAATCTTCGAGCGCAATATCCTCGCTTCGGGCGTCATCCCGCAGATCTCTGCTATCATGGGTCCGTGCGCAGGCGGTGCGGTTTACTCGCCGGCTCTCACCGACTTCATCATCATGAAGGAGCAGACTTCATACATGTTCCTCACAGGTCCGAAGGTTGTAAAGACCGTAACGGGCGAGGACATCGACGCTGAGCACCTCGGCGGTGCATCGGTTCACGCTACAAAGAGCGGTGTGACACACTTCGCTGCAAAGACAGAGGAAGAGGCTATCGAGATGATTAAGAGCCTGCTCTCGTTCATCCCGAGCAACAACACAGAAGAGGCTCCGCGCGTAGAGTGTAACGACCCGATCAACCGTATGGAGGACTCTCTCAACGAGATTATCCCCGACGACCCGAACAAGGCTTACGATATGTACAAGGTTATCGGCGCAATCACCGATAACGGCGAGTTCTTCGAGATTCAGCCTAAGTTCGCTAAGAACATCATCATCGGTTTCGCACGCTTCAACGGTCAGAGCGTTGGTATCGTAGCCAACCAGCCGGCTGCATACGCAGGCGTTCTCGACGTTAACGCAAGCCGCAAGGCTGCACGCTTCGTACGCTTCTGCGACGCATTCAACATTCCTATCGTGTCGCTCGTCGACGTGCCGGGCTTCCTGCCGGGTACAGGTCAGGAGTACAACGCCGTTATCCAGCACGGAGCACAGCTGCTCTACGCTTACGGCGAGGCTACCGTTCCTAAGATCACAATCACTCTGCGCAAGAGCTACGGCGGTTCGCACATCGTTATGGGCTGCAAGCAGCTGCGTTCAGACCTCAACTTCGCGTGGCCGTCTTCAGAGATTGCGGTTATGGGTGCAAGCGGTGCCGTTGCAATCCTCTGCGGCAAGGAAGCTAAGGCTAAGAAGGAGGCTGGCGAAGACGTTAAGGCATTCCTCGCAGAGAAGGAAGACGAGTACACAGAGAAGTTCGCCAACCCGTACGAGGCTGCTTCTTACGGCTACATCGACGACGTAATCGAACCGCGCAACACACGCTTCCGCATCTGCCGCGGTCTGGCACAGCTCGCTACAAAGCGCCAGCAGTTGCCGGCTAAGAAGCATGGTTGTATGCCGATGTAATTTGTTTTACAAGTAGACGGGTAAAACAAGTAGACAAGGTTATACAAGTAAACAGGTTACAAAGTATGGACAAGAATATATATGCTGCCATTGCCATGGCTCTATACGAGTATCAGGGCAACAACGTACACGATAAAGAACCGGGCTTCATCACCATACAGCCGCGTCAGACTATGTGGAACGCCAAGTTCTTAAGTTTAACAGCAAAACCATAAAAAGAAATGAAAGAATTTAAATATACAATCGACGGCAAAGAGTACAAGGTGCAGATTGAGGACGTAGAGGGCAATATCGCTGACGTAACAGTCAACGGTGAGGCTTTCAAGGTCGAGATGGAGCAGGAGGCTGAGCCAGAGAAGAAGAAGGTAGTGCTCGGTCAGCCAGCTGCTGAGGCAGAGGAAGGCGAGACAACAAGCGCTGCTAATGTGAACACAGCCAATGCGCTCAAGGCTCCGCTGCCGGGCGTAGTAACCGAAATTAAGGTTGCTGTAGGCGACGAGGTGAAGGCTGGCGACGTAGTCGTAGTGCTCGAAGCTATGAAGATGGCTAACAACCTCGAAGCAGAGAAGGCTGGAAAGGTTACTGCTATCTGCGTGAAGACTGGCGAGAGCGTGCTTGAGGACTCTCCGCTCGTTGTTATCGAGTAATTCGGTAAGCCGATACAGAATGTCTGACCTTTTTCTGGGTTAGATATATATAATGTCTGACCTTTCTGGGTTAGATATATATAATAAGGTTGAAAACGCAATATTGTATAGTATGTTGCGTTTTCAACCTTTTTTGTTTTTTTTAGCCGTTGAATAATAATAGATGTATATTATTGTTTTAATATGGATGTTATTGTGCATTATTGGGCTGGTCTTGTTAAAATACGTAAATTTGAAACGTCTGAAATAAAAATTTTTAACTTATACTTGTATGTACTATAAAATAGTTGTAAATTTGCGAGCATAAATTGGCATAACTAAGTAACTGTTCAAAATTAATTTTACAAATATGAATAATTCACGAATAAGTTCG
>OQVS01001312.1_pt1 | contig 17039 bp, 13 predicted proteins | sample 1691601 | NCBI WGS metagenome assembly OQVS01 (sample SAMN03418268, study PRJEB22391) | human gut metagenome | biome: human-gut; feature: organic feature; material: feces | host: Homo sapiens | place: Tanzania | collected 2013-01
CGGAGGTTCGCTTCGCTCATCCCGTCAGGCTGGCGCCTGACACCCATTCACAAGGCCGATGTTGTTGACGCACCCTGCAAATTGCTGCGTATCAAGCATTTAACCGAAATCAGAGTTATGGTTTTCACAACTCTGAAAATACCTAAACATTTGTTACTCTATGGTTTACAGGTCACGCTCCTTGTTCAATATCGGTAAACTTTTTTCAGGACTAGACAACAGGGAATATGGTGAACAGCCGAGTACGGATGCTAGATTCAGCACTGCGGCAGATTCCGCCTTGGAAATGTCCTGCTTGTTTTGTTCGTAGGCGCGGATCATCCTCAATGATACACCGGACCGCTCGGCAAGTTCCTGCTGAGTAAATCCGGCGGACTTGCGCTGGCGTTTCAGCGGGGAAACATCCGTTTCGGAATTTGACATGATTTTCAATGCTGAGGCCACGAACTTGCTTATGTCAGCCTCATGAAATGTAGGGTACATAGCCATAACTCTATGGACATCAATACCTTTTGCATGCATGGATTCAAATGGGAGATTGGTGTACCATTGAAGATAGGCCAGTACCCAGCCTGTCCAGAAAATGGCAGAACGGTCATCAAGCACATAGTTATAGTCCCTGGCATGGCCGCCGGTGCTTTCAATAATCTTCTTCCCCAATTCAATGCCGGACAATCCTGAGACGTATTTCGGATTGCCTTCCTCGAATTGGCGTATCACATTTCCGGCAAGCATCCTGTCATAAAACTCATCGATGCCGCCGGCACATGCAATGGAGCCATAATCCAGAGCCACTGCCAGATTCAGCATGGCATCTTCCAAATAAGTTTTATCGTAAGCGCGGATCATCATTCTTCCAATTATTTCTTACAATGTCAATAACGTATGTACCGTCCAATACTGTTTTCTCTCTTTCGCTTCTGAACGTGTCACGTGCAGTCCTGTCACGTGCAGCTTTTTTCGGGTAATAGGTCTGATTGTCTGCAAGGACAGCACGGAAATACTCAAGTTGTTCAAAAGCATTCCGGCTCTTAATGACCACTTGTTCTCCCAGTTTCCCCAATTTCATGGCTTTCCCAAGCTGCTCCAGTGAAATCGTGTTGTTCAAGAAAGCAGATGCGAATGAGAAGTAGGAATCATCGGCTCTATAGCCGCGTATCACATCGGCCTTCTTGTAGTCGGGAAGAAATTCGGAAATGATGTATTCCTTCGCTGCCGACGGAAGTCCCCGTTCTATTACAAATGTCCGGTTTTCCAACAAAATCGCAAGCCAGTTAAGTATATGATACTCAGCTTCCGACAAGTTCAAGACGGTCAATCCGTCCATTTCCAGTTCATACTCATTGGCGAAGCCGTCCCGATTTTCAGCGCAGGCCCATTCCTTGGCCAGTTCAATATGTTCAGTACAATAAAATCCCAAACCGTAATCATTCTTCGCATTTCCAAGTCCGAATTCCGGTTTTTCTATGATATTGGCAGAGCCGTGATACAATTTCAGTTTCATAAAACTCACGTTATAACGTCACTTTTTCGCAAAGATAATGGATTATCAGCAAAATGTCAATAGTTCTAGCCAGCGGCGGGACGCGGCCACGCCCGAGTTGTTGCACAACAATTATTTTATTGGCATAATTTTATTAAAATAATTATATTTGCATAAAAAAACACGTGGATATGGAAACGAATCCCTTTATTTTGACAAGCCGGATTCCTGAGCAATATTTCTGCGACAGGGTTGCCGAAACGGAAAACATTCTCAAATGCATTGACAATCAGGAGAACATTGTGCTTACGGCAAGACGGCGCATCGGCAAGACCGGACTGATCAATCATTGCTTCGACGTGGAGCGCATAAGGCAGAACTACTATGAAATTTCCATTGATATTCTGCACACGGCATCGCTCAAGGAATTTGTCCAGGAGCTTGGCAATGTCAGTTTTCGTGCCGTTGCCAGTCGGAGCGAAAGAATGATGAAATCGTTTGCTGCCGCATTGAGGTCTTTGTCGGCGAGTTTCGGGTATGATCCCGTGTTGGCGTCGCCGACATTTGACATTAAGCTTGGAGATATCGAGCGACCTCAATACACGCTTGATGAAATTTTCCAGTTTCTTGAAAATGCCGACAAGCCATGTATTGTTGCCATTGATGAGTTTCAGCAGATAATCAGGTATCCTGAAAAGAACGTGGAGGAGCTTCTGCGTGGAAAAATTCAGAAATTGACCAATACGCATTTTATATTCGCGGGTTCAGAAAGAAGAATAATGTCTGAAATGTTCTTCTCCGAGAAACGGCCGTTTTATCTTAGCGCCACATCTATTGCACTTGATCCGATAGATAGGGATGTCTATCGGGAATTCGCAGAACTCCAGTTCCGCAATGGTGGAAAGCAGTTATCTCCAGATGCGTTTTCACACGTATATGATAAGTTTGAGGGTGTCACAATGCATATCCACAGGGTCCTGCACGATGCCTATGCCTATACTGGGCACGGAGGATGTATCTCCGTTACCGATATCATGTCCATCTGCAAGTCCTACATTCACGAGTACGGGTCGCGTCTGCGTGAGTTGATGTCAAATGTTTCGGAACAGCAGAAGGAGGTGCTTTATGCAATCGTAGAGGAAAAGGAGGCCACATCCATAACGTCATCGGCATTTATAAAGCGCCACAGGCTCAAGTCCGCCAGTTCGATACAATCAGCCATGAAATATCTTTTGTCTGAAGACCTTGTGACCAAGACCGGAAACGTATACACCATCTCAGATCCTATGCTGCGCATCTGGATAGAGTCGGAGAAAATATGTTAGCGTGGCCACTGGCGGGACGCAGCCACGCTTGATTTTTGGATGCTCTGATGTTCAATGAGTTATAAAACGGAGCGTGGAAACGGAGGCTTTTTTTGGCCACGTTTCCACGCTCTCGTAAGAATGGTATTTGATTATCAATGGGTTACGGAATGTGGCGTGGCCGCGTCCCGACGGGCGGTAGAAAATAGAATGTAAAATGCAAAAAGATCAGCTTCCGCAGTAAATCATTGAAAAGAGGTGATTCAGAGGGGCGGGGTCGCCGGAGGAGAGGAGGGTGACCGCTGGGGTGCCGTGGTGGACGAGGTCGCCGGAGCGGGCGGGAGCGGGACTGCCGGACCGGGCGTGGGAGGGACTGTCTGAGCTGGCGCGAGCGGAGTCGCCGGAGCGGGTGCGGGCTGTTGCGGAGTTTGAAAGAGGCTCGGAAAACTGCGCGAGCGCTTCGGCGGCCTTTTCCGGTGAGAGAAGATGCTCTTCGGACATGACGTGGACCAGCTGACGGGCTACGGCGGGAGCGGGGTCGATGAAACGGATGCCCGGCCCTGCAACTTGCTGAAGGACAGGGAGGAGGAACGGGTAATGGGTACAGCCCAGGACAATGATGTCGGCACCGGCCTGGAGCAATGGACTCAGGCTGGCCCGGACGGTGGATTCGGCTTCTTTTCCGGAAATGCATCCGGACTCTACCAGTTCTACAAAGCCCCGGCCTACATGCTCCACTACACGGACATTGTCATCGACACTGCCCTTGGTATTCAGATATTTGGAGCCTTTCAACGTGCCGGCTGTGGCAAGGACGCCGATGGTGCCGGATTTCGTTCCTAGGGCGGCAGGCTTCACGGCCGGCTCCATGCCGATGAACCGGATATGGTCATGACGGCCTCCGGTCAAAGCCAGCACACGTTCACGAACCGCATCGGAAGCCGCATCAGAGTAATCAGAACGAAGTTTGGAAATAGCGGCCGCCGTAGCGGTATTGCATGCAACCACGATGATGTCGGCACCGCGACGGAGCAATTCTTCAGTTATTGCACACGCCCTGACCCGGATGAACTCCGGGGACTTCTCGCCGTAGGGACAATACGCATTGTCCGAATAATAAATATACTTTTCATCAGGAAGAAGACGGGTTATCTCCTTCAGGACTGACAACCCGCCTTCTCCAGAATCAAAAATTCCGATACAAGCCATTGACTAATAGCCGTTATAGTCGCGTGCCAACTGGCCGTACATCTGGCCGAGCACCTCAAGATAAGGAGAACCGCTTACAAGCGTGAGACGATATACGGTATCATCCACCCTGTAGTACTGGACGCCGCCGAGAGTGATTATGTCATAATCCTCAGGAAGATTCTGTACCAATGCCCCTGCAGGAGGAACGATAACCTGGTACTGTCCGCCGGCATTGACGATATAGAAAACGCCGTCCTGATAGAAATAGTTCCTGTCAGCGTATGCGTAGCTCTGCACCAGGCCCAGGCGGTTGGCGATCTCGTATGAAGAAAGCGCCGAGTTCGGATTCATTGCGATAGCACGGTTCTGAGCCATAATGGTCGCATTGTTCTGGGCGATGATCCTGTTCTGCTGGTCGATGTAGCGGTTGTTCGCGTCGATCGCGCCGAACGTGCGGTAGACATTGGAATAATAAGCGAAGTTCACGGTCGCGAACGAGATGTCCACCACTGAACGGGCGATGGTCACTCCGAACGGAGGACGGCAAACGATATAGTGGTCTCTGTAAGGTCTGTAATATACGTCATTGTAAATGTAATAGTCAATGCCGAAGTATCTTACGACCTTGTATCTAGGAGGCAGGACCTCAACCCTGAAGCCGAAGCAGTGAGGGTGATGGTGATCGTAGAAATGGCCCGGACGGTCATAGTGCATGAAATCACGGTCACGCGGCGGGATTCTGTGGACGTTGTGGTCTTCAATCCTGAAATCCATGGAGTTGTCCATCTTGGAACCGCCTCTGTTGTTGTCAGGCTGGCGCATGTTTCCGGAAACGGAGCTGAGTCCGGTCCTGGTCACGTTCGAATTTCTCCTTACCACGCTGCTGCTCTGTGAAGAAGGATTGTTGCGGACACTGTTGTCCACTCCGTCTACACGTACGGTAGCGGTTTCCCTGTTGGAGGAAGAGGAATTGTTCTGGCGCACTGCTCCGCCGTTGCTGTTCTGACGGACAGAAGAGCTGCTGCCGGATGTGGCGGTGCTGCCGGAAGATCTGCGTACGGAGGACGATGAGCCGCTCTGGCGATTCTGGGTAGAACTGCCGCTCTGACGCACCTGGGAGCTGGTTCCGCTCTGGCGGACCTGAGAAGAAGAACCGCTCTGGCGGACCTGTGATGATCCGCTCTGACGGACCTGCGAAGAGGTGCCGCTCTGGCGGACCTGACCGCCGGCAGATCTCGTGCCGGACTGTGTAGAAGACGAGGTTCCGGAAGATCTGCGGACTGTCGTGCCCGATGTATTCTGACGGGTCTGCGACGAAGTACTGCGCGACTGCGTAGATGAACTGCGTGTCTGGGATGTACTCCTGCTCTGTGAAGAAGTACTGCGGGACTGGGTGGACGTGCTGCGGTTCTGCGTAGACGAGCTTCGTGACTGTGTCGACGAGCCGCCTGAAGTAGTGCGGTTCTGCGTCGTAGTGGTAGTCCTGCGCACCTGTGCATCCGCATTGTCATAAGGAATAGTCAGCATCGAAAACGCTGCCAGCGAAGCCAATGCAAGATTTAGAATCTCTTTCATAACAGTGTCATTTATAAAGGTGATATTTGCTGGAAAGCGTCCGGAAATCCTCCACATCCTTGTTCCAATAATCCACAATATCCGAGACCTCCAACCTCTTTGAAAACGTTTTTCTTACATAATCCGTACCACAGATTTTATCGAACATCGACGTCCTGCCAGCCGCCATCTTGAACGGATCCCTGCCAGGATAAAGCCGATGCAATGCCTGCATGACATAAAACTGTGTCAGCGATATGCATGCGGCGGAATAATCCGTAAAGAAATACTGCACGCCATGTATCAGTTTCCCCTGGCTGCTCCCCGCAATCGGCTTGTAATGGATAGTCCTGAACGCCGTCCCCGGAAGGCGATAGCTGTCCAGTTCATCTTTAAGTGCATCAGCATCAACCCATTCCGCTGCAAAAGTCTCGAACGGCAATGTATATCCGATACCGATGTTCAGATACCCGTACAATTCCCCGGCAATACCGGCCGAAGGATAATTGACAGCAGACTGCGGATAAGGGATGTTCGGCGACGGCAACACCCAAGGCAATCCGGTATCGCCATAAAGCATATCCCTGCTCCAGCCCTCCATAGGCACGACCGTCAACTTGCATTTCAGCGGCTTCTCGTTTCCACGCTGCCCGCAATTCAGCCCCTCCTCATTTATGAGAAGAGCCAGCTCCCCAACCGTCAATCCGTAAATATAAGGAATCTTGAATTCACTGACAAACGAGAAGAACCCGGGTTCCACGTTACAGCCTTCGATTTTCTCGCCGCCGAGAGGATTCGGCCTGTCCAATACGACTACCTCAATGCCTTTCTTCGCGCAGGCGCGCATCACCAGTCCCAATGTGCTGATGAATGTATATGAACGTGTCCCGACATCCTGGATATCATAAACCATGACATCGATTCCATCCAGCATCTCCTGTGACGGCTCCCTGAATTGTCCGTAAATGGAATGTACCTTCAGGCCGGTCCTGGTGTCTCTGGTATCTGACACCTTATCTCCCGCATAAGCGTCTCCCCGTACCCCATGTTCCGGACCGAACAATGCCACAAGTTCCACGTTATCAGCATTGTAGAGAATGTCGATGGTAGAGCGGAGCTTGCTGTCCACGCCGCTCGGATTGGTCACAAGACCGACTCTGCGCCCCTCGATTTCCCAGAAACCATGCTTTTCCAGCACTTCGATTCCGGTCATGACCTTGGGATTTCCGGCCATGGCGGAGACGCACGAAATGACAGCAAATGGAATCGCTAATATCTTATGTTTCAATGCATCCAGCATATCATCTAGTTTTCGATGGTCGCAATTTTCCCGGCAAACAGGATATCATTGTTCTCCGCATTGAAGATAGCGAAAACGAACGGCCTGTCCACATTCATAATGAATGGCCTCGGCTCAGGTCTGACGGAAGTGAGTCTTACGCCTACGGATGTAACTGCCGCAGCCTCGGAACCCTCTTCATTGACTTCGATGAAACATTTCTGGCGGACTTCATCCACTGCCACGCCCGCCTGCGTCATCGCACTGAAGTCAGCAGCTCCCGAAAACGCCTTGTGCACGCCCATCGACTGGAGCAAGCTGTTCATTATCAATGTCGTATTGACCTTGAACTTAGGCATTGACAATGCGACGGTCTGCATAGTCGCGGCCTCCATGAAGCTCTTGAACCTGTCGGCATTCACGTAAGAAAGGAAATCCTTCATGTCCACGCCTTCTGCAGGCAAGCAGACAACCATGTTCCAATTCCCTGATTTATATGGGAGTACCACGAACTTGCAGCCACTGGTTTCCCCGCAGAGGAACGATTTCCTGATATGCATGAAGTCGGTGTTCTGCACTGCTGAAGGGCTGTGGAACACCGCCTTGAATGTAGAATTCTTGTCGAACTTATATTGCCACGGAGCCTTGAAATACAGGGCATTGAGAAGGAACATCATCATGTCGGAGCCGATGTTGTCAATGATTTGAGGAATCTTTCCGGAGGTCTTGTCAGAGCACCATTTGTTGATTTCCTTGACGGTAGCCGGCACGGAAAAGTCCCTTTCGGCAATTTCAGCGGAGTATGCGTTCTTCAAAAGGCTTGCATATCCCGGCAAGACAGGAAATCCGCTTCTTATCCACACCGAATTGGCGCTGGAGATGATGCATCCGTCACCGCTTTCGAGGATATCGCCTGAGTATGAAGCATTTTTCAATGCGGAAACGAGCTCCGCCTTGGTATCGCCTGCTGCACCTTCGGCAAGCATTGACAATGCCATTCCTGCGCTGTAAGGTGACACGACGATGTTTTCAGCAGCATTGCCGCTTGCGGAAACGGCTTCATTGAACAGGGACAGACCGAAGGCTAGACGTCCGTCAGCATTGCCCCCGATGGTGGAGACGGCTTCGGGCGCGGTCGTGTTTTCGGCGACGGTATTGTCGGTTGCAGTTTTCCTCTGGATTCCGCAGGAGACCACGGCAAGGGCCGCAAGGGCAAACATAAATTTCTTCATAACTTATTGTCTTTTAGCGATTTTACCATATTCAGGATCCACTTTCACCAGCGACGTCACAGCTACCGTGGCAAGGCAGCAGATTATCACCATCCAGAAGAACATCGTATAGCCGAGCCATTCCTGAATATAGCCGGCCACAGCCCCCGGAATCATCATGCTGAGCGCCATGAAGGCAGTGCAGATGGCATAATGCGAGGTCTTGAATTCTCCTTCGGCAAAGTACATCATAAACAACATATATGCCGTAAAACCGAAGCCGTACCCGAATTGCTCCACAGCAATGCACGTGCTGATAATCACCAGGTTATGAGGCATTGCCATACTCAAATAGACGAAAGTGAAGCAAGGGAGGGTCATGCAGGCGGCCATCGGCCAGAGGGATTTCTTGAGGCCCCAACGGGATGCCGCCATGCCGCCGATGATGCCTCCGACGGTCAGTGCAAGGACGCCGATGGTTCCGTAGACAATGCCGACCAGGGAGGTGTGCAGTCCAAGTCCGCCTTCGCTGGCCGGGGAAAGCAGGAACGGATTTACCATCTTGAGCAGGAATGCTTCTGGCAATCTATAAAGCAGCATGAAGATTATCGCTATCCACACGCCAGGTTTACGGAAGAATGAGACAAATGCCTTGGTGAATTCGCCGGCGGAACCGGAACCGTCCGTGCTCACGGCAGAATCTCCGGCAGGCCGTGGAAGGGCAAAGGAGTGATATATCGTCAATATGGTGAAAATGACCGCAGTAAGTCCTATCGTCAATGACCATGCAAGCGGGATGTTCCCGGTCTTTTCTTCCAGGACTCCGGCCACGACGACCAGAACTCCCTGTCCGAAAATCGAGGACAGACGGTAGAATGTGCTTCTTATGCCGACAAAGAACGATTGCTGGCCGCTGTCAAGGGCAATCATGTAGAAACCGTCGGCGGCGATGTCGTGGGTAGCGGAGGCGAATGCCGCGAACACGAAAAGGAGCAACATGAAGGTAAACAGCGACATAGGGACCTGCGTGGAGGTCTCCGGAGAAGGCAATGTCAGGGCGAGCAGCACGAAGGCAGCCGACACCAAAGCCTGCATCATGACAATCCACCAGCGTTTGGTCCGGAATATGTCCACAAGCGGGCTCCAGAGCGGCTTGAGTGTCCATGGCAGATATAACAGGCTGGTAAACAGCGCCATTTCGCCATTCGGCACGCCCATTTTCGTAAACATTGTCACGGAAATGTTGTTGACTATGAAATACGGAATGCCTTCCGCGAAATACAATGTCGGAATCCACCACCAGGGCGATCTTCCTGTAACTTTGCCGATCATGGAAATTATTGATTATTGGTTCTTCTGACAGAGCAGATGCTTCCCGGATAATAATGGGAAAGGATATCCCTGTACCTGTATCCTCTGGAGGACATTACAGCCGCGCCGATCTGACAAAGCCCTACGCCATGCCCCCAACCGGCGCCATGCAGTACGACAATGTCTTCTTCAAATGACGTTCCGGACGGCTGAATATCCACCACGAAGGCGGAGCTCTTCAGATGTGATGCAGACAGGAACTTTCTGATGACCAGTTCCTTACCGACAGTCATCGAAGATTTGGTCCCGCGTATTTCCAGAAGCGTGATCCTGCCGGAAGGTCCGCGTTTCAGAGGCTCAATGCTTTCCAGCATACCTATCTCATGTCCCGAGCGGGAGGCAATCAATTCCGAAAGTTCCTTACGTGTGTACCTGACTTCCCAGCGGAAAAAGTCCTTGGTCTCCAGGTCATAGTCATTGAGCACCTGCGCGAGAATCTTGCCGTCTTCGGTATTGCAGAAAGCATCCGACGACTCTTCCATCTCGCCCATTATCCATTTGCGGGCATTGTCCTCCTGCGTCAAATCCGGAATCTTTTCCTCGGACGGCGTATCGGGAACGGCTGCAAGATACGGATAATCAATGTCTTCCCAGCATGAGCCGAATCTTTCCATCATACCGCCGCAGCACTTGGAGAAGCGGGCATCGCAGATTTCCCCATCATAGGTCAGGACTTCTCCCCATGTCTGGTCGACGGCCTTGCGGACATTGTCCCCTACTGCCACCGTAAGTCCCTGGTATCTCTGGCAATGGTCATCGGCGCAGACATCGAAAGCCTTGTGGTCATCCCTGCCGAACCATTTGACAAGATGATAATCACCGTCGACGATGCGGTCTTCCTTGACGGAGGACCCGGAAGAATGGACATTGTCCCGCCGTTCCTGGATCCGGGCCATGAGCCATGAACGGGAAATCACGGCATGGGCTTTCAGAAATTCGAGCGAAGCTGTGGCCTTCATCTCGGAAGAGATGACACTGAGCAGATAGTCCTCAACGCCTACCACATTGACAGCCACCACCTTACCGTCATCTACAATGAATTTCAATGACCCTGCGAATTTCTGGACTTGACTTCTTTCCCAATGGAAACCGATGCCGATGGTCACGCCGTACAATACGAATGTAGGCTCCGCAAACATCGTGGACATGGTCTGCGCATCGAAAAACAGCTCATCGTACAGTGTCCCATTATAGGAAATCCTGCCGTTTTCATACACGACTTTCTGCCTGCCGGCGCCATCGGAAATTATCTCGAATTCGATTTCATTGCCGGACATTATGCCGACCTGGACAGTCTGCTGGCTACGTGTCAACTTCCAGATTATATTGCGCTCAACTTCTTCACTCACAGATACTTCCGAGAGCATTTCTTCCAGAAGTCCGGTATTCAGTTTTTCATAATCGTCCTCATGCGGCGCCACGAACAGTCCTGCCATGTCGGCACAGCCTGGGCTCATCGTCAAATGGTCCGGTCCGTCGGAGAAATAGTGATGTGAGCGATGCTTGCCACGTGCCATAAGGACAGCCCGGTATTCGCCGAAGCGCCCATGCGATATACCTGACACTTTCTGGGAAGGCCGCACCTTGTACCATGCCAGGAGATTGAACATCGGCTCGGTCTCATCTTCCCGCTGCGGAAGGCAGTCCAGAAGCCTGTAAAACAGCTTCGCCATGGACTTGGACGTGCGAGCCGTAAGCACGAATACACCTCTCGTAAATTTATGATAATGAAAGAGTTCCGCATCTTGAACAGAAGTCAGCCAAGTAAGGTCTTCCCTACCGCCGTCCAGGTTCAGGTCAATGTCTTTTTCCAATGGCATAAGTCCGCGTGGACAAGCCTGGAAATGAAAATGGTCAGGGGCGGACGCACCGCATTTCGGCCCGTTGTAGAATATCGTGAAGTCCGGAAAATGTCTTGCCAGGTCGGTCATGTCAGGCATACGGTGCCATATCGACTGGGGCACATGGACATCCCTGGCTATCACAAGATGCTTCGGGAAAATCGGATAGGGATTCACCAGCATTTCATAGCGGCGCCCCTTTCGTCCTTCGAATGCCATAAAATGCTGCTCTTCAGGCCTGTTGGCACTGCAAAGGAAACATTTTCTGCTCTCTATGGAAGCCTTGTCCACCTTAGCTGCGGAGGAACGTATGCGCTCAGGGTTATGCTGGACCGTGACTTCCAGACCGCCCACCATGAGTTTACGCGTCAATGCTTTTTTCATTGACCTGAAATTGGCGGCAGCCGCAGGCCAGACGGACAGCTGGTCGCGGACGAACTTGGAAATATCGTTATCCATTGGCAGACAGGTTTTTATGATTCAGCGCAATCCTGGCTTCAAATTCCCAGGTGCGGATGCTGTCCTTGTAAAGATTATTGGCATTGACCCTGGTGATGTCGAGCGCGGCGTCGGAATTTCCCTCCCAGCGGCGACAGCAATACAGCGGTTCATAAATGCGGCCTATATGGTATTCCCGGCTGATCCTCAACCCCACGGCATAGTCCTCGCCATAGCTGACATTCGGGAAATTGATTTCGCGGAGCAACGGCACATAGAACGCGCGCGGCGCTCCCAATCCATTGATTCTCAAAGCATTGTTCTTACCATTATCTTCCGTCCATTCTTTATGGTCAATGATTCCCGGAGGGAGCGGTTTCATGTCGAAGTCGGTCATTTCATAGGACCCGATAACCATCGCGCAGCCTTCCTTTTCGAAAACATCCACGATTTTCTGAAGCGTCGTGGAGTCCTTGTAGACATCGTCGCTGTCGAGCTGGACCGCATAAAGCCCGCACCTGCCGTCGTGCACCGCCAAGTTCCAGCAGCCGCCGATTCCAAGGTCCCCACGTTCCGGCGTCACGACAATGAGCCGGCTGTCGTCAATGCCCGCGAGAATTTCGGCTGTCCCGTCCGTAGAATGATTGTCTACGACAATGACATTGTAACCGAAGCTGCATTCCTGGGACAATGCACTTTTCACGGCGTCTGCAATTGTCCTTACCCTGTTGAAAACCGGGATGATGACTGATACGGACGGCGTTTCATGCTGATGGTCAATATGTTTCGTTCCAGGTGCCAGATATGCTCCTGCGCGTTTGAGGTAAGCGGTGCAGATTTTTTCCATCTCCACCTGCACTTCCCTGTTACGCGGGTTCACATAGTCGAACTGCTTTTCGCCTGACTTGCGGAGGTCGGTCTCTACCTCGGTATAGAGGTATTCACCGATATGGACTTTCCTGGCCATGCGGAGACGCAGGTCATACATTGCCCCGAAGCTGTAGTCCACATCCATTTCCGCCACGGCTTTCCTGAACGGGTCGGCGCGATATACCTGCACCGGCCCGAAATCGAAGTCGTCTCTCAATGCTCCCTTCTGACATTCGATCACAGGGTGACGGCGGCGTTCCACATTTCCGTCCGACGTCGTAACCAGCTCATAGTAATCAGAATACAGCATGTCGGCCATCGTATATTCCGCCACCTCCGCGAAGCGTTCAAGGGCAAGATAGCCCAAATCGCAAGGATATGGCTTGGTATTGATGACAATGTAATCGTCGGCAAGGTCAGCAGCGGCCTTGCGCAAATCTGATGTCCTGAGTACAGGGCCGTCAGACAGGATTTTGAAAGTGGCCATCAGGTTATGTGTTTTACAGCAGGGCCTCCAGGGATTTTCTGATTTTCCTGAATTCGCCCTCGAAATTAGGCGTGAATATGGACTTGCCGAGGTTTTCCTCGATTTCATCCATTGACCAGTAGCGGCCTTCAGCCACCTCATCCAGGTCAGGATGAGGCGTGAAGTTTCCTACTGCCGCGAATATGTTTATGAGTTCCCTTTCCACATCGCTCTGGAAAATGTAGTTTCCGAGCCAGATAGGATTGTACTCGGTGAATTTCAGTTCTTCTCCGGATTCCCTGAACAATGCCTCGCTGACATATTCACCATAATCAATATGTCCGCCGACCGCCGTGTCCCATCTGCCCGGAAGCAGGTCCTTTTTCATGGAGCGCTTCTGGAGATAGAGCTGGTCGTAGCGGTTGAGTATATGAAGGTGCACTACCGGGTGCAGAAGCATTGACCCGCCATGACACCATGCGCGCGAAGCTTGCGCGTATACGATACCGTTTTCGTCTATCACGGGCAGCATTTCCGTTCCCGGAGCGGGCCTGTCGGCAGGCTTGTCGGCTGTAGGTTTGGGCAGCACGACCGCCGGAGAGGCCGGATAAACCAGATCGAACATGGCGCTACAGCGTAAATAGGATCATGAGCTGCGCCACGAGGACTCGCATGAACATTGTCAACGGATATACGGTAGCGTAACTGATTGACGGATAGTTGGTACCATATACTTCCTGGGAGAATGCGAGCACAGGAGGGTTCGTGGTTCCACCTGAAACGAGACCGCAGATCTGGTAGAAGTTGAGCTTGAATACCAGTCTGGCGAGCAGAATCACGCAGGTGACAGGCACCAATGTAATCAGGGCGCCGTAGAGAATCCACCAGTAACCGCCGTTCACGATAGAGCTGATGAAGTTTTCGCCTGCACCAAGTCCCACGGCCGCCAAGAAGAATGAGATACCTATTTCACGGATCATCATATTGGCACTCAATGTGGTATATGTGGTGATTTTCAGCTTAGGACCGAAATATCCGAGAAGAATCGCGATGATGAGCGGACCGCCGGCAAGACCGAGCTTGATAGGCTGAGGAATGCCTGGGAACTTGATAGGAAGGCTACCGAAGATGACACCGACCACGATACCGAAGAATATAGGAATCAGGTTCGGATGGCTGAGGCTTGCCGCCTTGTTTCCGAAGAGTCCGGCTACCTTGTCCATAGCCTCTTCAGGTCCTACTACCAGGAGGCTGTCTCCCACGTGCAGATAGAGGTTAGGGCTGGCTACGAGTTCCACGCCCGACCTGAACACACGGGTCACTGATACGCCATATATAGATCTGACATTCAAGTCTTTAAGGCTACGTCCCGTAATGGATGGCTTGGTGACTGTAATCTTCTTCGCAACGAGTTTGCTGTCCGGCTTGTCCCATTCCTTGAACGGCATGTCGATCTCGTCTCCGAAGAGAATCTTCACGAGGTCTTCCGCATCAGGAGAGGTGACAATCAGAAGCTTGTCGCCTTCTTTCAGGAGCATATCGGATGAAGGAACACATAGTTCGTCGTTACGCAGCACACGGGAAATGACGAAGCGGTCGCCGTTGTCTTTCGTTACATCGCCGATCGTCCTGCCGAAAATGGCCGGGTTCTTCACCTCGTAAGTCGCACGGATAGCGCCGGTTCCGAGTTTGCCTTCATTGTCAAGGTCCTCTTTTTCCTTGTTCAGGTCGACATTGAAAATGGCCTTGAAAACCATCAGGAGAATGATTACTCCGAGGACACCGATCGGGTAGGAAACCGCATAGGCCGATGCTATGGATGAAGAAGCTTCAGCGGCCACGAACGATGGTGCACCTTCCGCAATCATTGCATCCGAAAGTGTCTGCTGGGCAGCACCGAGACCCGGGGTGTTGGTAACCGCACCGGACATGACACCGGTCATGGTCTGAAGGTCTTCGCCCGTAACCATGTGTATGATGCAGGTAACGAGCACCGCAAGCAGCACGAGCGTAATTGCAAGCATGTTCATGGTCAATCCGCCTTTACGGAATGAATGGAAGAATCCCGGACCGACCTGAAGTCCGATGCTGAATACGAACAGGATAAGGCCGAAGTCCTTCATGAATGCCAGGATATGCGGGTCACCCCTGAGGCCGAAGTGGCTGAGGAGAATGCCGATAAAGAGGATCCATGTGGAGCCGATGGAAATTCCCTTGAACTTGAATTTGCCCAGATAAAGGCCGAGGGCGATTACCACAGCAAAAAGAAGGATGGTATGCGCGATACCGGTTCCCAAGAATAAGTCTCTCATTTCTATAATCTTTTACATATTGATCTTAACACAGAACGCTGATTTTCCGTCAGTCTTCCCGTCAATGTACCAGGTTATCGTACCGTCTTCATTTTCCGTACGTACCTTTTCGAGGGTAATGACCTCGCCGGCGCGTGTCTCATGGATGAATGTCACCGTGACATCTTTCACCGGCCTTGTTTTAAGTTCGTCAAAATCAATGCAATCCATCGCCCAAACCACGTATCTGGCATTGTTCGTATGCCCGAGAAGGTCAATGTCGGAGAACTCCACCTTGTGTTCGCCGGCAATTTCCGGGGTCACGCCACGCGGCATCATCACCTTGTCCGCAGGCCTTTCGATGGCATTGTCCTTACAGACGGTATCCTCGGGGATCATTTCCATCACATCGGCCGTGCGGCACATGGTCCTGTTGGCGACGTCGAGTATCACCCAGGAGCTGGTGGCCCGCACAAGGAGGTCGCCGCCGGCATTCTTCAGTTCGAAGTCCCTGAGGTAGAAAGGCCCGTAAGGTCCTTTGTGCCAAGTATATAGTTCAATGTTTTCGCGCCATTTGGGATGACGGATGAATTCATAGTGCATTCTCGACAGCACCCAGGCCTTGCCCTCCGTCTGGAGCGCGTCATAACCGAACCCGAGCGCCGTAGCTGCCTGATAGGCAATTTCCTGTGCCAAGTCCATAAATGCTGCCGGTTTCATGTCCATATTCGAGTCCACGTCATAGCACGGGACTTCGCTGGTCATGACATATTTCTTGTCTTTTGTATACTGTCCGCTCATATTTTTTTCATTTATCTTACAAAATTACAAATCTTGCCGGACTTTATCAAAAAACGCGTGGACTGCGCAAGCATTTCCAAAGTTACCCAATGACTGCCAGACGCGGCGGGACGCGGACACGCCCTGTTTTTGAGCGCATTGATTTTCAATGAGTTATAAAACACAGCGTGGAAACGCGGCCAAAAAAAGCCTGCATTTCCACGCCATCGTTTAAATGACACCTGATTATCAATTAGTTACAAAAACACCCGTGGCCGCGTCCCGACAGGCAGGAAGAATATAGAAATTCATTTTTGGAAAAACGAAAAACCGGGACATCAGTGGTGTGAAGTCCCGGCGATTATTTACTTCAATGTTTCAGCAACATTGGATTATTTTATTACATATTCACTTAAGTCAGACTTGTCGACGGTGATGGTCCCGGCCTCGATTGCGGCCTTCTGTGCGGCAGTGACATAGATAGTCTTCATAGTACACTTCATTCCGTAATAGTCTTTAGCTTCTCTCCTTGCCTTCAATGATTCCAATGACGTACAGCCGGTGATATCCAGGGATGCGCACCTTTCATAATCATAGGCAATCATCCAGCTTGAGCATGTAATATCAATACTTTTGACCTTAGAGCCGGAGAATGTAAGAGACTTGCTGTTAAGACCCGAATCATCTGGATTTCCGAGAGAGAACGACTCTACCGGGCTGTCTCCAAACTTAACTGTTTCAAGCATACTATACTCTTTAGCCAGCACTGTCTTAAGTTTCTTGCAACCTGAAAGATCGATCGTCCTGACAGTTTGAGACTTATCCAATGTCAATTCAGTAAGTTCAGGAAATCCGTCGAGTCCGTCAATAATAGTAGCCTGCAAACCATAATAATACTCACCTGACAATGTCACGTCGTAGTAAGGAGCCAGAGCCTTGGCTGTCTCGCTTGCGATGGTG
>OQVS01001313.1_pt1 | contig 17029 bp, 11 predicted proteins | sample 1691601 | NCBI WGS metagenome assembly OQVS01 (sample SAMN03418268, study PRJEB22391) | human gut metagenome | biome: human-gut; feature: organic feature; material: feces | host: Homo sapiens | place: Tanzania | collected 2013-01
GATATTCACCGAATTCATCCGTCTTCTGGAGCAGAACTATCGTTCGGAGCGCCGTGTGTCGTGGTATGGCGAGCAGATGTGCATCACGCCAAAGTATCTCTCCGAGACGGTGAAGGCAGTGAGCCGCCGCACCCCCAACGAGTGGATAGACAAGTATGTCATCCTCGAGCTGCGCGTGCTGCTGCGCAACACCTCCAAGAGCATAAAGGAGATATCCGAAGAGCTGAACTTCCCCAACCAGTCGTTCCTCGGCAAGTATTTCAAGGAACACGTGGGCATGTCGCCTTCGGCATACCGTAGGAAATAAGCTGCGGCAGCATGCCGCTGGAGTAATCCGGGACTGGAAGTCCAGTCCCCCTAAAAAGGCATCGCCGGAGGACGAATCCTCCGGCGATGCCTTTCATTATTGTTCATTCGCCTTTCTTTGTGATGAAGTCGGCAAGAGCTTCCAGCTCCTTGTACCATTCCTCGCCGAAGCGCCTCGTGAGTGGGCCTTTCAGGAATTTGTATACCGGCAGGTCCAGTTCCTTGCCCTTCCGTCGCGCGTCGCGGCACACGTCCCATCTGTTATAGTTCAGCGCCACCGTTCCGTTGCTCATTTTCTTTTCGCGGATGGGGTACAGCGCGCAGCTTATGGGCTTGCAGAAGTCCTTCAGCCTTCCTCCGCGCCATGCTTTCTCCAGTGCGCAGAGGCAGCACCCGCTGTCGTAGCAGGTGAACACACAGTCCTTTCCCCCCACGATGCTCGTGACCAGGTCGCCGTCGCGGTCGGCATACGCCACTCCCTGCCTGTCGATCACCGCCTGCGCCTGCGCCGAGAGTTCGTCCCACACCGTGTCCACCGCCTCCTCAATCTGTGCAATCTCGTCGAGTGTGACCGGTGCCCCGGCATCGCCTTCCACGCAGCAGATTCCGTGGCAGGCATCAAGGTCGCAGCAGAAGCGTTCCGTAATAATGTCGGGCGACAGCAACACTTCGCCCACCTGCAGTATTGGCAGATAATTCGATTCCATATTCTTTGTCCGTATGATTTGTCGGGGCATCGCCGCGTCGGTCGGGCAGCCCCTCGATTAGTAAGTTGCGTTATCTCCCGTGGCCGTCTACCAGCAGATTTCCCCCTTTCCGTGCTCGCGCAGATATTCGTTGCAGCGCGAGAAATGGTGGTTGCCGAACCATCCGCCCCTGTTTGCCGACAGCGGCGAGGGGTGTACCGACTGCAGCACGAGGTGCCTTCCGGCATCAATCAGCCTTGCCTTGCTCCGGGCGTATCCGCCCCAAAGGATGAACACCAGGTTTTCGCGTTCGGCGTTCAGCGCCTTGATGGCGGCATCGGTGAACGTTTCCCATCCGTGCTTCTGGTGGCTTGCCGCCTGGTGCGCCCTCACCGTGAGCGTGGCGTTCAGCAGCAGCACGCCCTGCTCCGCCCACCGCGTGAGGTTTCCGCTCTTTGGCATCGGCGTGCCCAGGTCCATGTTTATCTCCTTGAAGATATTCATCAGCGACGGCGGAAAGGGTATTCCGTCGCACACCGAGAAGCTCAGTCCGTGTGCCTGTCCCGGTTCGTGGTATGGGTCCTGTCCGATGATTACCACCTTCACCTCGTCGAACGGGCATAGGTTGAAGGCACTGAAAATCTGGTTTCCCGGCGGGTAGCACGTGTGGTGCAGGTATTCGGAGCGCACGAAGTTCGTCAGGTCGGCAAAGTACTGCTTGTCGAACTCCTCTCCGATATGCTCCTTCCACGATGATTCAATCTTTACGTCCATATCTTGTATTACAGTATTTTTTCCAGAACAAAAGTACGAATAATAATCCTGCTGCACAAGGTTTGGCGAGATAAAAACGTGTGGTCTCGTCGGCGGGCGGTCGTTTGCAGGTCGTAACTATGGCATTTACGGTGCGTAAGTGGGGCATTTGCGGTGCGTAAATGGGGTATTTACGGTGCGTAAGTGGGGTATTTGTTTTTTGAACACGAATTATCATAAATTATCCATTAATTATTCCATGAATTTTTTGGGCGAGAATTTGAGAATTACAGGATGCTGTCATTGGCTTGGAATTGGTGGGGTGTATACGTCCTACAGTTCTTCGGGTGTTGAGAGAAAAATAGTTTGCGGAAGTTGGGTTTTATTTGTTTTGGGTAAGTGGGTAGTGTGTTTGTTGTGACAAAGTGTATGGTTGTCGGGGTGTTTAATTGGTGTGTTTGTGAAATGGGAAATAGTGGAAAAGGTTTAGATGTGTAAAAGATAAATGTCTTATCGGTAAAAATAGTAACAAAAATGCGTAAAACGCTTGTTGGTTGTTATAATTTGCTTATATTTGCAAAAAGTTTATACACATAAAACAAACATTAACCATTCAAACACCAACGTGAACTTATGAAAAAGGGTATACTTTATTCAGTGATGTCATTGGCAATGACGTTCCTCGTTTCCGTGGGCGCAAGCGCACAGAAGAAAGGAGCGGCATACAATGAAGGTGTGCGCATGGAACCGCTGACGCAGCAGATGTTGCTGCAGAAGGCGAAGAAACCAGTGACACCAGGTATAGTAAGTTTCGCGAGGACGCAGAAAAATGCTCCGCGCACGTTGCAGACCGCAAGACCGCGCCGCTCCGCACCCAACCCCATGCCGCCGCTGATGGCGCTGGGCGACGGCACCACAATCTTCGGCAGTCTTGCCTACGCCAAGACGTGGACCGACTACAACTGGGGAATATACAGTTTCAAGTCGGGCAGCGACCTGAGTTCCACCAAGGTGTGCAACATCTACGGCAACCCCAACGGCGGCGGAACCATCATGGGCGACAAGTACGTGTACAACTACTTCATCTACACGCCCGAGATGGGGTTCACCTTCACCACGCTCTGCCAGCGCAACATGAAGACAGGCGAGGAGACAAAAGTGCAGCAGATATATCCCGACCAGTCGCAGATAACCTATGCGCTTGCCTACGACCGCACCACAGACCAGATGTTCGCGCTCTCGTACATGACGAAATTCATTGATTCCGACCAGCTCGTGCAGAAGTATGTACCGTGTCTCGCCACGCTCGACATCGTCACAGGCAGAGTGACGGCAATCGCCGAACTCCCCAAGATGGCATTCCTCGCCATCACGCCCGGCGGAGAGATGTATGCGGCAAGCGCCGAGAGCGCATCCAAATTATATACAATAAACAAGACCACGGGAGCATATACCGAGGTGGGCCCCACGGGAGTGAGCGCCTCCAACTACACGCAGGCAGCCACCTTCGACGCCATCACCGGCAAGCTCTATTGGGCATGCATGCATATTGACGGCTCGTCCGCCCTCTACGAGGTGAACACCAAGACTGGCGCCGCGTCGAAGATAGGCGACTTTGCCGATGACGAGGAATACACAGGACTCTACATCCAGGAGCCCGAAGTGGCAGCCGCCGCCCCGGGCAAGGCGACCGACATAGAATACAACTATACGGGCGGCAGCCTGACAGGAACCGTCAGCGGCAAGGCACCAGCCACCACGAGCAGCGGTGCGGCACTGACAGGCAGCGTGACCGTGAAGCTCACCATCGACCGTACCATTACCGCCACCAAGACCGTGGCGGCAGGCGCAGCCTTCTCGTTCTCGCCGGCGGCACTGGCAGAGGGCATACACAACTTCGACATCGTGGCGAGCAACGCCTCGGGCGACGGGCCGCACATTGCACAGGCAAAGTATATCGGCATCGATGCCCCGGCGGCACCAACCGACGTGACGCTCACGGCAGCCGACGGCGGCAAGGCACACATAGCATGGACAGCCCCTACGACAGGAAAGAACGACGGATACATCGACCCCGCACAGCTGACATACCGCATCGTGAGGCAGCCGGGAAACAGCCTGGTGGCAGAGGCGGTCAGCGGCACGTCGTACGACGACGAGGTGAAAACCGCCCCCGACAACTACTACTACGAAGTGACCGCCTACTGCGGAGGCAGACAGGGACACACAGGCACATCGAACAAGGGCGTGTTCGGAACCGGCTCGTCGCTCCCGTACCAGCTGGGATTCGAGTCAAAGACCGCCTTTGAACTTTGGACCGTGATCGATGCGAACGGCGACTTCAACGACCTGCGCTACGGCAAATGGCAGTATGGAGCCGACCTGAAAGTGGATGACGACGAAGGAAAAGTGGCAGTATACAAATGGCATAACGACAATGACGCCGACGACTGGATAATCTCGCCGCCGTTCATGGTGGAGAAAGGCAAGAAGTATGAAGTGACATACCTGGTGAAGACCCGCAGCAGCGAGGAGCAGCTGCAGGTGGCAGCAGGCGACCTGAACACCGTGGAGCGCATGGAGCCCATCACCGAAGTGATGAAGCTCAAGAGCCAGGACTATCTGGAGAAGAAAGCACAGTTCACGGCAACGAAAGACGGAAACTTCTACGTGGGCTTCCACGCCCTGTCGAAGAAGAGAGCATACTATCTGATACTCAAGAGCATAAGCATCGACGAAGTGCCCGACGACGATGCACCGGCAGCAGTGGAACAGCTCACGGCGACCGCCGATGCGACCGGCGCACTGAAGGCAACCGTGGCATTCCGCGCACCAGTGAAGACCAAGTCGGGCGCATCGCTCAAAGCCATCACCAAGGTGGACATCTTCCACGGCAACGACACCGATCCGGCATACACATTCGCAAGCGTAGCGCCGGGACAGCAGCTCAGCTGGACAGACAACGTGCCGCAGCTGGGCACCTACACCTACCGCGTGGTGGCAGCCAACGCAGCCGGAGCCGGAACGAAGGCAGAGGCAACGGCATACGTGGGACCCGACCGGGCGAAAGCCGTGGGCGAGCTCAGGCTGGCAGAGACAGGAGGCAAGCCCGTCATCACATGGAAAGCCCCGACAGAAGGAATCAACGGAGGATATGTGAATGCGGCAAGCACCACATACCGCATATCCAGAATCTGCGACCACAGCGCGCTCAACCGCGTGCTCGCCACACGCCACCAGGGCACCACCTTCACCGACGAGGCACTCGACCCGGCAGCCTCGCAGTATTTCGTGAGCTACGAAGTGGCACCAGTCACCGCAGCCGGTGAGGGAGAGGCGGCAGAGACCGAATCCATCATCTACGGAAACCCATACAGCAACGGATACACAGAGTCGTTCCCAAGCAAGACCACACAGACGGGACCATGGACCGTAGATCCGGTGAAGAACAACATGTGGCAGCTGAAATACAACGGCGAATACCCGGCATGCGAACCGGCCGACAAGGACGGAGGACTCATCGTATACGTGGGCAGCGACGCCATGCCAGGCACCACCTCAAGACTCGTCTCGCCGAAGATAAGCGTGAAAGACCTCATAGTGCCGGTGCTCAAGTTCTGCATCTTCCATTATACAGAACAGTATGACGTGCTGGCAGAAGACGTGGAGAGCAACACAATCGCAGTGGCGGCAACACTCCCCGACGGCGACGTGGTGACGCTCACGCCGACACCAATCAAGGTGAGCAACGGATACACCGGATGGATGATGTATGTAGTGGACCTGCGGCAACTCAAGACAGCCGACTGGTTCCAGCTCTCATTTGCAGGAACCTGCAACGATTCATACGGATATGACATCGCGCTCGACATGATAAGCATAACAAACGAGAACGACATCGACCTCGCGGCATACGCATTCGCCGGACCGACGAAGATGAACGCCGGACGCGACGGCAACTACACGCTCAGCGTGAAGAACATCGGCTACGACGAAGTGGGCGACTACACAGTGGAATTCCTGCGCGACGGCAGCGTGATAGGCACCATGCCGGGCGAAGCCCTCAAGCGCAACGAGATGAAAGACTTCAGCTTCACCGCCTCAACAAAGGAGGCAGACTACGGAAAGACCTACAACTACACGGCACGCATCACCCTGGAAGGCGACCGCAACGAGAGCAACAACACATCGCGCACGGTCAAGACCGCCATTGTGGAGCCACTCTATCCGGAGGTGTACACAGTGAACGCGCAGAAAGTGGAGGAGCGCAAGGCATTCGTGTTCTGGAACGCCCCCGACGCCATACATATCAACGACGACTTCGAGTCGTACCCGGCATGGGCAATCGGCGGAGTGGGCAACTACACGCTGACGGACGTGGACGGAAAGGAGACCTACGCATTCCAGGACATGCCGTTCACCAACGCCAACGACCCGAAGGCATACATCGTGTTCAACCCTGACGCACTCGGAGCAAGCATCCTCGACGAATGGAAGACAAAATCAGGCTCGCAGGTGATGGCATCGTTCGCGGCAAACGGAGCCAAGAACGACGACTGGCTCATCTCGCCGACAGTATACGGCGGAGAGAAAATCTCGTTCTATGCACGCACGGCAGGCGACATGTGGGCGGTGTACGGCTTCGAGACCTTCGAAGTGCTCTATTCCTCCACGACGAAAGACCCGGCAGAGTTCCATACACTGAGCGGAGAAGTGGAAACAGAGAGAGAATGGAATAAATACGAATACGATCTGCCGCAGAACGCCAAGTATTTCGCAATACGGTGCACATCAAACAACAAGTTCGTGTTCTACCTCGACGACCTGAGCTATGTGGAGAAAGTGGACGGAAACAACTTCCAGGTGACCGGATACAACGTATACCGCAACGGAGAACTCTACAGACAGCTCCCAGGCACACAGACCAACATATTCGACGAGAACCTTGCCGACGGCATCTACAGCTACAGCGTGGCAGCAGTCTACGCCAACGGCGAGACCGGCAAGAGCAGGGGCGCAGCCGTGGTGATAGGCACAGTGGGCATTGAGACCGTCAGCGCAGCCGACGCACCGCGCACAGCCGACGTATACACCGTAGACGGCAAACTCGTGGGCAAGCGCATCAGCACCGCAACCCTTGTCGACGGCGTATATCTCATCAACGGCAAGAAAGTTTCAGTGAAGAAATAGAAAGAACAGGAAGACCTGACCTGCAGCCGGGTCATTCCGCTCCCCATCAGGCATAGAGCACCGCGCTCTATGCCTTTTTTCATTCCTCGTCCAGAGGGCAGGTGCCACGCGCGGCGCCAGCCGCAGGAAAGAAACGCGTGTGTCAAATGGGTTAAAAAAGCGAAATTTCTCACATTATATAATGAGAAATGTGAAAGTTTTTCTTACTTTTGCCGCCAAAATAAAAAACGACCGCACGGCAGAGCGCGTGCGCAAACAGTAAAACTACACAAGATATGCAAGAAAACCTGGTAATAGTGGAGAGCCCGGCAAAGGCAAAGACCATAGAAAAATTCCTTGGAAAAGACTTCAAGGTGATGTCGAGCTACGGACACATCCGCGACCTGAAGAAAAAAGAAATCAGCATCGACCTCAACACCCTTGAGCCCGACTACGAGATACCCGAGGAGAAGAAAAAGCTCGTGGCGGAACTGAAGGCAAACGCCAAGAAAGCCGACAAGGTGTGGCTCGCATCCGATGAGGACCGCGAGGGAGAGGCCATATCATGGCACCTGTGCGAGGTGCTCGGGCTGGACGAGAAGAACACAAACCGAATAGTGTTCCACGAAATCACCAAGCCCGCCATACTGGAGGCGATACAGACACCGCGCCATCTGAACATGAACCTCGTGAACGCGCAGCAGGCACGCCGCGTGCTCGACCGCCTGGTGGGATTCAAGCTCTCGCCCATACTCTGGCGCAAGGTGAAGCCGGCACTGTCGGCAGGACGAGTGCAGAGCGTGGCAGTGAGACTGATAGTGGAACGCGAGCGCGAGATACAGGCGTTCCGCACGGAGCCGTACTACAGAGTGGGCGCCGTGTTCACACTCCTTTCCGGCGGCAAGAAGACAGAACTCAAGGCAGAGCTCGACAGGCGATTCCGCACACACGACGAGGCGAAAGCCTTCCTCGAACAGTGCAAGGACGCGCAGTTCAGCGTGAGCGACATAGCCAAGAAACCGCTGAAGCGCACCCCGGCGCCGCCATTCACCACCTCCACACTGCAGCAGGAGGCGGCACGCAAGTTGGGATACACCGTGTCGCAGACGATGATGCTGGCGCAGCATCTCTACGAGAGCGGAAAGATAACCTACATGCGAACCGACTCTGTGAACCTCTCGTCGCTCTGCATCGGAGCATGCAAGGAGGCGATACTGAACAACTGGGGCGAGGAATACCACAAGACACGCCAGTATCACACCCACTCCAAGGGAGCACAGGAGGCGCACGAGGCAATACGCCCCACATATATGGAGAACAACACCATCGAGGGCACGGCACAGGAGCGCCGGCTCTACGACCTGATATGGAAGCGCACGGCGGCATGCCAGATGGCAGACGCGCAGATAGAGAAAACCACCGTGGGCATCAGCATACTGAGGCCCGACGGCAGCGAGGCAGAAGAGCACTTCGTGGTGAACGGTGAGGTGGTGACCTTCGACGGATTCCTGAAGGTATACCGCGAATCATCAGACGACGATGCCGACAGCACAGCCGACAACGCCGCCCACCAGCTGCCACCGATGAAGGCAGGCGACCGCCTGCAGCGCAGCGAGATAGTGGCAACGGAGAAGTTCAGCCAGGGACCGCTGCGATACACCGAGGCAAGCCTCGTGCACAAGATGGAAGAGCTGGGCATAGGCCGCCCGTCGACCTACGCACCGACCATCAGCACCATACAGCAGCGCGGCTACGTGCAGAAGGGCGACAAGAAAGGCGACGACCGCACATACACCATCGACACACTGAAGGGAAACACCATAACGGGAGTGGAGAAGACAGAGACCGCCGGAAGCGACAAGGGCAAGCTGCTGCCGACGGACATCGGACTGGTGGTGAACGACTTCCTGCTGGAGCACTTCCCCAACGTGCTCGACTACAACTTCACGGCGAACGTGGAGCAGGAGTTCGATACCATAGCCGAGGGCAAGGAGCAGTGGACCGACATGCTGAAAGACTTCTACACCAAGTTTGAACCCACCGTGGAGAAGACCATGAACAGCCGCCAGGAACACAAGGCAGGCGAACGCGAACTGGGTACCGACCCCAAGTCGGGCAAGCCGGTATACGTGAAGATAGGACGCTTCGGCCCCGTGATACAGATAGGCTCGGCGGAAGACGAAGAGAAACCGCGCTTCGCGCAGCTGCCCAAAGACAGCAGCATGGAGACGATAACGCTCGACGAGGCACTGGAGCTGTTCAAGCTGCCGCGCACGCTGGGCGACTTCGAAGGCACGCCGGTGGTGATCGGAGCAGGACGCTTTGGTCCCTACATACTGCACAACAAGAAATACGTGTCGCTGCCCGCGACCGAAGACCCGATGACAGTGAAGCTCTCCACAGCCGTAGCACTCATAGAGCGCCGCCGCATAGAGGACAACATGCGCCATCTGAAGAAGTTCGACGAGGAGCCGAAGCTCGAAGTGATGAAGGGCAAGTATGGCCCGTACCTCGTCTACGACGGCAAGAACTACCGGCTGCCCAAGGCAATGCGCGAGCGCGCCACAGAACTCACGCTCGAAGAATGCATGGAAGTGGTGAACAGCGCGCCGAAGAAATAACATCCACAGCAGCGCGTATGCAGAGAGTAATCCTTATCGGCTATATGGGAGCCGGGAAGACCACCGTGGGCAAGGAGCTTGCCCGGCGGCTGGGACTGATGTTCTACGACCTCGACTGGTACGTCACGAGCCGCATGCGGCGCACCGTGAAGCAGATATTCGACGAGGGCGGAGAAGAAGCTTTCCGCAGCATCGAGCACAACATGCTGCACGAAGTGGCAGAGTTCGAGAACGTGGTGATAAGCTGCGGAGGAGGCACCCCCTGCTTCTACGACAACATCGGATACATGAACCGGCAGGGAGAAACCGTATATCTGAAGGCGGCGCCGGAGGTGCTCTGCGCCCATCTGAGGATGGGCAGGAGCGTGAGGCCGCTGCTGCAGGGCAAGACACCGGAGCAGATGGAGGCATTCGTGGAAGAACACCTGCGCGAGCGCGAACCGTTCTATACACAGGCAAAGCACGTGCTCGACGTGAGTGTGCTCGACACGGAAGACAAGATAAGGAAATCCGTAGACAAGATAATCGAAATGCTGCATGCCCCACGCAACAAAGGCTGCAGCCCAACCCTACAACATCTATAACGCAAGAAATGAAGAAATGGACCATTGAAGACTCCAAGGAGCTTTATAACATGGGAGGATGGGGCACATCCTATTTCGGTATAAACGAAAAAGGCGACGTATACGTGACCCCGTGCAAGGACAATACACAGATCGACCTGCGCGACATCATGGACGAACTCGCACTGCGCGACATCACACCGCCCGTGCTGCTGCGCTTTCCCGACATCCTCGACAACCGCATCGAGAAGACGTCGAGCTGCTTCCAGAAGGCAGCCAAGGAATACGGCTACAAGGGAGAGAGCTTCATCATCTATCCAATCAAGGTGAACCAGATGCAGCCCGTGGTGGAGGAGATAATAAGCCACGGACGCAAGTTCAACCTCGGACTTGAATGCGGCTCCAAGCCGGAGCTGCACGCCGTGATAGCAGTGCAGTGCCAGAGCGATTCGCTCATCATCTGCAACGGATACAAAGACCAGAGCTACATAGAGCTCGCGCTGCTCGCACAGAAGATGGGCAAGCGCATCTTCATCGTGGTGGAGAAACTGAACGAACTCGAAATAATAGCACGCACGGCAAAGAAACTCGGAGTGAAGCCAAACCTGGGAGTGCGCATCAAGCTCGCATCATCGGGAAGCGGCAAATGGGAAGGCAGCGGAGGCGACGCCAGCAAGTTCGGACTGACAAGCTCGGAACTGCTCACGGCACTCGAAATCCTGGAAAAGAAAGGAATGAAAGACTGCCTGCGGCTCATACACTTCCACATCGGAAGCCAGATAACCAAGATACGCCGCATACAGACAGCACTGAGAGAGGCGTCGCAGTTCTACATACAGCTGCACAAGATGGGCTACAACGTGGACTTCGTCGACTGCGGAGGCGGACTGGGAGTGGACTACGACGGAACACGCTCGTCGAACAGCGAGAGCAGCGTGAACTATTCCATACAGGAATACATCAACGACTGCCTCTACACATTCATCGATGCGGCAGACAGCAACGGCATACAGCATCCCAACCTCATAACCGAAGGCGGACGCTCGCTGTCGGCACACCACTCGGTGCTCGTGATAGACGTGCTCGAAACAGCATCGCTGCCAGAGATGAACGAGGAGTTCGAACCGGGCAAGGACGCCCACAAGCTCGTGAAAGACCTCTACGAGATATGGGACAACCTGAACCCACGCACCATGATGGAAGACTGGCACGACGCGGAGCAGATACGCGAAGAGGCGCTCGACCTGTTCAGCCACGGAATGGTGGACCTGCAGACGAGGGCAGAGATAGAAAGGATGTACTGGAGCGTGTGCCGCGAAGTGAACAGCATGGCGAAGACACTGAAGCATCTGCCAGAAGAACTGAAAGGACTCGACAAACTGCTCGCCGACAAATACTTCTGCAACTTCTCGCTCTTCCAGTCGCTGCCCGACAGCTGGGCAATCGACCAGCTCTTCCCCATAACCCCGATACAGAGGCTGGGCGAAAGACCCACACGCAGCGCCACGATACAGGACATAACGTGCGACAGCGACGGAAAGATAGCCAACTTCGTGACCAACCGCCACCTCTCGCACATACTGCCCGTACACACAGTGAAGAAGAACGAACCGTACTACCTCGGCATATTCCTCGTGGGGGCATACCAGGAAATACTGGGCGATATGCACAACCTCTTCGGCGACACAAACGCCGTGCACATATCAGTGAAAGACGGGAAATACAGCATCGACCAGATATTCGACGGCGAAACCGTGGAGGAAGTGCTCTCATACGTGCAGTACAACCCCAAGAAACTCGTGAGACAGCTCGAAATATGGGTGACGAAAAGCGTGAAGCAAGGAAAGATCTCGCTCGAAGAAGGAAAGGAATTCCTGTCCAACTATCGCTCGGGACTCTACGGATACACATATCTCGAATAAACAGAAGCATAGAAGCGGCGGACAGACAAAGGCACGGCTTTTGACTGTCCGCCGGTTTAATAAACGTTAAAAAACAGAGAAAGCGACAGAGGACTGTAACTTTCGCAATTCCGAATCGTCAAACATAATAGAGGCAAATGAAAAAAGTCAGTTTCCGAAACGATGTGCTGCCGTTGAAAAACGTGCTCTTCCGACTTGCCCTCCGCATCACGATGAACAGGGAGGAAGCCGAAGACGTCGTGCAGGACACACTGATGAAAGTATGGAACAACCGCGAAACGCTGCCCGCCATAGAGTCGATAGAGGCATACAGCCTCACACTCTGCCGCAACATCGCAATCGACAAGATGAAGCGCATGGGCAGAAGCGAGGAATCGCTCGACAGCCAGACCATTGAGCCTCATGCCCCCAGCCAGTCGATGCCCGACGAGAGGGCGGAGCAGAGAGACATGCTCGATATGGTGCGGCGCATCGTGGACAGCCTGCCGGAAAAGCAGAAAACATGTATGCAGCTCCGCGACTTCGAAGGAAAGTCATACAAGGACATCGCGCAGGTGCTCGCCATCAGCGAGGAACAAGTGAAGGTGAACATCTACAGGGCACGGCAGGCAGTGAAACAAAAGTTTAACGAAAATGCAGAATATGGACTATAGATACATCGAACAACTGTTGGAAAGATACTGGAACTGCCAGACTTCGCCCGAAGAAGAGGCAATACTCCGTGCTTTCTTCAGTCAGGACGACATCCCGGCAGGGCTCGCCAGATACAGCAGCCTGTTCGCATACGAGGCGGCGGAGACGAAGACAGACGTGCTCGGCGATGACTTCGATGCGAAGATGGAGGCAATGGTGGACGAGCCGGCAACGGTGAAGGCGCGCATCGTGCCCCTCAAACAGAGGCTCGCGCCGCTGTTCAAGGCAGCGGCAGTGGTGGCTATAATCCTCACGCTGGGCAACGCCTCGCAGATGGCTTTCCGCGAGGAGCAGGACAACGAACCGGCAACGGCGGCGTTCGCACCGAAGGTGCACAACGGGCCGGCAGTGGCAATGGGCGACTCCGTGAAGCTCGACACACTGAAAAAGGCTGTTGCGGTGCCCACCGTGATAAAGTAAAAACGAAAACAATTTTCTATGCTTTCTCAATAATCAATGTTTAGTAAAACAAAACTCTGAAGCTGTGAAGCTTCGTCTCTCAAATTTTTCATAACATACTAACGTTAAGGTCGCTCGCGGAAATGCCGCGGCGACCTGTTTTTTTTTATGGCATAGCCATTTGATAAGGCAAACTGCATCTCGGGATAAGAAATGAATAAATTCATTTCGTTCTCCTCTCGATTTTGATAAAATCCTCACGCTCGGAAGAGAGAATAAATTCTCTCTTCTCTCGCTCAACCGGATTTTTGCATTACCTTTGCATAATATATAAGGAACGAAAGACAATAAGGATATGGATTACAATACAGTGACACTCGACAATGGGTTGCGCATCATACACCTGCAGTCGCAGTCGCCAGTTGTGTATTGCGGCTACGAGGTGTGTGCCGGAACACGCGACGAGGCACATGGCGAAGAGGGAATGGCGCACTTCTGCGAACACGTGACGTTCAAGGGAACCACACGGCGCACGGCAATGCAGATACTGAACCGGCTGGAAAGTGTGGGGGGAGAACTGAACGCATTCACGAACAAGGAAGACACCGTGTACTACTCTGCAATACTGAAGGAGAACTTTGCACGCGCCGTGGACCTGCTCACCGACATCGTGTTCGACAGTACCTATCCGCAGCAGGAGATAGACAAGGAGGTGGAAGTGATATGCGACGAGATAGAAAGCTACAACGACTCGCCGGCAGAACTCATCTACGACGACTTCGAGAACGCCGTGTTCCAGGGACATCCGCTCGGACACAACATACTCGGCACGGCACAGACGCTGCGCACATACACCACCGGTGACGCACTGCGCTTCGTCCGGCGCTACTATAAACCCGAAAACGCCGTGTTCTTCGTTTCCGGCGACGTGCCGTTCGCCAGAGTGGAGAGCCTGCTGCGCAAGGCTACAAGCCATTTCCCTGCCGCAACGCCGCTCGTGGACATAGCCCCCGGAGCACCGCTGCCGCAATATGTGGCGCAGACCATACGCCACGACAGAGGTACGCACCAGGCACACGTGATGGTGGGCAACCGCGCCTACAGCGTGCACGACAGCAGGCGCATGCCGCTCTATCTGCTCAACAACATACTGGGCGGACCGGGGATGAACGCACGCCTGAACATATCGCTGCGCGAACGCAACGCCCTGGTGTATACGGTGGAAAGCTCAATGGTGTGCTATTCCGACACCGGACTGTGGTGCACATACTTCGGATGCGACCCGAAAGACGTGAAGCGCTGCCTGCATCTCGTGCGGCGCGAGATGGACAGAGTGATGGAGCGTCCGCTCACCGACACGCAGCTCAAGGCGGCAAAGAGGCAGATAAAGGGACAGATAGGAGTGGCATGCGACAACCGGGAGAGCTTCGCCCTCGACTTCGGCAAGACATTTCTCCACTACGGATGGCGGAAAGACGTGGCACGGCTGATGGCAGACATCGACCGCATCACGGCAGACGAAATACAGCAGGCAGCACGCGAGGTGTTTGCCCCGGAGAGCCTCACAACGCTTATTTATGAGTAAAAATTATATAAATCGCCGCCAATAGATAACATTTTCCTATAAAAAGTCCTCATAATTGAAAAAGTTAGATTATTTTTGCATAGAGTATACGTATAACAACAGAAATGAAAGTCACGGAGAAGACAATAGACATCGACAAGATTCTTGAAAGCAAAATGGGAGACAAGGCGCGGCGGGTGCCACGGCTGCTCACCAGATGGCTCAAGCATATAGTTCATCAGGACCAGGTGAACGCATTCCTTTGGGACAGCAGAGAGCATACGGGAGTGGAATGGCTCGAAGACTGCGTGAAGTATCTCGATATGACGCTGAGCATCGAAGGCAGGGAGAACCTGCCCGACAAAGACGACGGCAAACTGTACACCTTCGTCAGCAACCATCCACTGGGAGGAATCGACGGCGTGGCGCTCGGAGCCGTGATAGGCAGACACTACGACGGAAAGTTCCGCTATCTCGTGAACGACCTGCTGATGAACCTTCCCGGACTCGCACCCCTCTGCATACCGATAAACAAGACAGGGCAGCAGAGCCGCAGCTTCCCCGCAATGGTGGAGGCTGGATTCCAGAGTGACAACCACATGCTCATGTTCCCTGCCGGACTGTGCTCGCGCCGGATAAACGGCGAGATACACGACCTGCCGTGGACAAAGACCTTCGTGTCGAAGAGCGTGGAATACCGGCGCGACATCGTGCCGATACACTTCGGGGGGCAGAACTCCAACTTCTTCTACAGCCTCGCAAACATCTGCAAGAAGCTCGGCATAAAGTTCAATATCGCCATGCTCTTCCTCGTGGACGAGATGTACAAGAACGTGCATAAGCAATTTACGATAAAAATCGGAAAACCAATACCCTGGCAGAGCCTCGACAAAAGCCGCACACCGAAAGAGTGGGCACAGTATGTGGAAGACAGGGTGTATGAACTCTAATAGCGAAACAGAATGACATCTACTGATAAAATGGAACAAGAGATAATCCAGCCCATCGACAAGGAATTGCTGAAGCAGGAGCTGACACCCGAACGGCAGTTGCGAATGACCAACAAGAGCAACAACGAGATATACATCATCACGGCACACAACGCGCCGAACGTGATGAAGGAAATCGGCAGGCTCCGCGAGATAGCCTTCCGCGAGGCAGGGGGCGGAACAGGCAAGAGTATGGATATCGACGAGTTCGACACCATCGAGAACTGCTACAAGCAGCTCATCGTGTGGAACCCCGAGGCAGAGGAAATCATTGGCGGCTACCGCTACATACTCGGCACCGACGTTGACGTGGATGCCAACGGGCAACCGGTGCTCGCCACAAGCCACATGTTCCATTTCTCAGAGAAGTTCATGCGCGACTATATGCCCCAGACCATTGAGCTGGGGCGCTCCTTCGTGTCGCTGCCGTACCAAAGCTCCAGGATGGGGGCAAAGAGCCTCTTTGCGCTTGACAACCTGTGGGACGGACTCGGCGCGCTCACCGTCATAATGCCAAACGTGAAGTATTTCTTCGGCAAGATGACGATGTACCCCTCCTACATACGCAAGGGCAGGGACATGATTCTGTATTTCCTGAAGAAGCATTTCGACGACAAGGAGAACCTCGTGATACCGATGGAACCGCTGAATATCGAGACCGACCCAGAAGAACTCAGGCAACTCTTCTGCGAGAATGACTTCCGTGCCGACTATCGCATACTGAACCGCGAGATACGAAGGATGGGCTACAACATTCCGCCGCTGGTGAACGCATACATGAACCTCAGCCCGACGATGAAACTCTTCGGCACGGCAATCAACGACGGCTTCGGCGACGTGGAGGAGACGGGAATACTCATTGCCGTAGACGAGATTCTCGAAGAGAAACGCATGCGCCACATCGACTCCTACATCAAGGATCATCCCGAAGCCTTCGAAATAACGAGCGGCGCGAACCCCATTATATATAAGGACACGGCACCGTCCAGACAGTAGTGCTGCCGCGCCTGGAGCGCAGTGGCGGTTACGATGGTGCCGACCGTATGTATCTCGATTTGCTGAAATGTGTCGCACACCGGGAGCAATAAGCCACAAGCGCGTGTCGATGTATAAGAAAATGTTCGGTACGGCAGGCAGCGTAAGGGAGTTCGACGAATTTATAAAGGCGCTGTAGCCTGCACTTCCCGGTTGTTTTCTATTTCAGCAGTTCCACTACGTTTTCAAGACATATGCCGGTCATCGCCGAAATCTGTTCCTCTGTCATTCCATTGGCAAACAATGCCTTTGCCATGTTGCGTAGCTGTTCGCTCTGCTCCTTGAGCATCTCATCGCGCTGCATGATGGCGGTGTCGCGGTCCTCGATA
>OQVS01001314.1_pt1 | contig 17027 bp, 6 predicted proteins | sample 1691601 | NCBI WGS metagenome assembly OQVS01 (sample SAMN03418268, study PRJEB22391) | human gut metagenome | biome: human-gut; feature: organic feature; material: feces | host: Homo sapiens | place: Tanzania | collected 2013-01
GAACCTTCCAACTCAGCCTTAACAACCTCGTTCTGCTTCTCAGCCTCACGCTCCTGCAAAAGCCAAAGATAATGCTTCTACAGGCTTAACCGATGCCATGTGGCCTACAAAGGACAAATGGACAAAGGATGAACCAAATATTTGGGATGGTTGGGACAACGAGGTTAAGAGAACATCACGCACAATCGCTCTCGAAAAAGCTATTCAGTATGGTGTCGCAAACTTACAGCTTACCATAAATGCAGCTGCAAATACACTTGAGGATAATGCTAAGGATAAGGGAAGACGGGCTTCAAACCAGAATGTTTTCGTAACAGACAACAAGCTTGTCATGACTGGTGTTCTTATCGGTGGACAGCCTGAACAAGTGGAATGGAATTATGAGCCAAAGACTGGTTGTACATTTGATTTGACAATCTACGACAAGAAGATGAATGGTGCAGCAGCATCAACAGAAGGAATTAACGTACCTGTAAAGCCTACAGCTTCTACACCTAACTACACCCTCGTTCTTGACAACAATAACAATGCATCAGCAAAATCTATTTATGTTGCCGTTGAGCTTGTCAACAAAACTGGTATAGACTTCTATGGTGCTGACGGTATGGTTCCTGCCGGCGGTAAGTTCTACCTCATTGGTAAACTCGACCCAACTGATGCTACAACTATAGGTGACAATTCAAAGAATGTAGACCGTGTCTTCCTCAAGGACTACACTACAAAGGCAAACCTCACCATCAAGGATCTGAAGAATGCTTACAACGTAATTCCTGACCTCCGCTCAACAGCTATCAGCGTTGGTCTTGCCGTAAACCTCGAATGGCAGAATGGTATTACGTTCAACGTAGAGATTTAATAATAATTCTTATATTCACTTTGCATCCTTTGTAGCTGCGTTGGGCAGAGGCTTGTTTCCTGCCTCTGCCCATACGCGGCACTACGGATGCAAAGCTTTACTAACTGATTTAAGGCATGAAGATGAAAAAAATATCTCTTGGCACATGCTTTTCAGCAATGATGCTTGCTGCAACGGTCTCCGTAACATCGTGTATAGACGAAGACCTGAGCAAGTGTGGCTCTGACTATAAAATAGTATATAAAATGAATCTCCGCACAAATATGCAAACGGAGATAGACCAGACTTTGACTACACCAGAGGAACTGCTGTATGCCGAAACTCTGAAGAAGTCTATGACCAACGTGTTCAGCGACTATGCACATGACAACGACCTTTCGTTCTTCGTTAACGGAACAATCTTCCACCATGAACAAAACAAGATGCAGGCAAATACTGCATCATACACCATATACCTGAAAAGACAGGACTACAGACATCTGGCTCTCGCAAACACCGGAGACGAGAAGCTGATAGAAATAAAAAACGCGGAGCACGCAAAGTCTCTCGCGCTTGAACAAATTGCTGCCGACACCATCGACAGCCACAGATATGGAATATTCACAGCACGCCGGGATATCAGTGACAACGACTTCGGAACGGATATCGACGTGAACCTATATATGCAGAACTGCGCAGCAGCGGTGGTTGTAGACCGCCGCGGACATGACATTGAAGACATCTACGGATACGTGGAGAACATGGCTACGGGCTTCGCCGTAAGCGACAGCATATACCATACCGAACGGAACACAGCCATAAGAGCAAGGAGGATAACAGCAACTGCCGGAAGCAGGGCTGGGGGAACAGGATTCGAAGGTCTCACCGCTGTATGCTTCCCATCTACCACCGACTCCTGGAAGTTTACCGTAGTAGTTAAGAAGGAAGGGAAATACACAAAGAACGTGCTTGACGTTAACACGCCGCTGAAAGCAGGACAGCTAAAGATCATCAAGATGTTCCTTAAAGAAGACGGCTCGCTAACGGCTACCGACCACACCGTAGGAGTAAGCGTGGAACTGAACTGGAAGCCGGGTGGACAGCACGACATAGAAATATAAAAGTAAGCAATATGAAGAAGAGGTTCTACATATTATATATAATGTATGCCGTTGTAGGCATCCTGTCACTCACAACAGCGGCATGCAGCTCCGACAAGGAAGAAGGTGAAAAGCCATCGCTAAAGAACAAGACTATGGAGGTGGCGTTCAGCATTTCTGTGCCTGGAAGCGAGAATGCCTCAAACGCTACAAGAATACCGGACCCGGGAACAGATACCGGAGAGCATGACGACTGGGACAGACTGACCGTCATTATTGCCTACAAACAGCTGGACATGAAGAGGACGGTTTATTACGACACATTTACAAAAGACGAGTTCTACAGCACCAACGTGGTGCAACATAAGGAGACCAATTCCAGACTGCTTCCTGATTCAGACAACGACGGATTTCATGAGCTAATGATGGTTCTGCCCACTGGCAGCTGTCGCATATACGGAGTGACCTATACTGCAGGAAAGGGCTTCGACCCGGAAAGCGAACTGATGAAGATAAGCGATGACGGGAAAGACCATAACGATGACATTCTGAATCTGCAAATATCCAACGACTATGCAGGAAACGACGTTTCAAAGTTCGTCAGCGTGGCAACGGGCTATGCCATAAACACTAAAGACAACAGCAAGGATCTCCAAGTATCACTCAACAATATTGAAGAGATGAGACAATACTGGAGAATGCAGCTCAACCGACTTGCTGCCAAGGTGGACATACAATGGGATGCACAAAGTGCCTACGAGAAAAACACTGAAACGGGTAACGTACAATATACCGACGTGAAGATAAACTCTTTCTCTTTCTGCGGAGGAGCTGCAACAGCCGGAACAACCGACCCGAATGTAGACAAAGGAAGCGGATACCTGTTCCCTACGCTGGCAAAGGAAAAGAATCTTCCTGCCATAAGCGGCAAGAAGGACTTCATAAATACATCGGAGATAAGCCGACGGAACGGACGGGTGTATCATTATACCTTCCCCGACGGACATACCCCTAAGATAACCTTCAAACTGGAAACCACGACAACAGCCTCAACAGGCAATGCTGACAAAAAGACAAGCACCTACACTTTCGACCTCAAGAATGTAACGGAAGGCTCTCTCCTACCGGCTACATGGTATAAGATAAATGTTAAAGTGACAGGAAAAGAAAAGCAGGAAAGTGTCAGCATCGACACCTTTAAATAATGCTTTCGCAAAAAAGAACGACTGTCTCATAATTAAATAATAGGATTGATGACTAACGGAACTAAGATATTACGCTTTGTGGCGACAATAATGATGCTCACAGCATTTCATGTCACCACCATCGCACAGAAGACATATTACGTCAAAGCTGCCGACGACCTGTCGCACAACGGTGACGGAATAGCCGTGGGCGGTGACGGTTCGACATGGGAGAATGCCATGGGACTGGAAGACGCTCTCAATAAGGCTGAAGCCGGAGACAAGATATACGTGAAGGGATATAAGAACGTAAGAAACGGTGAGAAGGTTTACATATACCCTCTTTCTGTGGAAAACAAGTCTAACTTCCTGACCGTAAGGGCTGGTGTCCAACTCTACGGTGGCTTCAAGGGCGACGAGACGAACATCAACATGGACAACGACACAAGAGAGTTCATGGACGGCAACAAGGCAAGACCCCTCTACCGCTCTGTACTTGTGGCTGACCGTCTGTCTAATGATGCAGTAGACAACACTTTGCTCATCTATCCTGAAAACCCTACAAGGGCAGACAACTCGGCACGTGTAATGCTGATAGACCTCGGAACGGAGAATACGAACAGGACGAAGACTGTAGTCAGCGGCTTTACTATCGCCGGTGGTAACGCCACCTCGAAGACTATAACAGACGGCAAGGCTTACGGAGGTGGTGTGTTCGTTACTGACAGCAAAAAAACTGGAAACAGCTTTGAACTCTCAAACTGCTTCTTCATAAACAACTATGCTGAACGTGGAGGAGCTGTCTACGTTGCACCAAGCGTGACGGGAACATCTAACGAGATAAAGTATTGCGAGCTGTTCGACAATATAGCCGGAACGCGTGGCTCTGTGCTCAATGCCGGAGGTGGCATGTGGATAGAGGGAGCAGCAAAGGTGTTCAACAACGTGGTTTACAACAACGTGAACGGTGGTATGCGCATTTCCGACAAGGCGGTTGTGGTAAACAACACCGTCACCTCTAATACGTCTGCTGCAATAGACATGGTAGACCCGCGGTCTCAGTCTGCAAAGGCGCAGATATATAATACGGTATGCTGGAACAATGATGTCCTGTCGCGCCATTCCCCCTACCCTATATTCCGCCATTGTGCTTTCTACAGTTCTGAGTCTGCCGGCGATTCGGACAATGACGGCATCGATGACAACGGCAACGTTCTTGTATCACACAAGAACCGTACGGAGAGGGCTCATGGCTCAAAGGAGAAAGCGGTACGATTCATACAGCCGACAACTCGTGTGGGCTACCACCGTACATATATGTTCAGAAACGAAGTTTACCCGGAATGGGACTGGGGACTGGAGCAGATGTCCTCGCTACGCAACAAAGGTCTTGTCGGCGACGCTACAAAGACCGAAGGATATGCTATGGTGGGCAAGATGACGGATGCTGCAATAAACGGTATCGGCAGAACACATTCTTCTGACAAATCAACATATACTATCGACATCGGAGCGTACTCATACGAAGAACTTGCACCCGGACGCAGACTCTTTGTAACACAAGACGGAAGCGGAAAGAAGGATGGCTCGTCATGGGAAAACGCATATCCGGGAACGGATCTGCAGACTGCCATTACTACTTTGGGAAATGACACCAAGACGAAAGGAAGAGGAGAGGTATGGGTGGCTGAAGGAATATACGTGCCGACATTGCGTGTGGCAAAAGACAACGACAAGTCACCGCTCGCTTTCAGGATGTACGACAATGTAGACGTATATGGCGGATTCGCAGGAACGGAGAAGGAGCTGGCGGAGAGAAAGATGGTTGACGAAAACGACGACAAGGTGGCAAGACCTTGGAAATTCAAGAACGAGACTGTTCTTTCTGCCAACGGCTTCAACCGCACAGACGTAAATTGGAACGAAACAAACAAGGAATGGACATTCAAAAGCAACTCTTACCACGTGGTTTGGTTTGCTCCTCTGCCGGGAGACAACGACTTCCTGCATGAGACTCGACTAAACGGATTTACCATAGAGGGCGGATATTCTGCACAGAATGACAATGAAGCAGACGTCTCGTTCATGCCTGATAACGGAGCAGGAGTATATATCGGAGCAAATGCCCATCTGCAGAACTGCATAGTGAGATACTGCAATTCGAAAGGAAATGGAGCAGGGGTATATGCCGTAAAAGGCGGAACTGTCGGCGCATCGCTGATATATAATAATGTGGCAACCGGAAACGGTGGAGGAGTATACGCTGAAGACAATGCCTTCATCATGAGAACGATGGTTGTGAACAATATGGCGGACAAAGGAGGCGGAATTTATCTGCATAACGACCCTACATCTGACAGCAAACCTTACGATATGCTCGTGCAGACTACTATCGTAAGCAACAACACCAACCGTATCAACGGTGCTGTATACACCGACGGAGGAGGAGTGCTCTCACAATGTACCATAACAAACAACTATACCATGTCGGCTACCGACCTTGCCGACCAGAACGCATCACAAACAGGAGGCTTATATATTGACTCCTACGGCTTTGTGGTGAACTCTGTAATATGGAACAATACGATGAAGGAAACCTCGGATGCCACTGTAACCGGAGCTTCATCGTTCGCTCAGATGTATACCGCAAACCCGTCTACTGACAAAGTCAAGTTCTACAACTGTGGAATAATGTCGAACAACTATGTTGTATGGAACAATATCTTCCAAACCTCTACCTACAACCTCTCACTTGATGAGCTTCCTTTATATTTCACAGAGCTGAATACAACCGATAACTTCAAGACAAGCGACGACTTAAAGAAGCTATGCGGTCTGCAAAGCTCATGGAAAGCAATCGATTATTTCTGGCAGACAGCCGAAGGCTTGGCGCTCCATGCCAAAGGTCTACCTGTAGGCTTGCAACCTACGCAGGTGACGATAAAGGCAGACCTCGACATAACGGGAGAGGCTTTCGGAACAATTCCTGCCATTGGAGCCTATGTATCTGAAGCCACACCTATAGTGCCGGTCGTCATCAACCGCAACAACCATAAGGTATTGCGAGTATACGTAGACCCGGCTTCGAGCGATATCGACGGTAATGGCTCTACTTGGGAAAAGAACCACTCGGAAATAGGAGAGGTGTTGACATTCTTCGGAAACCTGAATAACGGACAGACTGTAAAATGCCTTACCGAAGGTACAACTGACCAATATGTGGACTACACTATTGACATCACAAGCGGTGAGACTGCTCTCTTTGAAATTTGTGTCCGCGAAGGTGAAATAAAACCATATTATGCGTATACCGCAACCGACGAGCGTGACTATTCTATCAGAATACCACGCACAGTATGTCCACTGAATATTCTCGGAGGATACCCGTCGTACGACAAGATGCGATCACCAGGAGACGATAACCGCAACCCAAGCGAATACCGTACGATAATGACTGGTACACAGGGAGACGAGATGACACTTGAGAACAATGTGTACCACGTGGTACGTATCGAAGACGAGGCAAGACCGACACTTAACGGATTCTCCATCGTCAGAGGTTATGCTGCCGGAGGAGCTACCATGCCACGCGGAGGAGGAGTACTTGTAGGATCAGAGTGTACTGCCGTATTCATGAACTGCATCCTGGAAAACAATACCGCAGCCTACGGAGCTGCCATAGCGACAACGGCAAACGCAGAAAACAGTAACGTCATAATGACAAACTGCGTGGTAAACAACAACACATGTGACCCTAAGGCTGCTTCCGACGAAAACAGTACGGAAACGGAGGCTTCACGCTATCCATATGTGATAAACATATCCGACCGCCAGAAAAACGGAATGACTCTCACCCATGTAACTGTGGTGAACAATATCGGTCTGCCGCCATCAAAGCAATATATCGGCAAGACATCATTCTCGGCTGGCAACATATATAAAGGGGCGATGCTTGGCGAAACGATAAACAATACCATTGATATTGCTACCGTAGGAGTGGATGGAGCGAAGAATTTCTCCAACCCTACAAACTCCATCGGAGCACATGCCTTGGGAAATGTATACTACGGAGGATACTCGCAGTTCCGCCCACTGACAAGCAGCACGGCAACAGATGTCATCATCAACAAGGCACAAAGGACTTCTTCTGCTGACGACCCGATGGTAGGAAATCCGGAGATTACCAATCCTACCACCGACCTTGAGAACAACCAACGTGACCTCGGAGGAGCACCTGACCTCGGAGCTATAGAGGCTGACCTGCCAAAGAAGGGTAACGTGATTTATGTGCGTTCATACAATCAGGAGAAACCGGAAAACGGAGCGGCTAACGATGAGACGGACGGCAATCCGGACTTCGACCTGCTAAGCAAACACCCGGAAACGGGAAGTGAGGAATATGTCTTCGACGGTTCTTCATGGGATCATGCCATCATGGGAAATGCCGTATGCGACATCACACTCCTTGATAAGACGACAAACGACTTCTATGTAAAGGCTGCCGAACGCAAGCTCATGAGTGCTTCGTTCGACAACACCTCTTACTCCACATACGAAAAGCCGACATCGTCTTCTTGGGATAATGGCATCAAGGCAACATACCACGAAGGATACTATGGACCGACTTCCGGACACTATTCTTACTTCATGACCAACGGGGCTATCTATGATTACTTCAAAAAAAGATCATCTTGGTTTTCAGGGGAATACGATTACAGTGATAATTACTGGACAGTATACCAAGGCAATACCAATAACCTCGACAATTCTGCAAACGGCAATTTCAACTGTATCAACAACAGACGCTACGAACGCTACATAAGCGGACTACAGTTTGCTGTGGAGAAAGCATCTAAATATAATGAAGCGCATAAGAACGAAGTTGGCTTTGTTCCCGCTGAGGTATGGGTGGGAGCCGGAGTATATACAGACGCTAAAGGCTTCGTTATCCGCAACGGCGTGAAGGTTTACGGCAGCTTCCCGTCAGAGGGCAATCCAAACAAGGAAGACCGTCTGCCATTAATCTCGCAATACATAAAGGAGCGTAAGGGATATGAGGGAAAGAGAAAATCAGACTATGAGACAATCCTGCAAGTACGTAAGGAGAGTCCTGTATACCGTACAAAGAGTACAGACGAGCTTTGGTATTCGGAAAACAAACCTACCGACGGTTCATACAACGGTGTAGCCAAAGAACTGATAAGTTCAGGTAAGACACAACGCCACTATGTCCTCTACCAGCCAGACGCTTGCGTTCCTACATGGGACGTGGCAGGTGACGGAACCGGTAGCCAGGGTGGTAACTCATACCGCTTCCTGACTGGAAACTCTACACATCCTAACTACACCAATTATACCGGTCAAACCGAAAACGCACCTTACAACAAACCTATATACGACCTGTACGATGAGGGCAAAGTAAAGTGGGACGGATTCACCATTCGCCACGGTTACCTTATCAACTACCAGGCAAACCGAGATGGAGGAGCCGGTGTGCGAGTATTTGAGAATGTAGAACTCGAAAACCTCATTATCGTAAACAACCTCGCACATGGCTATCGCTCACGTGGTGCAGGATTGTATATGGACGGAAAGAACTCGAAGATATCCAACAGCTTCATGCTGAACAACTTCATGACTAACGATAATGCTGCTGCAAATACCGCAAATGTAACAGATGATAATATAATCACGAACAACAGAGGCTATGGAAACCCCGACCACTACGGTGGCGGTGCATACATGATTGTAGGCACAGGATATAATATGGTCGTAGCAAAGAACCGTGTGTCTGGTTCCGGAGGAGGAGGAGGTATCTTCATTGAGAGTGCTACATTCTTCAACAATACCGTGGCGTATAACCAGTCGAACGGTGGAGCCACCGGCATACAGCAATGGAGCACTCCTACTTCCGGCATTGTATCAAATCTGGCGCTTTACAACACTATTGTATACGGCAACTACGGCAGTGGCAATCAAATAACATCTTCAACTCCAGAAAAGTTCCAAAACGCCCACAACTGCTATGTAGAGAATTATGATTCTAATCTGAGTACCAAGTTCACAACGAACGGCAACATCACATCAAGCGTCAATCCATTCGCCAAAGGTGACAAATCCAAGGATGAAGTGGATTTCCGTCTCTCATCTACAAGTCAGTGTCTTAACAACGGTACGGAAACGCTAAAGCTGAACGGCAAGGAAACAGAACTGCCAAATACGGATATGGACTTCACAGACCGAGTGAAGGACTGTGCCGTAGACATCGGAGCGTATGAGGAGGACAACTCTGCCAACATCAAATACGACAACGGGAAAACTGGCATGCTCATTTACTACGTGACACAAAACGGAGCAGGCACCCGAAGCGGAGCATCACCCAAGGACGCTGCCTGTGCCGACAAACTTCAGAACGTTCTGAGAGTTGCAGGAGAAGAGGCAGCAAAGGAGGAAAACAAAGACAAGAAAGTTTTCGTGAAGGTGGCTGGATATAAACCGGACAAGGATGGAGATACCTTCAAATATCAAGCCAACACTCTTGTTGAACCTTCCGACCCACGCTCATACACTTTCTTGATACCGGCAGGGGTGACTCTGAAGGGCGGATATAACGAAGATGAAAAGAAGAGCTGGGACGAAGAATATCCTGACTCTTACAACCGCCGCACCATACTCAGCGCAAAGGCGAATTCTACTGCTATAGAATCTGATGTATACGGATACCATACCGTAACATTCGGTTCATGGCCAGAGAAAGACCTCATAGCATGGAACGAAAATGCTTTGAGCCGTCTTGCAATGGTGGACGGATGCTATATCACCGATGGTAACGCCAACGAGAGCGACGGTCACAAAGCGCTGGGAGGAGGAGCGTTGGTGCCCAAGTTTGGTCATGTGCGCAACTGCGTCGTTACATCCAACTCCGCACAATATGGCGGCGGCATCTATGCGTTGCCAGGCAGCGTGGTCAGCACATCGTTCATCACAAAGAACAATGCCTATTACGGTGCCGGCATTTATGCCGACAACGGTGATACGACTGATGGCACTGATGGCAAACGAGCATATATATTCTCCAACACCATCGGTGCTAATACTGCCAGCGTGCAAGGCGGAGGAATATATTTAGAACCGGGAGCTGTTATCGCATTCAATGATGTAATATGGGGAAACAATGCACCAAGCGACAAGAACATAAGCGGAACAACAGACAAGAAATATCAGGAGACTAACCTGTCTAAGACCATACAACAAATAGAAGGTGTAGGACTTATCGATGGATTCTATCCGTTCAACAACTGCTTCGCGGAGACTTATCTCCTTGCTGCCAACAACTACAACACGGAGATGTCTGCCGATGCCACACGCTATTTCTCATCAAACGACTCATTCATACCGCGTGAGCTTGGTCCGCTCGTACATAGCGGACTTGACAACTCGTTATGGGATCTTCTGAAAAGCAGAAGCTTCGCCACACACGACATGCTCGGCAACGAGATTATAATGGCAAGCCATACAAACAAACTGACGGGAGGATGCTTCGCCATACACGTGTTGGACCCTATAGAGGATGTCAACGCCGAAACACTCTTCACCCGTCTGTTCGTATCGGACAAGGGTAGTGTGTATGTAGACAAAAACGAAGCTCCTAAATATATGGGACGCTCGTTCTATACTCCGTTCTCATCGCTCGACGCTGCCTTGGAATATATAAATAAGGTGCGCCAGACCAAAAAGCCGGACGGTACTACTTTCTTTGCTAATGAAAAAACCCACTTCGACATCTTTATCGTAGGAGGAACATACCTTCCTTCACTCATGCGAAAGAACGCATCCATTCAAGGGACAAATGTACGCAACAACTCATTCGTCATTCCTTGCAACACCAATCTGTATGGCGGCTTCAAGCCGACAGACAATTATTCGTGTGAAATCGATAAAATTGTAAGTAAGGACGGTGTGACGATAACTCTCGACCCAGATACCCCTACAAAAGAGATGCTAAAGAAGCGCAGCTGGGAGGATCTGAACCGCAACGGATTATTCGAGCCATGGGAACTTGCCAACCAGACCGTGCTATCGGGCAACCTGCCTAACGTGACGGGTGGAAAGAAGACATACCATGTAGTATACTGCGTTAATAAAGATAGCAAGAAGCTGCCGGGAGTCGTACTCGACGGCATAACAATCAAAGACGGTGAGACCGCCGACTATATCGACTACGACAATAATAGCGGCGTGGAGAAACATAACGAGATTGGTCATGGAGGCGGTATCTTCGTATATGGCATTGACATGACTCTCAACAGATGCCGAGTAATAAACAACTCTGGCATCCACGGAGGTGGCATCTTCTCAGCAGGTGCCAACATGACAATCATGAACTCCATAGTGGCTGGAAACATGACACAACGCAATAATACAAGACCTGAAGACAAAGCAAAGGGTGCTGGAGTGGGTATCTTCTTCGATGCCTGGAAAGATGTTTCCCCATGCAAATTCGTGGCTGTAAACAGTATCTTCGCCAACAACTCCAACGAGACAGGAAACGGAGGAGCTGTATGTATAGCGGATGGTACACGTAATGTCCACGAGGTGATGTTCATGAACTGTCTATTTGCACGAAACGAGGCACAGACAGGTCCGGATATCTTCAACGGCAAGTCTGGCTGCACCGTTGCCACCAACACCATCTTCTGGGGCAGCAAGGGTGATGCTTCATCGCCCACTACGCCCACTACCTCGGAAACGAAGAATTGTGCATCAGACAAGTTCAATATCACAGCATCTGATAGCAACAACAACATTACCCTAAGCACCAACAACGAAGCTGTGAACGGCCCTTATTTCAGCAAGCCTTCAGAACAGGCTGGTAAAGAAGGCTTCTCACTCGCATCGCAATGGAATCCGACTTGCATTACCGTATTGACGGATGCAGGAGACGGAGTAATAACATCGGGCAATGAGCCCAGTGAGGATGGAGCATACGTTTCTTGGTTGGGAAATATGACAGAAGAGGCTAAAAGCATCTATGAGGACAAAACTCAGAAGGTCGACCAATATTGTAATGAATACATCAAAAAAGAAAGCAGCACATATAAACGCTATATGGGCCCAAAGGACGAGGAAGGCAAGCTGGAAGACAAGGTCATAGATATCGGTCCGTATGAATATCAATACCGGATGAAGTTCGGCGACCTCGCCAACTTGTATATCGGTGAAGAAGACCGTGGAAATGCCGATGGCACAAGTTGGGAGAACCAGTCGTCTGACCTTAGAGGTGCTCTTCTTGCTGCCGCACACCCGAGTGAGACAAGTATAGCAACGGAACCGGTACGCACCGTATATGTACGTTCAGGAAACTACTATGCCATTCCTGTAGACAACAAGGTGTTCTCCATGAATGTTGACGAGAATAACGAGAAGGTGAAACGAGTAATCATAAAAGGTGCTTGTACAGGAGTCGGACTCGGTGACAAAGCAGAACAGGACTGGTCGAACCCTACTGTACTCATGAAACACCCTGTACGTAAAAGCGGCACCCTGCTGAATATAGAGACAGGAACAAAACCTGTAGACATAAGCGGCATATCATTGCGCAATACATACGAGGAAGGTACGGATAAAGGCAAGGGAGCCGTAATAACGGTGAATGGCTCAGGCGGCAAGGTTGTATTACGACAGTCTGAAGCACGCCTCAATAAAGGCACCGCAGTAGATGTCACATCAAACAATGGCGATGTGCTCATCTATAACTCGCTTTTTGCTGACAACAATGCCGATGCTCTCAAGAGCAATGGAAAGACAACGGTTGTAAACTGTACCTTTGCCCAGAATATAAACGGAGCAGACATAGCCTTCAACACCGGAGCGGACAAGAAGCAGACTAAGGTTTTCAACTCTGTTTCTTGGAATAACAAGACGACTGATGGGGAAGTCTTTGTTTCGGACCTCGACAACGAGGATGCTTCAACACATACCGTATATAATAAGGTGTTTGCTGCAGGACAGGCAAACAACGACCTGAAGTCAGGCCCATGCTTCGTTGATACAGACAATGGCGACTTAGCAAAGCGTGACTATCATATCACACCAGGCATGAAGCTCTTTGAGCGTGGTTCGCTTCGCCGATATGCAGAGAACGTAAAGACAGGCATAACCACTACAACGAGCGACGCTGATATTCTAAGCAGCGTAGGACAAGACCGCGACCTCGGCAATATAAAGCGCATTGTGGGCAATGCCATTGAGGTGGGAGCCTACGAGTGTAACGCTGAGCTGCAGCCTATCATCTTCGTGAAAGACAACGGTAACGACGGAACGGGCAAGTCGTGGAACGACTCAAAGAACAACCTGCAGGTGGCTGTGGATATGGCTGGTATATACTCTGACCTGAACAAGGGAGCCAAGTCGTATGTGTTCGTTGACCACATGTACGGCCACAACAGTAAGCCGGCAAACCTCAACGTGTCGCTTCCAAACACCTATGTATACGGCAGTATGAAGGATAACCCTACTGCTCCAGCGGAGATTACCAATACAGAAGATATTGCCAAGGCTATTCTGGCACAACGCCCAGGTATAGTGGAGGAAGCCAACTGGCGAAGCACTATCAAGGACCTTACCGTAAGTGCAAAGAGTGTGGTAGACGGTGTGCAGGTAAGTAAAGACGGTAAAATATGTCTGACCAACGAAGGTATACTCTCCACATCTGTAGTCTTGTCGAACCAAGATATAGAGGGTAAGGTAGAAAATGATAACGGATTGCTCTATAATTCACTTGTATATGCTGACCCGAACGCGACAGAAACGGATGCGGAAGGCAAAACCGTTGGAAACATCAAGAAGAATGTCATAACAATAAACGTGACGACCTGCGGCACTATGGAGGAAAAGCTTAGTACAAGAAGTATCAACAACCGCATTATCAAAGATCTTGCCACGGAGAAGAACAGATATATCGTTCATAAATACCGTAACTGTCAGCTCAACGAAGATGATAAAGACAACCTCTATGACAATCCGAATATTGAAGAATGGCTGGTAAATAGTAAAAACGGACAGACAAATCATTGTATAGAGCTTGTGGGACACGACCGCGACCTCCTCGGCAACAAACGCATGCGCAATGATGTTGTAGACAACGGATGCTTCGAGACATGGAATATCACAACAGACAAGACCCGGGTGACGGCAGATGACTATCCGCATGATGCTTCCGTGGTTTACATCCGCAAGGGCTGTGAGTTAGACATAGACGAGAATCTATACAGCAGCGACAAGAATCAGTGGTTCAATCCTGGCTTCGTGCTTCTCGAACACCATGCCGGTCTACGTGGCAACGGCAATCAGATTGGTCTGGTGCGCTATGCCGTGGAGCGCGACATGGAGAAGGACATACCACAACTCGTGGCTCTCCCGTTCAGCGTGACAAAAGTTGTGACGGAAGTGAACAAGGACTATACGGTAAAGACCTACAATGGCGACAAACGCTCCCGCTATACATATAAATACAGCGACACCAACGGTGAAGCATGGGAGACAACTGGCATTCCGGGCAACGGCACAGGAATGATGCTGACCGCCAATAACGACATGACGATACGCTTCTACGGAGGCAGCCTTCTCGACAAGGATGGATTCCTGAACATCAATGCACCGCAGAACGGCGACTATGTAGAGAATGGCAACAAGGAGATTGTGCTGAAGCAATGGAACCACCAGGATTCATGGTCATCATCTGGCACAGGCTCCGACACTAACCGGTTCACACATAAGGAGAACATGGGATGGAACCTCTTCGGAGCACCTCGCCTGTGTGCCACAAACCTTAGCGACATGGAGTACGGACGAATTGTATACACCTATAACAATGGTAAGTTTGAGACCCGTACAACGGATACTGAAGAGAGCGGCTCTGATGCCTACATACCATCGATGGACGGACTCTTCACACAGACTGCTACTCTGTCTGCCGACAATGAGGAGCACATCGCCATCTCATACAACGGCACAACCCATCAAGACAAATCCTTCTATGAGCCGGTTACACGTATGGCTGTGGCAATATCTCCGATGGAAGCGACACCGTCTGCCGACTACAATGCTACCAACAATACTGCTGCAGAAGCCTATTACGACGAGTTTGCCTTCAATGCTGTGGATGCTACAAGCGCACGCGACTACTTCGATATGGGTGCCGACGGCGTAAAGTGGATGCAAAGAGGCAGAGCACAGATATATGCCACAAGCGGAGAAGCACGCTACTCACTGCTGTCTGCCGTAAACCGCGACGGAGAGATGCCGCTTGGAGTGAGTATTCCGGAAGACGGAGCATACACCATTGCCATACCAGACAATGCCGACACTGCCGACTATGAAGCCGTGATGCTGAAAGACATGACAACAGGAACGGAAACCAACCTGCTCGACGGAGCATATATGTTCAATGCCGGTAAGGGTGAGGATAACAACAGGTTCACTCTGTCGTTCCACAGACTGTCTGTCAATGACTCTGGCATAAGCGTAAGCCGCTACGGTGAAAACAGAGTCAGGGTAAAGGGTCTGCAGGAAGATGACATCCTGAATATCTATTCCTCAGAGGGTTTCATGACAAACTCTACTGTCGCCACCAAGGATACCATGATAATGCCTGTCGATGTGCACGGCGGAATAGCCATCCTCGAAGTGACGAGAAACGGCAAGAGGATATATCTGAAGAAAATGGGAAACAGGTGACAATCCATAGCAAGTAGAAATCATAGGTAAAAAAAGAACAAGAAGATACCGACCTCCTCTAAAGCAAAATGTTAAAGGAGGTCGGATTTTATTTGATTAGGACTTGAGATTATCTGACTACATTTATGGCAAATACAACAGATATATTTGCGTGATGTGTGGAAAATGTGTAATTTTGCACAAAACAAATATCAAAAATGTGGAATATTACACATTTTGGACACATAAACGAGAAAATAGCGATATGGGTGAATTCTGACGAATCTCCTATATCGCTATTCATTATGGCTCATTTACAGATTGGTTTTAATGTGGGGGCTTAGTCGTCCCTGTCATGATGTCTGTCATGGTGGTGTCTGTGTTTATCGTATTTCTTGTCGTGCTTATAATGCTTGTCATGCTTCTTGTGCTTTTTCCAGTGCTTGTCATGTTCCTTCCAGTGCTTGTCGTGTTTCTTCCAGTGCTTGTCGTGTTTGTAGTGTTTGTAGTGTTTACAGTATCCCTTGTCGTAGTGCGAACGATGGTGACAAGGGTGGCAGTTGTGTTTCGGATATTTCACATATATGTTGTGAACATATTCTCTGTCGCGCCAGCCTATCGGACGGTAAAGGTAATACGACTCGCAGAATCTTTTCCATTGTCTGGCGGAGAGCATGCGTCTTAGCTGCTTGTTGCGGTACTGCCATCCGTAAGCGTCAATGTCCCGATAGCTATTTATGCCGTTGAGGTATGAGAGGTTGATGCTCAGGATGCTGTTGCGGTGGGCCTTGTTCAGTCCCAGTTCCACCATCATCTTGTCGGTGATAAAGCTGGCTTCTGTCTGAATGTCAGTAAGTCTCTGGGCATTTGCTGATGTATTCATCACGACTGCCGCTGCGATTGCTAATAGTATACGTTTCATAATCCAGATTTTTTAGGGTTATTATCTTTTTCTGTTGCAAAAATAAGATTATCTGGCTTACTCAGCAAAGGAGAAACTATAAACATACATATGGTTTTCCCTACAAGAGTGAGGATATTCCGTACAGGGAGCTTTTTGTGTATGAACAAAGCGGGGAATTGTAGTTCTGTTTCTACAATTCCCCGCTTTCCATATACTCCTGCAACGGAGTAAAAACTAAAGGCGTATCACTACTTCCTTACAAGTTGCAATGCCGGAGCATGATTAAA
>OQVS01001319.1_pt1 | contig 16972 bp, 10 predicted proteins | sample 1691601 | NCBI WGS metagenome assembly OQVS01 (sample SAMN03418268, study PRJEB22391) | human gut metagenome | biome: human-gut; feature: organic feature; material: feces | host: Homo sapiens | place: Tanzania | collected 2013-01
ACGAGTTCTTTGCATTCCGAATTTGTTCCGTTGGGGATTGTTATTTTATGTCCTTTCTTTATAATGACTTTATCGGTTGCTTGCGGCGGGGTGGCGTTCTCCCAAGTTGCCGGGTTATTCCATGCTCCGCTGGTGTTGCTGTTGATGATGTTGCCTGTATCGAATCCAAGGCTTGCAACGGTGTCGTTGTTTATGGTCATGATACAGTGGTACCGGCTTCGGGGTGCTAGGTTGTCTATTATGATTTCTTCTTGTCCGGGTGTGGTTGTGATGGTGCTTATAGGTGAATAGGTGATGGGATGTTCAAGTTTGTGCTTCATGCTGTCGGCATTCAGATAGGTTGCCTTGAAATATACAGAGTCCCATTCGCTTGCAGGGTTCTTGAAATATACGGGGGTTGTTTGCGGGTTGTGTTTTATTCCGGTTGTGATGTTGGCTTTTCGGGTCAGTATGCTGTTTTTATATGAAAGGCTTGCTGTGCTTGATCCCGGTACTATTCGTCCGAACAGGTCGATGGTGTCTCTGTATTCGCCGGTAAGGTCTTTTTTCAACAGCATGCAAGAGTTTGTTCCTCCGGATAGTGCGTAGTTCATTATGACAGGAAACGTTATAAATTCATACGTGTTGAGGCTGTCGAGTTTGCCACACATCATTATGTAGGTATCTTTATGAATCGTGTCTTCGAGAGTAAATTTGTATCTTTGTGTATGTGGTGAATTGATGTTATCATTGCTGATGAATATCATTTCATAATCTCCGAGACAGATGTCTTTTCCTGTTCCGTTGTATATTTCCAAGCCGTAATTGCCCGATTTAGTTGCGATTCTTGAAAAGAGGAGGTCTCGGGTGGCGTTGTTTACTTCGTACAGGTGTAGTGTGGGGGCGGTTTGGGTGGCGTTGTTTGTCCAAGCGAGTTTGACTGTGTTTGCTCCTTGAATCCGTGATGTCGGATTTTCGATTTGTTTCTTGGTTTCAAAGGTGTAGTGTCTTGCTTCGTTTGTTTCGCTATCGGTTATTTCTATGTGGTATTTCGTTGAAGGTGATAGATTGGTTATTCTGAGTGTGTCGTTGTTTAATGTGTAGTTCTCAGGTGATAATATGTCGCGTGGGCTTGTGATGGTGATGGAGTCGATATCGATTTGGAGGCTATTGATATTGGTTATAATGACTTCGTCACTCCTTTGTGGGATCGTATGGGTAATGTGCTTTGTACTACCGGATATGGAAAGGTTTTCATTGTTTATTGCTATGATGGCTTCTCTGCTTGTCTTCACAAACATGTTTATGATGGAACCTGCCGGAATGTCCATCTTCGGTGTTGCGAATGCACTGCCTTTTGCCAAATAACAATATGATGTGTTCTTTATGCTGTCGAATTGTACTTTTATGTCTTTCGCTCGGCAATAGGGTGTTTGGGTAAGGCTGCTTGGGAGGGTGCATAGGCTGCTTGTGCCGCCTATAGGTGTGGATATGTTTATTTGGTCGCTTATGATGTGTTCAAAGTGTTCTTCAAAGAGTAGGGTGTCTTTGTATATGCGGATGTTTTCGTGTTCTCCTAATTGTATGGGGAGTATTGCTTCATGGGCGGTGGTGTGTATTGTTTGTCCTTGTAGTATTGTCGGTGTTATTCCGGATATGATGGATAGGGTGAGTGCGATGATGTGTTTCATAGGGTAATGGTGTTTTATGGTTTGTTATCTGCCCCAGCTTTCTCTGTCAAGGCTTCGGTAGGTTATGGCTTCTGCAAGATGGGTGTCTTGTATGTTTTCGCTTCCTTCCAAGTCGGCTATGGTTCTGGATACTTTAAGTATTCTGTCGTAGGCGCGGGCGGAGAGTTGCAACTTTTCCATTATTGTTTTCATTAGTTCCATGCCTGAGTGTGGTATCTTGCAGTATTGTTGCATGTGTCGGGTGGTCATTTGTGCGTTGCTGTGTATCTCGGGGTTGTCTTTGTAGCGTTCTTCTTGTATTTTCCTCGCTTTCTGTACTCTTTGTCTTATCTCGGCGCTTGTTTCTCCTTCTCTTTTGGTGGTTAGTTCCTTGAAGGGTACGGGGACTACTTCGAGTTGTATGTCGATTCTGTCGAGTAATGGGCCGGATATTTTGTTCAGGTAGCGGTGTACTGCTCCCGTGCCGCAGGTGCAGTGCCGGGTGGGGTGGTTGTAGTAGCCGCACGGACAGGGGTTCATGGCGGCGACTAACATGAAGCCTGCAGGGTAGTCGGTGGTTTGTTTCGTTCTCGATATGGTGATCTTTCTTTCTTCCATGGGTTGCCGCAGTACTTCTAATACGCTTCGCTTGAATTCGGGTAGTTCGTCTAAAAAGAGTACGCCGTTGTGGGCTAGGGAGATTTCTCCGGGTTGGGGGTAACTGCCTCCGCCTACTAGGGCTACGTCGCTTATGGTGTGGTGGGGGTTCCGGAACGGACGTACGGAGATGATGGGTTGGTTGCTTTTCATCTTCCCTGCTACGGAGTGTATTTTCGTGGTTTCCAAGGCTTCGGCTAGCGTCAGGGGTGGTAGTATGGAGGGTAGCCGTTTGGCTAACATGGTTTTCCCACTGCCGGGGCTGCCTATCATGAGTATGTTGTGGGAGCCGGCGGCGGCTATTTCCATGGCTCGCTTGACGCTTTCTTGGCCTTTTACGTCTTTGAAGTCGTATTCGTAGTTCTCTAAACTCTTGGATATTTCTTCTTCGATGTCGACCTCCTCGGTTTCTATCTTCGTCGTGCCTTCCAAATGCTCTATTACTTCTTGTATGTTTGAGGCTCCGTAGATGGTTATTCCGCTTACTATGGCTGCTTCCTTGGCGTTTTCTTTCGGTAGAATTATTTTCTTATAGCCTTGGCGTTGGGCTTCTATGGCTATCGGTAGGGCGCCCCGGATTTTCCGAAGGTTGCCGTCTAAGGAGAGTTCGCCCATGATGACGTATTCTTCTACCTCGTCTGCGGTGATTTGTTCGGAGGCGGATAAGATGCCGATGGCTAAGGGTAGGTCATAGGATGCTCCTTCTTTCCGTAAATCGGCGGGGGCCATGTTGATGACTATTCGCTTCCCGGGTATCTTGTACCCGTAGTGGTTCAATGCTGTCGAGATTCTTTGCTGACTCTCCTTTACCGAATTGTCGGGTAATCCGACTATCAAAAAGTTGATTCCTTTCTCAACCGTGACTTCTATCGTTATTATCGTCGATTCTATCCCGTTTATCGCACTCCCGTATACTTTCCTTAGCATATCTTCACTTCTTTTTTCATCTTTACCTCCATCTAATCTTCTTCCTCTTTATTATCTCTTCGGCAAAGATACGTACTTTTCCTTTTCCTAATCCTCATTCTTCCTCCATTTTTATTAAGTTATGCCTCCCGCATCGGCTGAAAAGCTCTGTTACCACCTCATCCTAGCTTCCTCACTCTAATCTGTATGTAGCATATATGAATATACTGAAAAACAAAAACGGATTGCAAACCCTCTTCCCAAGTTTGCAATCCGTTTGCTTGTTATAAGAATTTATCCTTACGGACTATCCTTTGTATGCTATCGTCTCTATTTCGACCAATACTCCCATAGGAAGTTTTTCAACTGCGTATGCTGCTCTTGCAGGCAACATCTCGTTGTAGTATTTTGCATATACTTCATTCATTGCAGCGAAATCGTCCATGGAGTTCAAAAGACAAGTCGTTTTAACGACATCTTTGAAACTGTATCCTGCTTCTGTGAGAATTGCTTCTATGTTTTTGAAGACTTGTTCCGTTTGTTCCTTTATGGTTTCAGGCACTTTGCCTGTTTCAGGGTTTACGGGAATTTGTCCCGAGATGAAAAGCATGCCGTTACCTGCCAATATAGCCTGACTATAAGGACCTATTGCCTTAGGAGCCTTCGGCGTGTTGATTACTTTATTCATATCTGTGTCTTTTTATTTGTTTACCACTATTTGTTTTACTGATTTTCTACCGTTGCAAGTGATACTTATCACGTATGTTCCGTTTTCAAAATTGCCAAGTTCGATTCTCTTGTTCGATAAATCGCAATTCGATTCGTTGTAAACCTCCTGTCCCAAAAGGTTTGTTATACATACGTTCTCTGCTCTCTTGTCAGGCGATTGTATTGTTATGTAAGACGAAGCCGGGTTTGGAGAAACGGTGAACTCGAAATCGTTTTCCACATCTTTCAAAGAAGAAGGATTTTCCTTTACATATATGCTTTGAACCTCCGAATACGCCTCAGGGCAAGTCGAAATCTGCACTTTCACTCTGTAAGAGTACATTGCAACGCTGTCAGGCGTTTCACTGAAAGTAACGTTGGTGTTGTTCAGGCTTTCCCATGCGGATTCGTTTATTTGTCTTTCCCAATCCACTATATCGCCTCTGTAAGAAACAACTCTCAAAGTACCTGTACTCGAATTCAAAGTTATGGTATCTTCAACTGATTTGGTTATACGACCTCCTCTTGAAATCAATACATTCATCAAAACAGTGTTGCTTGTGTCCTTTATCGTTCCGTTGGAGAACACTATTCGACGATAGAAGGTACTGTCTTCAAGACTTTCCGGCTGATAGTCCCTTTGGTCGGAAACCTGTGTGGCATTCGACCAGTTGCCTGTACGTTTCTTTTCTTGCCATTGGTAAGTGAAATTACCTCTTCCGCCTGTCGGTTCCGAGCCGACCAAGAGTTCCGGTGTTGCTCCTGCACAGAAAGATTGGTCTGCCGAGATAACGTTGTTCTCTACTGCGGGATAAATGGTGGTGAAGTTCCTCTTTGTTCCGTAATTCGTACCGAGGTTGGTGGTGATGTATGCCCTGTAATAATAGGTTACTCCTTCCGACAAGGTATCTATCGTACAGTTGAACGTTCCCAACGTTCCGTCGGTCGAAGTATATACCATACTTCCGTCAATAGTAGGGTTTTCGTCGCCGTCAGTCGTGAAAGCAAATCCTTTTGCCACGAAAGTGCCATCTCCCATATTTATCAGATTGGCTTCGACCGTTGCGGCTCCATTGCTTATGTTACTTGCTGCTCTTGTTATGATAGTACCCAAGCCGCTCAGGGTTGTGAATTGGGAACGTACACCATAGCCTGTTCCGTCCGCATTGCTTGCGTAAGCCTTATAGTATATTGTAGAATTCGGAACAAGGGCGGTAAGCATTGCAGAGAAAACATCGCCTGTCGAATCCGATGGCACATAGTGTATGTTGCTTACCACTATATTGTCCAAGTCCTCTGCACTTGTACTCCAAACGATACCCCTTTCGGTTATTGCATGTTCAACTTCTTCTGCTTCATATACCACGCCACCCCATGCAACAGCCGTGGTGGAAGTTATTGTCGAAGAGGTAACACCGTCTGTCCTGACGGCAGGAAGGCTCGACATGAAATTAAATCTTATCAACGAGTCATTCTCGTAATGAATGTTCGTTATAGGCTTATTGGTTAAAGTACCGTCTTTCAAGGTAGAGGCAGGATTTGTGTTGTCCGTGAAATTGGCATTGCCGGTTGCTCCCGGATAAGGGCAACGGGTCGATTCCACATCGGCATCTCTGCCCGAAGCCGGACGCAAGAAATATCCTCTGTCGTTAGGTGCGGTATTGATGGTATTTATTCCGTCCTGCAACCATCTGTTCAATTTACTTTGATCGCAATGGAAAATCAACATTCCTTCACCCGGCAAATATGTATCCCAACGTGTCTGTTGTCTGTTCTCGACAACAAAATACTCATTCGGGCTCAGAGGTATCATATATGCCACTGTAGTGTCCAAACTGTTCAATGCAGGAAGGTATATGTTCTCTGCCGTAGAAGTCAAGGTATCAAACGTGAACCAATCCGCAATCCACCTTTCCACGGAAGACAATCCGACAGGACTTGCACTGTTGTTCATGTAAGAACCGCTTGCCATCAAATCCCATGTTCCGGGAGTAACAGCCTCTCCGCCACTACCTGAATAGTCCGTATCGTAAAAATCAGGAAATCCCAAGACGTGTCCGAACTCATGACAGATGGTTCCTATACCGTCCATTTGAACGGAGTTTCTCTTTTCGGCAGAACATGAATACGGTCCGAAACGAACGCCGTCTTTCACTATATTTCTGTCCACATTGCTCCTATGCGGCCAAATCTCATCGGAGTTACCTGTCGAAGATTCAGGAGTCCCCGCAAAGATTATATGCACAGCATCGACTTTTCCGTCTCCATCATTGTCGTAATCCCTGTAATTCACATCTGCATCGGCAGCATTCAATGCGTGTTGCACGAAACGCGCCATATTTGCATCATGTCCGGAAGATGAATTTTGACCATAGTAACGCATATTGTTAGGAAGAGTATATGGACCTGCGACATCGATGTCCATGATGAACTCCCCGTTGGAGTTATCCCTGTAATAATCCTTCACGGAACCTGTTCCATTGTAATTTTCTTGGCTTACAAGGTTCACGAAATCCTCATTGGTATAAGTAAAAGGCAAATCGCTGAATCCGACAAGTATAACCAACAATTTAACAGTACCGTGAGAAGGATACTTGGTATCATCGCTTATTCTTCCCTTGGGGGAACTTGCTTTCATCTCTGCAACCTGATTGCCGGAATAGAACAAATTGACAGGCAAAGTACTCAAAAAAGCCCTTTCCTCAGCCGTTCTCTCATTCGGATTGGTTGCCAAATATTTCGAAGCGACCAAATCACCCTTCTCATTCAATATACCGTATGTAAAGAAGCCCTCATCGTTCCTTACCAACATATATTGGTCTGTTGTTTTAGCCCAATGCACATTTTCATCGCCTCCGAGAATGAATGTAAGCATCTTACCATTGGGCTGTTTTATGGTAATCGCTTGTCTGTTTGCCGGAATGGCAAAAGCTCCCATGCCTATCATCAGGCACATCAGAAGCATGACCGTTTTTAGTAACCCTTTTCTCATTATATGTTTCTGTTTTTGTTTTTCACTACGCTACAACGCAAATCTTATTGCTTTAAGTATCCGTTCTATTCATGAATAAGACGTATTCGAAAACTCTGTCTTACACAATACATCTCGAATCGCCGGAAAACAAAGCGGCAAAGTTACGAGAAAATTTCCTTTCAGCCAAAGAGGCGTATATAAAAAGAAAGAGGACGAGCCTCTGCCCGTCCTCCGAAGTTCTATATAGAACAATTTCTTACTTGTTTACAACCAATTTCTTTGTTTGTTTTTCTCCGTTTACGGACAAGGTGTAGAAATATGTTCCGTTAGCCAAGTCGGAAGTGCTTAGGTTTACATTGTAAGATGTACCTGCAACTTGGTTTCCTTGATTCATCATCTTAACCGTTCTACCCATCATATCGGTGATTACGATATTTACATTACCTGATTTGTTCAAAGAGTAAGAAATAGTAGTCTCACCGTTTGCAGGGTTAGGATAAGCATTCAACGAAGAGCTTGAGCTGATTTCTTCAGGCAAAGAAGCAACATCGCCGAGTATCATACGAATCATAGGAGTGGAGTAATCCGTCGATGAAGGTTGATATAAATTTCCGCCCCAAGCATAATCAGAAGGGATATTGGATTGGAATATCAACATGGAAGAGAATGTGTATCCGCCACCGGGACCGAAACTTCTGAAGTATCTGTCGGTAGCCACAGCAAACTTACCTGTTGCTGCCATACGGTAACAAGCGTAGTAGATTTCGCCCGGCTCCAATCTTACGCTGTTAGGGAACTCAAGGTAAATGGTGCTGAAATTACGAGGATAAGCAATATCCCAACCCTCTTCGTCCCTTTCCCATACTTCGCTGCCTTTGTTAAGGTCGGCATCCAGTACAGTGTAAACAGGAGATTGAACAGGTTCACCCCATCCATCTTCAACATCGATTATCATATTATCGTAGGTAACCTGTGTATCACGAGTATTAAACATCCTCAACTTTCCTTGTATCTTTGCACCTGCACGACAAGAATCGACAGCAGGAACGACTTCTATACCCTTTATGAACTTGACGGAAGTGTTCTCGTTGTTTGTACCGTAAGGCAAACAAACTTCATATCCGGCAAGACCGGTTGCAGCTTGGTCTGTTAGGTAAGTATAACCGTTTTCACGCACGAAACCGTAAGTAAATGTGCCTCCCGACCTTTCAGTATCTCCTGATGTAGGAGGTTTTGCTATCGCATTTCTATCCTTAGCCCATCTGTAATGTCCTTCATTGTTCTCCATTTGTCCAACGACGTTGAAGTATATGGTATCTCCCAACTCCTTGACAGTCTCTTCGCCCGATGTTAAAATGGTTGATATGGAATAACGACCTTCTTGTTGATAAGGCAAGATGTTGCTGGAAGCGTAAATATCCACATAACGTTGTTCCGTTGTATCGGTAACTACTCCTGCCGCATTGGTTTTTAAGATTCTTGTCATTTCGTTAGCCAATGTATCTCCTCTGGAAGCATTCACTCCATAGTAAGTATATGTTGCGTTATCGTTTTCATCGAAAGTTACTTTATTGATTACGTTCTTGGAAACGATATCATTGTATATTGTTCCTCCCGTATTCTCGGCAGATGTTACGTGAACGATGGTATCGGTCATCACGCCGACAGGAATCAAGTGATAAGCCTCTCTGTAGTAGATGGAACTTAAAACTTCAATTCTGTCCTCAGGCACTTCCGAGTAGTAAACATCATCAACAAACCAGAAGTAACCGTGATCTTGTTCAGAGGCAGGAGAATATGCGCGTATTCTGACGTATGTCATTTGATCTGCACTTTCTGCAACAGAATTTGCATTATATGAACCACGAGGAAGCGTAATTCTCTTCGTGCCTATCGCCCACATATTGGTACCAACCTCAAGTCCTCTGATATTGAACTCTATCGAGTCGTAAGTAGAGAAGTTTGCGTCATTACTCCAGTCGATGTAGTAACGATCTTGGTTGAATCTGAAAAGAGCTTGGTTTATCCAAATATCCAAACCTCTCTTACCATAACTTTCTATCGGAGTACTGAACTTGATAATAGCCTCACTATTGTAAATGTTCAAGTTTTGAGCTCCGATATCTATCCAACTCAAGAATGCAAATCCGTTTTCAGAAGTTTTAGTTATATCATACCTTGAAGATTCCAAGAACCAGAAACCGCTGGTAAATATAGCCGTTAACTCCGCTCCGTTAGTACCGAGACCATTCGCAATATCTCCTCTGCTCCAACCCATGTTCGTTCCATCAAGAGGGCCGAAACCAAAGGTGTAAACTGAAGCATCGGAGAAGTCGCACAAAAGATGTTTTGTTTCTCCGTCTTTGCGACCGTTCAAATTACTTTGCTTTTGTTTTTTGAACTCTTGTACGGCAACTTTGTCAAGAGTTGTCTTCTGCGTCTTTTGAATAGCATCCGCTTTGATACCTATCTGTGCAAAAGCCCCACCGGTACCCAGCAACAATGCCAACGCTAATAATGTTTTCTTCATTTTTGATTGTTTTTTTGTAAGAAACTATTTGATGTACTCAACTATACAATTTGCAAATATACCACATTTGCAAACAATAGCAAGCATACCAACGCATTTTTCGACGAAATGTTTTTCCATCGGGAAGAAAAATTTCATCCTTTCATGCCTTTCATTCCTTATTTCAAGCCCTTGAAAAACCGTTTCTTTGCTACACTTTACTCAAACGCCGATTCATTTGAACGAAACGCCGTTCGGCGAAAATAAAACGCCGAAAGAATTTGCTGAAACGGCGATTTATTTTTGTGCTTCGCAAAGGGGTGGGTTATAAACGGGCAAGAAATGCGGGTTTGCTTGCTTTCTACTTGCGGTAAATGCCTTGCAGAATGATTGCTCCGGAGTTGGTGCCTTTGAGGAAGAAAAGGAATGGTTTGTTGAAGCAGATGTCTTCTTCATTCTTGGCATCTATGATTTTGTCTTCCATGGATTTTTTCATGCTTTGAAGAGTTGCTTCGGTAGGCTTTTGAAGGCATATTTTCGTACGGAGTCGTATTACGGTATGTTGCCGGATTACCGTATCCGTGATTATGTCGGGGAGTTGCATTTCCGTTTTCGTCTCAAAGTCTTCGAATGATGGGAACATGAGACTTGTTTTCCGAACTTCCATTCCATCGATAAGGTTCTTGTATCTATGTTCGGTAAGGTCTCTTAGGTAATCGCTTATTTGCTTCTCGACCGGCATTATCAACAGAAGACTGTAATTGCCGTTGCCGACAGGTATGTCTGCCATTGTCTCTTCCTCCGTTTCGAGTGTATTGAAGTTTCCGGACAGTCGGAAGAAATTGCGTTTCGTCTTTTTCAGATTGCAGTCCGAGAAAAATGCGGGCATGGAATTTAAGGCATCTTCGTATATGAGTGGCAAAAGGATATCGGTTTCGCACTTGAACTTTCCTGTTTCGGAAGTATCGGTTCGGGAGAAGAAAACCAAAGTCGAGTCTATTGCGTGCATTGTCTGCTCCAACGAAAGGAAGTTCCTTTTGAGGCTTTCCTGCGTTGTGTCGGAGAAGGCACAGTATTGCTCCAAGGCTTTGAGGTATTCTTCATCTGTACCGGCAAGACTTAATTCTTTCAGCAGGTAAAGAACAGAGCAGGCTTGATTTCCCGATGTATCGACAGGCTGAACCATGCTGCGTATCAGCTCAAAGTTCAATCCGTTTGCCATTCGGAACAAAGCTATATGTTCTTGCGAGAACACTTCGGCAGGAGTACCGGCAATGCTTGGGGCTGAGATGGAAACGCCGTACTGTTCCTTCGATTTGTCTTTTGAACAACAGACGACGAAAAGCAGCAGAAATATTCCGCATAATGCTTTTGTTTTTCGTAATGCCGTTGTCGTCATTTGCAATCGCCGTATAAACCTTATATTCAAGGTAACTGAAAATTCGATACTTTATTTTGCGAAGTCGCAATAACGGTGTATTTTCCCACCTCGTCTTTCTTTTCCGCCGGAGGCGTTAAGGCAGGTTGTCGATGGCTTTTTGCTCGATCCGCAAAAAAGTTTTACCTTTACAAATCGAAAAACGGTTGTTCCGATATGAAGTATTCGGGCAATCATCTAATAAGAGACAATGATGAAAAAGCATATCGCAATTATCCTGTGTTTGTTCGCAAGTCTTTATTCGCAGGCACAGATAAACACAATCGAGGATTTGAAAAACAGACCTTACCCTCAATGGTTCTCTGATGCGAAGCTGGGAATTTTCGTACACTTCGGATTGTACAGCGTGCCGGCATATAGCGGTAAAGAGCAATATGCGGAATGGTTTTACAAAGGTTTGATTTCGGGAGACAGCCTTCGCATAAATTTTCAGAAAGATGTATTCGGCAAGGACTTCCGTTATGAAGACTACAAAGATTTGTTCAAGGCGGAGTTGTTCGATGCCGAACAATGGGCAGAACTGTTCCGCAAATCGGGTGCAAGATACGTTATCTTTACTTCAAAACACCATGACGGGTATTGCATGTACAACAGTCGTTATGCACAGGGTTGGTCATCGGCAACGACCGCTCCTGCAAGGGACTTCTGCATGGAGTTGAGCCGAGAGGTCAGAAAGAAAGGTTTGAGAATGGGCATGTATTACTCCTTGACCGAGTGGACGAATCCTTTGTACAGATGGACGGTGGATACGACCAAAAGCATAGACGAATATGTGGCAAAGCATCTGCACCCTCAGTTCAAGGAAATGGTGAACAAATTCATGCCCGATGTTATTTTCTCCGATGGGGATTGGGATTTCGACCATAAAACATTCGGAAGCGAAGAACTGGTAAGCTATTACTATGACAAAGTCGGCGAAAATGCCATCGTGAATAATCGTTGGGGCAAAGGCTTTGATTATGGTTATCTCACGCCCGAATACAGTGAAGCAATAAAAGAAACCGATCGCCCTTGGGCGGAATGCAGAGGGCTGAGCCGCTCTTTCGGACTGAACAGAAATGCCGATTTGGCGAGCTATATGACAAGCGAAGAACTGATCCGACACTTCGTTCGCTTGGTTGCAGCAGGTGGAGGACTGACGATAAATGTTGCTCCTGCCGCCGACGGAAGCATTCCTTTGCTTCAACAGGAACGTTTGTGCGATTTGGGAGAATGGTTGCAGCTGAACGGAGAAGCCATTTACGGTTGCACCGCTTTTGAAAAACCGAACGAGACGTATGATGCGATGGCTTTGCGTTCCGATGAAAAGATAGATTTCGATTGGGTGAGGAATGCACCGGCCAAAGGCATACCTGCCGACAACTTTACGATACACTGGCATAACGAAATGATGCCGGAGAAGACGGAAAAGTACAAATTTTATCTTCAAGCCGACGATAATGCGGGTCTGCAAATAAAAGACGAAAGCGGAGTGGTTGTTTTCCGTCTCGCAGCAGAGAAAGAATCCGTGCAAGCAGAGGTGAAATTGAAAAAGAACAAGAAATACTTCTTGGAACTCGTCTATTCGGAAAAGACGGAAGAGGCTTCAGTAGGGTTATTCTGGGAGAGTCCTTCATTCGAAAAGCAGGCTGTCTCTATCCCCGGCAGAAAGTGGACGGGGGAAACGGATTGGAAGCAAAGCTATGTTTGTTTTACCGTTAATGATGACCACCTGTATGCGATAGCTCTCGAACCTGTTTCAAAACAATTAAGTTTCACCTTGGAAAAAGCTCCGAAAGAGGATATGAAAGTATGTTTCCTATCGACCGATTCCATATACCTCGATTGGAAATACGATAAGGAAACGAAGAGGCTTACAATCGATACATCGACAATACACCCTGCCGATGTAAAATCCAAAGGAGCTTACGTATTCAAGTTGGAAAACTACATGAAAAACCATTAAGAAGATGACAGATGTTTATTCGCTTGCTCTCTGCAAAGTCAGAGGAATAGGACCCGCCATAGCAAAAAAGTTGATGGACGTTTATCCGTCGGCACAGGCTTTGTTCGAGGAAACGCCTGCAAATTTGCAACAGTTGTTCAGGGGCAAAGAGAAAACGATAGAGGACATCATAAGCCGCAAAATGTTTCCTCGTTGCAATGAAGAACTTGAATTCATGGATAAAAACAACATTCGTTGCTACTTCATAAAGGACGAAGACTATCCTTACAGGCTCAAAGAGATAGATTCGCCTCCCACATGTCTGTTCGTCAAAGGAAACGGAAACTTGGATACCCCAAGAACGGTATCGATTATCGGTTCAAGGCATGCAAGCGACTATGGAAAGTGGGTAACCGCAAGCATAGTTCACGAATTGAAGGCTTACAACGCCTGTATCATAAGCGGACTTGCCTACGGCATAGATTCGGCTGCCCATATCTGTGCTTTGAATGAGGGAATGTCCACATTCGGAGTATTCGGGCACGGTTTGGACAAAGTATATCCCGTTCAAAATTACAATCTGGCTCAATCCATGTTGGCACATGGCGGATTGGTAAGCGAGTTCTTCTCTCTGACACCGGCAAACGCCTACAATTTTCCGCAAAGGAATAGAATCATCGCTGCATTGAGCGATTTGTGCATAGTCGTCGAGGGAGGCATAAAATCAGGCTCCATGATAACGCCGAGATATGCAAGAGAATTCGACAGGGAAGTGCTGGCTGTCCCGGGCAGGATAGGAGACGCTTATTCGGAAGGCTGCAATAATCTCATAGCCTCCAATGTTGCAGGTTTATTATCGGATATTACCGCCATCGGTTCGGTAATGAATTGGACGAATTCTCCGAAAACAGATTTTACAAAGCCGCAAAAGGTCGTTCAAACGGAAAAAGCACCCGAACGAATCGAAAAGAAACTGCCGGAAATGACGGAACAGGAAAAAATAATCTACGATTTCATTCGTCAAACAAAGAAAGCCGGCATCGATGATTTGCTCACACAATGCCGACTCGATTTTGCGTCCGTAAGTATCTGCCTCATGAACCTCGAATTGAAAGGTTGCATAGCGGCTCTTCCCGGAAAATGTTACGAATGTCTTATTTGAAATTATCGCTCAGCTTTTTCAATTCCGCTGCGGCGGACATTCCTTTATACAATATGTTATATACAGCTTCCGCAATAGGCAGACAAACCTTTATTGTCTCGTTTGCCTTGTGTATGCAGTTCGCTGCATAATATCCTTCCGCAACCATAGCCATTTCCAACTGTGCGGACTTGACGGAATAGCCTTGTCCTATCATCTGTCCGAACGTTCTGTTGCGACTATGTTGCGAATAAGCCGTTACCAACAGATCCCCCAAATAGACAAAACAGTTGATATTTCTTTTCTGCGGAGCAACGGCATCGAGGAATGTCTCCATCTCCTGTGCTGCATTGGCAATCAAAACCGCTATAAAGTTATCTCCGTACCCTACTCCGTGGGCAATGCCTGCTGCAAGGGCGTAGATATTCTTCATGACAGAGCCGTATTCTATTCCTCTGACATCGCACGATGTTATTGTCTTGACAAAGCGACATTCCAACGCCTTTGCAATTTCGCAAGCGAACTCTTCATTATGAGAACCAACCGTAAGATAGGTCAATCTCTCTTGTGCGATTTCCTCTGCATGCGAAGGACCGCTCACAACGGCTTGATTGTTCAAATCGATTGCAAAAACATCATTTATGTAATCGGCAACAATCTGATTGGTTTCGGGAATTATTCCCTTGGTTGCACAGATTATGCGTTTATCTTTCAAGTCTTGCGAAGTCAATGAACCGAGGCTGCGAGCCACGAAAGCCGCCGGTATGACAAGGATTATGTTCCTGACCTTTGAAACGACTTCCCGTATATCGGTAGAGATGTGAATTTTATCTTTATCCAACTCGCAAGAACGCAGATAGAGGGGGTTGTGGCCGTATTGCTCAACCCCGTCTGCTATTTCCTGCTCTCTGACCCACCAATGTACTTTCGTATGGGTTTCAATCGCAATTCTGACTATTGCCGTAGCCCAGCTGCCGCTGCCTAATACTGCAATCTCCATGATGTCTTACAATCCTAAAACCTTTTTGCCTTGGTTATATCTTATATCCTTAGGTATTCCGAGACTGTTTATTTTGTCCAAAGACTTTTGAAGTGCAGGGCGTATCTTTCCGTTTTTCTCCGAGTAAGCCTTTGCTTCTGCCAAATCGCCCATACCTTCGACTTCCAATATCTTGGCTGCCCAAGCATTGATTGCTTTCATGGCATTGTCGAAGTCTATCACGTAAAGACCTTCGTTGTTTTGGCTGAACGCTTTGTGGTCTTCGAGAAAGTTGAAGCACATCATGTTCGCCACTCCGTGAGCCGAAGCCGCACCGAAACGAACGGAACGCAAAATGCCTGCGATGAAGGTTGCGATTGCATCGTCCTTGCTTATACCGCTGATTTCACCCCTGTCGATAAGAGTGCATACCATGTACAATCCCAATATATCTGCCTTTGCCTCTTCCCAAGAAGAATAGTAATTCGCCAAAGCGGTTCTTACATTGCCCTTGCCGTTGATTGTGTTCTTTATTCCCAAGCCATGAGCGACTTCATGGAAGGTTACGTTGTAGAAGAATGCGTCGAACTTGACGTTTTTCAACTGTTCCTTGCTCATGACATTGTCTGCTATCGGTTGAAGGATTGCATCGAATTTGGCTTTCATGGCATTCTTCAACTGCAAGCGTCTTGCTCCTTTCTTCAACTGCACTCTCTCATCGTTCGGAAGGTTGATTGCTATCGTTTTGCTGCCCGCATTGCAATCTCCTGCATAGAATATCACATCATATACGTTCAAATCGGACTCCGTTCCGGGTACTTCCTTCTTGAATTTCTCGTCGCAAGGCAAGCCTTTTTGCAATTCCGGCAACATGGCGGTGAACTTGGCAAGTTTTCCGCTCTCTTCCTCGTCCTTAACCAAGACAAAGGCTTCGTATGCTGCCTTCGTACCGAAAAGGCGATCCTCATAATTTTCGATAGGACCCACAACGAAATCCAATTTGCTGCTCTTCATGTCCATCCATGCCATGTCGGAAGCAAAGTAATCGTCTGTCTCGAAAGCCTTCTTTCTTTCTTGCAAATACTTTTTCAAACCTGCGTCCTCGGCAAGAGCTATCGCCTTATCCAACAGGGTACACACCTTTTGAATTTGGTCTTTGTACTCCTCTCTATACCATTTCACTACAAGTTTTCCATCGTTGTCTCTTCTCAAAACGGTGTAAAGACTGTTTTTGTTCTTGTCCTTCAAGGCATCGAACTCCTCTTTCGTCATATCCTTGGGATAAAAACATGCACCGAGCGGCTTTTCGCCGAAACCGCTCACGAAAGGCTTCATATCGTTCAACCTTTCCCAAGGACCGTAGTTAATCATCGCAAATTGCTTTACGTATTCGTCCTTTATCGTATCCATATCGGCTTTGTTGCCGTAGGATTGTTGCCAAAACAAATCGTCCATTATTTTGGCGATGTCAAGGAATATTCCCACCAATTCCTTTTCCTTAGGTGTCAATTTGCTCAAATCCGTAGTCAAATCCACAGGAGCGAATTCTTCAACTTTTACCTGCATTTCCGATTTCTTTTCTGCTTGCTTCTCATTGCCGTTCTTGCCACAACCGGCGAAGAAAAGACAAGTCAAAGTCAAGATTGTCAACAATTTTCTCTTCATTTCTTCAATCAAAATTAGTGAATAAAATACTTAAACCGAATGCGAAGATACGACAATTTGGCGTACCTTTCGGGACTTGAAGCAAAAGTCATTCCAACAAGCCGAAAACAGTTACAATGTCCGGCTTTGCAATCACCTGAAAACCAATCCGAAAAAGCGAAACATTTTTATACCTTGACGAAACACCGTTTCGTTCCATTGAAACGGCGTAAGAAAAAATTATTGCGGCGTTTCAGTAAAATGAAACGCCGCTTTATTTTCAGGGTATCGGTTTTATCGGAAAAGGAAGTTGCCGCTTATTTCATTTTTCTTTTCAGTCTCTTTCCAATAAGGCTTTTTGCCGAATGTCAGGTTCAAGCCCATAAATACGGAAACACCGCTCAAATCAGCCATATTGAACGAAAGTCCTCTTGAGGAATTGA
>OQVS01001321.1_pt1 | contig 16964 bp, 25 predicted proteins | sample 1691601 | NCBI WGS metagenome assembly OQVS01 (sample SAMN03418268, study PRJEB22391) | human gut metagenome | biome: human-gut; feature: organic feature; material: feces | host: Homo sapiens | place: Tanzania | collected 2013-01
ACAGTCTATCCAGAAGGACCTTTACCATCAAGATTAATATTAACAGCACTTTGTGTACTTTGTTGTTCTACAGCTTGTGATATTGTAGGATATTCTGAATTAGCATTATAGTACATCTAATTGAACCACGACATCCAGTTATTGCGCTGCTCGTCAGTAATATTTGGCTTCATCTGACTAAGATAAGTCATAAGTTTACTAAGTTGGTTTTCAATAACTTCTTGACTCATAGGAATTCCATTTATATTTAGGTTAATATCACCAGCTTCGTAGATATTAAGACCATCTCTATCTGACCAGCCCCTCTTAGGTAATAACGCATATACGGCACGCTTGGATCCATTAATCATAGCCTCTCCAACCTTTTTATACAATGTGTATGACGTTGGATCGCTATATACTGCTCCATCATTTCGTACTGATATATACAAAGCATCATGTTCGTGAGAGTCCTTGCTAATTATTACAGCAGGAGAATACTAAGCATTGAAAGCGTAATAGTAATCTTTGAATGTAGCTCTGCTTACTAAATCGCTATCCATATAGTTGTTCTAAGCTATAAGATCGTGATTAATTTCTGGGGCTTCAAGTTGTTCCCTAATATAATCAGAGAATGGCACCGTACTTTCGTCGTGTCTAGCTTCAAGCCAACTCATAGGAATGTATTTAGCTATTTTATTAAAGCCCTTTGTATCGCCAGATGTAAGCATTGCATACAATATAAGATCATTCGCAAATCTTCTAACATTAGCCTAATGGTCATTAAGAAGCTCCTCCCAAGACTCTATAAACATATCAGAAGACATCTTACTCTCATCCATACTATTAATAACGCTTATAAACTTAGGTTTGTTAGTAGGTTTTCCGTTTACAAAAACATCCTAATCCTAAATATATGGAGCAAGATGTGATAATAGATAGTTATCTTTTAATCTACCTAAACCGTATGCATCACGCTGAATACAAGCCTGTATAGAGTTCAATCTATCAAATATTGTAGCATTACCGTCAAATAAACCTTTAACATCAATACCTAAAGACTTAGCTAATCTAAGAGCGTATCTAGCTTTAATCTAACTACTAGCAGCCTATGATATCTTCTTCATAGTCTTAGCGTTTCTAAGCAAATCGGACTCTCTGTCATTCGTCTTATATTTAAAGTCATCGGATAAATTGATAAGCTATTCCATAAACTAAGGTGTACCCTAGAATGATTGTCCAGCCATAACTCTCATAGGCTCTTGAATAGCGTCTCTTGTTTTCTACTCAATCCAAGTACCATGTATAAGATTATTGATAGAGTTCGTATCAAACAGCTAATCAGTTTCTGGGTTTGTAAGATTCTCGTAACCTCTAAGATAAGCTTGCATCTCAAGGAAATTCTTACCTTGCTTACGAGTATCAATCTTAGTATACTGTACCAAACTATTTAATGCGTTAGAATACTTTTCAAGACACTTCCATGCTATGTAGCAATTAACCTAGAAGGCTCTAGCTCTTTCTCCCTCTTCGGTCTAAGCATAGACTAAATCTGGGTTCTTAGCAATCTTCTAAAGCATATCCATATTATTGAGTACAGAGTTTACTATCTCTGCTCGTCTAGCTGGTTCGCCTTTAGATTTATTTGGTTCAGTAGCGTCTTTAATATACTAATCGTCTATTGTTTTGCCAGTAACGCTAGGGAATATCTCTGCGAGTCTCTTATCTCTCATTTCGAAAGCTGACCTAAATACCTTAGGATCTCTAGTAAACTGAGACTTTGCATCAATATCTGCTTTAGCCATCTCTCTAATAATAGGCTAACATAAGAAATAAAGACCTTGTTTACCCTTACCGTTTCTAGCAAGTAAGTTGATCATATTATATGTAAACCCATTTACATTAAGCTTAGAGATATATGGATCTTTCACAATATCTACGTGGGCATTAATGAATGCTGATAACCAAGATGAAATCTGATTATTATCTTCATCAAGAATCTAATCGAAACCGGTAATACCTGTCATCCGTGTAAAGCTAGACTCTTTAAATTTAACACCATACAATGTTGTAAGAATATGGTTTGTTACATTCAACGCAAATGGACCAATACCAGTCTTACCTGTAATGTAGTCATTTTTACGGGTAACCTGTTCATGCAGTGTACCAAAGTTGTACGCTACGCTCTTTGTGTTACCCTGTTCTGGAATCTCATCTGCAATGCTTGTTACAAGCTCTGTATCATTATCGATAGATTTATATAAGATATTAAGTGACTTTTTATCCTTAAGTACTGTAAGAATACTTTCTATAATGCTATTCTACAATCCTTCTGCGCTTTCTGGATCAAATTCATAACCTCCATTCTCATTAACATTATAACGTGCTAAATAAAGGTGGTCTATATCAAAATCCGAACCAGTAATCTTGGTAAACTCAGTTGGAAGTATTACTGTAGATTTAACAGCAGGTACAACATCAACAAAACGTAAAGCATGTATAGATGACTGAGCCTGTGTAGGAATACGATAACCAATCGTATTAGATGTGGCATTTTCTCCGATTATATTATGATCTAAAAGCCATTGTCTAGCTTCGTTGTAAGATAAGTTCTTTGGAAGTATATCCTAGAAGTAATCAATAGATATTACAGCATCCATAGAGCCTTCTTCGTTTATCATCTACAATCTCTTACCATTATAGATCTCCTATCCTTGTATACCGCCTTCGCCATTTTTGCCTTCTATAGCAAATACTGATCTCTGAATAAACGAGCTACCAGGAGTCATAATGTCAATAATATCCTTATTAGCCGCAGATATAAGCATAGACTCCATCCAGCTAGCATCAGCAGTAGATGCAATAGGCGCATTCATTGAGCCCGTCTATGGATTATATGTAAGAGCGTCTATAAGATTCTTATTAGCATTTCTTGTGCCAAGTTGCTCTATAAGGTACTCGCTAAGCTTCTTTTGGTCTATAATTCCGTTAGAGTAGAATCTATCTTTAAATTTGTCTACACCAAGTTTAGAAAGCTTATTAATAGAGCCCATTAACTTGTCTCTAAGCTGTTCTCCAGTCATGTCGCCATACGTTCTATCAAGTCGCAAACTAGATAAACAAACCTTAATCATCTGTGTACCGGCTGCTACAACATCACCTTCCTCTGGATCAGTATTAAGCTGTCTACGAAGCGCAGATAATCTCTGTGTATAAACGTTCAGCGGCTTACTAATAGTCTCTCCATCGAACTCAGAATGGCCTTGTAGACCAACCTTTACAGCAGATGTCATAAGAAGATTATCAACCTTATTTTCCTTCATCTTATCATACACATTCTTAAGTTTACCTGTGGCTATACAATCAAATATAGGGAACAACGCAAACTTATTATAATATGGAACAGATAAGTTAGAAACCTTCTTTCCATTCGTTGTATGATCCCTAAATCCGTATGCTGTATATTTTGTTGTTACAAGATTCACTTTATTATACACAAGGTCGTATGCATCTTTTTGATCCATCCACGAATATTTATCAGAACTTTCAAGGATATTAATAGCCTTTGCTACGTCGCCGAATAGCGCACCTCTAGAACGAAGCATTCTTTTGCACATATCTGCTGTAATGTAAGATGCACCATCGGCTACATTGATTCCACCAGTATAGGCTTTATAGAAGTTGTTAGCTCTAGTTTCTATCTTCTTAACAGCATCCTCGCCAAAGTCGTCTACAAGCCTAGCTCTTACTGCGCCTATATCTAAATCATCAACACCTTTAAATCCGTAACGGTTTCCATAGATTTCCCTAAGTTCACCATCACGCATCTTCTCTTGGAGTTCGCTCATTACATCGGCATTTGAAGCTACTTCATAGTCTGCTATCTCTGCACATCTATAAAGTTCTCCATCTGAACCATCATAGTTTGGCAACGATGGGACGTTGTCATCACCTGTAGACACAAGGCCACCGATACGTTTCTGAATATCCTCTACGTTCTTAAAGAATCCAGGGTTGCCAATATATAATCTCAAGCATTCTTCTGATGAAATCATACCCCTATTTGTAACATCTTGTAATATAGCTGCTATAGCCATACTATACGCTGTACGCTGTAAATTTTGTGTATTAGGCGTTATTCCTTTATCGGTGAGATCTTTATACATCTAAGCGTATAAAGTGCGTTCTACAGCATCTATTTGGCTCTAATTAAGGTTTATGTTATTAAGGCCAAGGTAACCAAGCTTTTCATCTTTTGACACTATACCAAGACTAACGGCTTTATCTACCTCAAGTTCGTACTGCTCCTAAAGTGTTAAAGCCATTATCTACTCTTGCTCTTCTCTAGACTTATCAAAGAACTGTTCATTAAGAGTCTTAAGCTATTCGTCAGGAGACATATTGCTTATTTCGTAGCGTTTAATCTAGCCGTCTTCATACACTCTAAGTGTCGTAAGTGATTTAAACTGAATACCACCAGGCTACTTTCCTTTCTTGCCGATGTGATAATTCATTATCTTGTCTTCATCATTAAGTACGGGTAAGCCCTTAGGGTTATCTACATGTAAACCAAGTTGTTCTCTACAATCAAGTATAGCTTCACGCTCTGTATAAGCATATTCGATAAACTGATTTAATACAGATTGATTAGGCTGCAAATAGTAGTGAGAGCTATCTAAGAATATCATCTTTGGTGCACCGGATACAGTATAAGCACCATTGTCTAACTACCCGAACTACATTCCAGGGATATTTATACCACCAAGAACCATATATGTACCCTTATCGGCAAGGGTTGGGAATACACAATATCCATTCTGAAGCATTGCGAACTTATTAATATAATCTTCAGCTTCAGCAAGATTGCTATATTTAGAACCATTGTCACCACGATTATCAGACTTGAAGCCAATAGGAGTATAAATACTAATATTGAAATCTTCTCCGTTCTGCAATTGCTTTGCAACAATAGAACCCATGTTCACGCCATTATTATTCATAATGTTGTAACTAGACTACAAAATAGTCCTTACTACCATATTGTTCTTATCATGACTATTAAGGTTCTCTGTAGTATTGCTAATACTATTGTTCTATGACTCGTTATACAGCTTAGTACCATCCATACCATTAGACATCTTATCTGTAGTAATCTTCATATAGGCTCCAGCCCAGTTACCTAATTCGCTAACAAAACCAGTCTTAAATATCTCGTCTACAGCCTTCTGTGTTGTATAACCATTTGTTTGTACGACTTTGCCGACTGCATCAATAAAACTATTAATATTAGATACACCAGTAGATGCAATCCACTTTTTAAGGGCTTCTCTACCAACGCCATTATACTTTGTAGATAACATATGATCGAGCATTTCTTTTGTAAAGTTTATACCAAGCATATTAAACTCTTTGCATATATCATCTTTAAGTACCTCGATATCACTATTAGATGCTGCGCTTCTAATCCTTCCGTTTATCTTAAATTCACTAGCAGAATCATTAAGTATCTACGATTGTAAATCAGAGAAGAACTGAGATATAAATCTAAATGCGTTTCTTGCTACAGTCGTAGGCATATCTACCTAAGTATTCTTTGTGTTATACTTTGTAGAAAGAAGCAATTGTCCATTCTACCCAACATACCTCTACAATAAGCCAGATTGACCAGAAGATAAGAACGAGTTCCAAAGCTTAGGGTACATTCTGGCATCTCTGTCGAAGTTTGCATCAGATATTTTGACTTCAACACCTCCGTTCTTATTACGTATAGACCTACCAATAATAAAGTTGTGTTCATGGCCCTTTATAGCTGTAAAGATTTGTATCATAAACGCTTCTTTATCGAAGTCTATCTTTTCAAGCTAATTATCGTCGTTGAATGTATAGATAGAATTGTATAGATCGCTATACTTCTAATAGATTGCCATATACATAGGGTTCTGCGTAGATAACTCCTGCAGTCTATTTAATAAGTCTAAAGGAGTTTTAACATCATGTAACTTGCTAACAACTACATTAAATACCTGCTTAATAGGCATAAATGTAGGAACGCCATATATGTTCTTAGATGTATCAAGAGCAAGTTTACCGTTATCATCAAACTTATAGTAAGGTATTGTAGCAAAGAACATCTTCACTGGCTTACTTACAGAATCAAGCTTATTGAACTCAAATGCGGACTTATCGTATCTTTCGATAGACTTTCCATAATCATTCTCTTCCTGGTCACTTGTCTCAGAATCGTCATCATGCTGATATTTGCCGTCATAGGCATCCATTATTTCGGTAAGATACTTCTATACTTCTTTTGATATAGCTGAGAAGTTAGGGAATACAACATCACCTTTATCATTTAATTCTGCGTAAAACACTTCTCTAAATGCTTGCTGTGTAGGAGTAACTGAATCAACAGACATATACTATCCATTCAGAACGGGCTTAACAGAACCTGGCTCGCCAATAAGGTTGTTTATAACCTTCATTGGTATATATTTAATAGGAAGTTCTGAAGAGCTGTGTACTGCATCATATATATCAGTAGCATCTTTAGCAGACTTTACTATAATATATCCAAGAGCTCTAGCCATATGTTCCTTCTCAGCGGCAGAGCCTATATGATCGAATTTGCGTCCATTTATTTCATAATGCAAGTCTTCGCCAAACAGCTTTTTAAATCTATCTTGCTGTTCTTTGCTTACCTATTTATCTGCATATTTTCCAGACTTAATATCGTTGAACAAAGTAAGAACCGTTTTAGCATTGTTTCTGTAATGCCACAAGATACTTAATCTGTTAGCTACTTTCTTTATATTCCTCTTAATCCAGCCTTGTTTCTTTATAGCATTAGCGTCTTTTGTGCCGAGCATATAATCGACGAATAAATCAGCCAATCCCTCAGCTACATCTCTTTCTGTAGCAGCTTCTGGATGAGCTTTTCTGTATGCAGAATACATCTATTCTCTTACAGATGGCTCTACAAGTAATTCTAATGCCCTATGGAATCCTTCATGGAAGCCAATAGTATAAGGAACTGAATTAGACATCTAGATAACAGCATCTGTACACCTAGCAAGTACTGCGCTATTCTTTTTATAAGCTACATCTGATAACCTTTCGCTTTCTACCCACTATGGAGTAATACCTGTTGTCTTTCTGACCCATTCATCAACGGCACTAGCAAATGATGGCTTTTGTTTCTAGCCTTCAAACTCTGATAAATCTTGTTCATAGAACAAAGACATAAATGTGTCTTCGGCCTACTTTTGCTGCTATTGAATATCTTGTTTAGCAACTGTTTTAGATGCTTGCTGAGCGCTTCCATTTGGATGATTTTGTACAAGCTCTACATTATCTACGTATACTGTAGGAGGATCAAGTTTAGCTGCATATGACATTAAATAACCATTGCGCAGCATATAACCAAGACCGGTAGTACCTTTGCCATCATGAGTAAAGTCTTCTCTTGTAAACGTAAGACCATTTGGAAGTTCTACTTTATCAAGGTTAGGATTTGATGCATATTGCGCATTAAGCTTAGCTAATACACTATTATGTGATGACTATATATATTGCTGCATATTCTACTGAACAAATGCAGCATCTTTTGTCATATACATATTACACAGAGCATTGTAGATATTAGCGTAGTCTACACTAGGATTTTGCGTAGGGTAAATAACATTACCTATTATAACTCTCTTATTAGCCGGATCTAATGTAACAAGACCTTCTATTGAGTTATATTTCTCATTTAATACTTTATTGTCAGCCTTAATATAAAGAACCTGCTTAAGTAAATCGTCTATAGAATATCCTTGATACTCATTTAAACCTTGATAACATTTATACCATATAAGGTCTGCAATCTTATTAGCCTAACCACCTTGACCAGCAGTAAATTTAGGCTGTATTAACGGCGTACCAATACATCTATTATCTACAGCTTTCTCAGTCTGACCAGTATCATAGAAGTATACAATATTACCAGATTGTGTTATAGCTGTACGTTTTATATATTCTAGATCAAATCCACTAATTAAAGTTGATAATTCTGGGCCACCATATACCATCTTCGTTACGTCACCAGTGTTTACGTTTTGTGTAGCCTTAAGGAAACCTATTCTGTTACCAGCGTCGCATGTAATATTGTACAAATCATGCTAATTAAGCGTTCCTGCGAACAAGAATTTACTTACAGGCTATAATTCACTACCGTTCTTAATTGAACCCTTAGAACGGCTTAATTTCATGCTTATATGGTATCCTGGATGTGTTTTCATAAAGTCGAGCATATACTTAACTTTCTATACAAACACAGCATCTGCAGCTTTCTTTCTAGCAAAATATACCGGATCAACACCCCTTGGACCAGCGTCATTACCCTGGTCGAATGTCATAAAGATTGTTCTGCCTTTAGAATCTGTAAGCTTAAGCTATACTTCATTATTTCTCCACACAAGCTCAGCATTACCAGATTTTCCAGAAGCATCTGGGTAAATCAAATGCGGATCAAGCGCTATAGAGAAGTAATGCGGGTCAAGTTTAGCCCTAAATGCAGGGAAATGTTTAGTAGTATCACTATACAGCTCTCTCCATTGATCGTCAATCATATTGATACTCTACGCGCTGTTTGTATCAAGTATATCGTCAACATTTGGATCTACAGGGAATCTCTGGTTATATTCTCTAATGAAGTCTTCTGCATCATAAATAGTATCAGTAAGCGCATTATCAAGAGCTGTATTTGTTTTCTATACATTCTTTGTATTATCAGTCAAGAACTTAAGCTAATTATTTATAACCGTACTCCAGAATCTTTGCAAACTCTTGTTGCCAACAAGGCTATTCATAAACTCGCCATCAAATGTAGCAAGGAATGACTTAATCTTGTTAAAATAAGTAAAGCTAGGATTACCAATATTAGATGAAAATTGAGTCTGCCACATTTGTAAGGCCTTATTTGCAGCGTCTCCGTACATCATCCTATTGTCTACTAGCTTATTAATAGCTGCTGCTATAAGCTTCTGCTCTGGAAGGGTATCGCCAACTTCAAACTAATCGCTACCGTAGAATTGGTCAAGAGCTGTCTAGGCATCATATATTGAGTAAATAAGCTCATTAACTTGAGCTCGTTCGTCTGCTGTTGTAATATTAAGGTTTGTAATAGAACTTAACAGCGTATCAAGTTTCTTGCAGATTTCATGAATAGTATCAAGACCCGCCTAATATTGTTCATCTACAATAACGTGATCAAACGCATCTTCTGGGTAGAATCCAGGTACAGTATTCTCGTGCTATTTAGGCTACATGAGCTAATTTAAGCGCATCTGAGCGTCTTCTTTTAAGCTCTGGATAGATTCTATAGCTGAGTAAAGATCTCTCATCTGAAGTAATAATTCGTCCTTATTTGAGCCTTCTTTAAATATATCGTAAGATGGTACAGTTTTATGTTCGCCACCAGCTTCAGCAATACTATCGTATATACTTTGCAAATCAGACATAAGATCGTTTACTTTATTCTGCAAAGGTCTGACAACTTCGTTAGAAATATCTTCATTAGATTTATTGTAATATGGTGTTACAGGCTTGTTGAAATCAAGCATTTCTACTTTAAATACAGGTTCTGCTACAATTCCACTCGCTGTTCTATCATAGTAGAATGGCATTACGTATGTGCCTTCAATATTAGAACCAAATGTATCGTAAAGTACCTAATTTAATCTTTGAAGCTATCTCTATTCCTACTGGATCATTGTTTCTTTAGCTCGACTATTGGACTTCTAATTACCAAGCATTCTGGTTTTTATGTCTGGTTTAAATGAAGATCTAACATCTATAACAAGAAGCTATCCATCATTATCAACAAGTACAATATCAGCCTATGATTGTATAGCTCTGCCTTTGTCATCATAGCCATAAATAGGAATGTCTGTATCAAGTACTCTATACTGACCGCCGTTGAGCATTCTGTCTCTAACAGACTTAACATACTGCTTAGCATCTTCTAGTCCATTCGGATTATCTAACAGCGTGTCGGCAAAACTATCGTCATTTCCTAACATTATAGCCTATGCTAGTTCCCTAATAGTTTCTCCATCCCTTATAGACTGAGAATTAAAATAAGCTGTATCTATTGATGCTAAATAATGAGCAAATCCCTATAATAATTCCCCTTTATTTGGCTGAGAAAATATTGTGTCAATTATATCAGAATAATCTTGATCTCCGAATCTATCTGTATTATCTGCAAGATATCCAAGTATCTACTATTTGTCAGAGATGTTTATATTTTCCTCAATTTCTGGATAATGAGACTGATATTCAAGTCTGTCTATCTCGTCTATATTTTCAAATACATGTAGATTATTATTATCGTCGTACGCTATTGTTGTATGGAAACAATGTACAATAGCTCTGTTCTATTGACGCTTTAAAGCCTTTCTGTATCCATCGAATGATGTATCTTGAGAGGCATGTGTGGCAACTTGTGCTCCATAAGATTGTACATCCATAGGAGTATTCATATTCTCCTTTTCTTTACGTGTTGATGTAAGGTAATGGCGAATATACATTGCTTTTGCTAAAGCTAATACTGAAGGTCCGCCGTCCTAACCAGTCTCTTCTTGAAGAATAGTTTTTATATCATTGTAGAGCTATTCAAACTTATAGAAACCAACCTTAGCGTTCTCCATAAGACCATCGAATGACTACATTGCAAGTTCATCAAATCCAAGTAAAAATGATACTCTTGCTTTATTGCGCCTAGCTTTGCGCTTCTTTCTATAATGCTCTCTAGCCTTATCTCTACGACGTTTATATTCTTCTGCGTGTTTCTAAAGCTCCTCTGTAGTAGCTATATGCTTTTGCTAAGTTTCTGTTGGGTCTACAGCTTGCTTAGCTTGAGTATTAATGTCTTTTATATCTTCCTATGCAGCTTTAAGTATATCATTCTAGTAATCCTCTGTAAGCTTTGTTACAGCGTCTCCAGAATATATATCGGATAACATCCAGTCTATATTTTCATTCTGTTTGTTTGCATCGATAATCTTTGTGATACGCTCGTTAAGCTTACTCTTTGACCCGTCTTTAGCCGCAGCTCTAGTATGTTCTTCTGGCTTATATTTATCACCGAGCTTCTGCTTTAACTCAGCCTGCTTTCTCTGATACCTAAGCTCATCTGGATTATACTCAAGATTACCATTATCATCACGTGTAACGCCTTCTGTGTGAATTGATAATGTAGAGTTAAGTAAGGATTCGTTAGCTGTATACATAGCTCTAGCTTGTTCGAGCTCCTGGATCTCGTTATCATTAAATCCAACAGACTCGCTAAAATTGTTCAAGAATTGTAATGTCTATTCGTCTGTAGACTTCTCGTCGAAATTCTTATAAGCTTTAGCTAAACTTTGCTTTGCGCGAGCAATTTGTTTATCTATATTAGCAGACAACAACTTAGCGTCAGGTCTAACGGTCTTTAATCCAAGCTTATCGTGAGCAAACTTAAATATGTCATCAATAGAATTCATCTTTGCTTTAAGTGTAAGCAATGCTTTCATTCTATTGTGAGCTTCAGAATTTCTCTGGAAGTTATTTATATGTCTATCGTGCTCTTCTTTCTATGAGCGCTCAACAAACTTTTCGCCATATTCGTTTGCTTCATCTTTGATAGATTCTTTGTATTCTACTACAGATTTTTCTACTTCCTCTTGAGGCAAAGCTGCTGTATCAAGAGACTTCTTGTACTCATCCACCTTTCTGTTAACATAAGACTCGATTGCCTTAGTCTTTGCTGTAGCTGCATTTATAGCAGTTAGCATAGGATCTCTTGACTATTCCTATCTATTTACAGCCTGTTCTACCTGATTTTGATAACCTTGCTGTCCGTAAATCTACTGAAGTCTAGCCTCGGCTTCCTACTAAGCTTTTCTGTTAGCAGTTAACTATTGCTCGATGTTAGCCCTATCAGCTATAGCTACATTGTATTGTTCTGTACCTTTACTGATACCTTTAAGACGATATTGCTGTTCAGTCTACTTATTGTTTACGAGAGCAGAAATACGCTCCACATTAGACTGTAAATCATTCCAATACTGTTCACCAAAACGTGGTCTCTCTCGCTTCAAATCAGCCTCTCTGAGCTACTATATTTCTGTAGTCAGCTAATTATACCTTCCCTTAGAGATCTGGTCTGAAATAACAGCATTACTAGCTCTATTCATCTTTCCTTGTTCTCTATCAAGAAGCGCACTGTGCATTATAGCGTCTTTTACTTGTACGGTGTTCTTAATGTCATTAACGGCATGATAGATGTTCATGGCTACCATAGGATGCATACCACCCATAGCAAAACCACCTCGCCAGTTTGACAACATCTCCATATCGTTATAAAGTTCAGATTCGCCAAGACCAAACATACCTTTATAGAAGTCTGATACCTCTTTGCTATGAGCCATATCCTGGAATGCAAGACTGAGCAAATCAGCTGATCCGTATCCATATGTCTTAGCAAACTCTTCAGCAGCATTAGCATTCAACTGCTGTACAATTTCTTCATTTCCTTCAGACGCTCTATCTATAATACCTTTTCTAACCGTATTGATACCGTATTTGTTAAGCATTTTGAGAGCAGTAACTGTATTAGGATTCTTTACGGCTGCTTTCAGTAGTTTTCTCTTCAGCGTTTTAGCTCCAACCATAGTTGCTAATGCTTCAGCCTTCTTCGCTATAGCCTCACTAGCCATAACTCCTGCGTCTTTTAGAGCTTGCGGCATGACTTCTTTTGCAAGCCCCTTTACTCCCCTAGCAACTTCTCCTGCGGCAGCACCAACTCCAGCGCCAACATAATGTCCAAGAACACCACCACCAAGTACATCCATTGTTGTTGAGCCAATCTTTGCACCAGTTTTGCCAGCTGCACTTGTAAGAGAGTTAACATACTGTCCAGCCTGTGCAAATTTACTTTCAACAGCTCCGTTTAATCCCGCGAGAGCATAGTCTGTACCAATAACCAATCTTCCAGCTTTACTAGTGGCAAGCTTTGCCCCAAGTTTTGTTGTAGGAAGTTTATAGATGGCTTGTCTATAAAGACTTGATAGACTATTGCCTGGCTATACATATGATATAACGTTTTGAACAACTTCTGTACCCATCGTTCTAGCGTTATCTACCATAAATTGCTATTCAAGACCTTTTGTTGTACCGAGTTTAGCTTTAGATAAACGTGGATCATTACTCTTTGTAACGCCCATTAGGTAATCACTAAGAACTTTTTCCTTACCTTGCTGTGTATTAAGATTATATCTATCCTCGGCATCTTTCTTAGACATACCATTCTACATTGCAAATTTTACAGACTGCTTTTGCAAATCTTTATACGATGCAGAAATACCTTGTGCTTTACCGGAAGCTTCCTACGCTTCGTATTTATTAAGATTCTATTGATAGTTCTAGGTCCAACGTTGAGCAATTTCAGCGTAGTTCTCATCTTCTGCACCTTGCAGATTAAATGGAAGTGCAGCTGCATTAGCAGCGTTGTACAAAGCAAAACCAGCTTCTGGATGTCCGGCTGCTCCCAAAGCAAAAGAACCGACAGTACCAGCAGTTGTTATAAGATTACCAATATTACCTGTGTCTGAAGACCAAGAAGAACCCATCTGTTGAGGCAAATTCCACAACCAATAATCAGGTGTTAATAGATCATCATTAGCATGTATATTTGCAAGATTCTCAGCATGTTTACTAACGTTCCAGAACTTCTTCCACTTAGACGCTCTACGCATCTAATCGTCAAGAGTTTCTTTGTAATCCTTAAGATCTTGCTAACGCTTAGCTTTAAATTGATTTGCTTCTATTTCTTTTTGATCCAAACTCATTCCTTGATGAGCCTTTTCAAATCTATTGGATAGCTACTTATTATAGTTATCAAGCCAATCCCTAGCCATCTACTCTTTGGATCTACCTGTGCCGTCAAACATATCATTTGTGACAGCAAATGCCTTAGTCATAGCAGCCTGAAATCCTTCCCACATAGATGTATGATCTTTCATCCATGTAGCCTTGTATGCATCGGCGAGTTCATTTAAATCTTTGTCTTGCAGCTAATCGTATGTTGACAAGATTTCTTTACCAAGTAAATACGTATCTTTCCACGCATCTCCTTTAACCTAAGCTTTAGGATTAGCTTTAAGGTAATTCCATTGGTCTTCCTTTGATTTAAGATCTCTTTTAAGTCGCTCCCTTTTGGACCATGCATCAGCTTTTGCCTAGTCTGTCTAAGCTAAAGCGATTTTACCCTTTGTGCTTTCAATTCCAAGATCGCTAGACTGATTTGAAAACAAACCAATTCTCTAGCCAATCTTCCATAACGTGAATTGAAAACTATCTTTTCCAAGTTCGTTTATACCGCCAATATCAGAGCCAACAGAATTTTTGTAGATATCAGTCTTTTTAAAGTCTTCAAACAGCTTATCTTCCTCAAGCTATGTTTGCTTCTCTTTCTCTGCGTCAGAAAGTATACCTTCCGAGTCATCTTGGGCATCAATCTTTTGTCTGTTTGATCTTTCTTGTTGCTTGTATAAGCTGTCAATATGTTTATTCCAGTCATATTCAGCTATAGCATTTTTCTATCTCTGAATAGATTTTTGACTAGGCTTATACCAATCCCCGTGCGGCATTATATCAGACTCTAATCTAGAACCAGATTGTCTTGATATGTAACTTGGTACATTAGCCTAAGTCCTTTTATTAGGAACGGATTGGCGTTGATTTGGTAGCGTTATACCAAATCTTTTAGCCTATCCTCTAAAATAGTCCTCTGCTGGGGACTTAAGTAAATTGTAATTTGCCATAATTTAATTAATTTGCTTTGTTAGGTGCTTTTCCTATATATCCAGGTTTGACTTCAACCCAGATTGTTTGTCCAACTGCTCCAGCTGATTGATTATTATTTACAGATACAACGTTAGCCTTGATATAATACCTACCAAGTTTCTTGTTATATGTAGGACCAGATGTTACTGTTGCAGTAATCTTCCTTCCAGGTGTTCTATAGAGTCCAAAGTTAACTCTCTTTGATCTACCTTCATTTAACTATCTAAACGCTCCAGACTTGGCTATATATTGTCCGTCATTAACGGTAATAATCTATTGTTTAGTAGATTGTGTCTATTTATTATCGCTATCACCCTGCGATCGAGACTATGTATATTCATTCCATTGAGCATCTGGGTCTGCAAGTGTTACACCGTTAGCTCTAAGGTCATCTATTGATGTTGATACTGGAGTATAAGGCTACTCTCTAGCTGTATCAAATATAGTCTTATAATTACTTCCGGAGGAACTGTGATCCGGAATACCATTTGCAGCTCTTTTTACATCATCTGCGTATTTGTAATCCAAAATAGCCTTTTGATTAGCGAGGTCTCTAGCAGATTTCTTTGCATCAAGCTAATCAGCAAGTATATTCTAATAGTTGAGTAAAGAATATTTATTAGGATCCCATGCTATATTCTTCTTTCCTTCCCAAAGTTGCGCAACAGTACTCTACAATTGCTGTTTAACCTAATCGTCTGTAGGATTAGTTACACCAGCCTACTGTAACTGCTATTTGGCTTTATCGTAATAATATTCGCCTGCTGCTGTAGACATAACAGACGGGATTGCCTTGCCGGCTGTATCCATGATCATCTAATCTGTAATACCAGTGTAATCATTCTTTGGATCATACTTATATCCCATAGCCTCAACTTGTTTCTATGTAAGATTACTAGGTTTGAGTATACTATAAGGAATCTTTGTAAGATCTTCTAGTGTGTCCATCTTCGTTGGAGCTAATGTATTCCAACTTTGTGTATATGGGTCAAACTTATCATAATCTAACCCATACTTCTACATTTGCCAACCAAGCTAATCCTATGTAAGTTTTCCTTCAGCAACCATAGAAGCAGCTGCTTTCTAAAATGTCTTCATATTGTCAGCGTCAGCTTTCCATTTAGAGATCTTATCATAAGGTGTCTCTCTAATGATCTTGGCTATATAAGCTCTACCTTCTGCAGATCTAAGTGGGTCTATACCGTTCTAATACAAGTAATTAAGACCAGCGTTAACCCTGCCCTTTGTCTAATCATAGTAAGCTTTATTTAAACTAGCGCTTGGGCTATATAGGTCTCCGAATTCCTTAGCAAACTCCTTCTATTCTTGTACAGCCTAATTATATTGTTCTCTTGCAGCACTAATGTACTACGACATCATACTGCTATCCAGTAGGTCTATAATAGGGACCGCTACTGGTTCATCATACATTCCTATCATTATCTCAATCTTAAGCTAGTTATATTGTATGGGTTGTAATCAAATATACCTCCAGCCCATGTTGGTAAGAATAATCCATTAGGACCAAATCCGCCAGTATAATCGCTAGAGAAATTAATTCTCTCATACGGCGTACCAAATGCGCCTCTCTAGTATTGCTCTTTAGATTTAGCCCAATTTCTTGTATACTTTGCAGAATCGGCAACTTTATCTGGATCTATGTACCAATACTTTCCATATGGTGCCTTTAAATTATTTAAAGAATAATCATCATATTTTAAATCAAGCACACCTCTATTTATTCCTGTGTCCTAATTTGGTACATTAGGTGATCCAGAAAACAACTAATACTTACCAGGAGTCCAACCTGGAGCTATGTTTTTATAATTAATAGAGGTTGATCCAGGTGTATTGTCTGCTTTGTTTGTAGATCCGCCCTTTATACCATCTGCACCTATACCGTATATTGCTTTTAAAGCAGCATTCTTATTATCTATATCCTATTGATACATATCAAGAATATCGCCATACTGCTTGTTTTTAATACGCTGAGACAGCCATTTCTGACCAATAAGACCAAGGTTAGACAAGTGTGTTTCAATACCCTTAGTCTTAGCGCCGTGTGCTCTATTATAAGCCTCCCATCCATATTGGTTAGACTGCTGTAATCTCTATGC
>OQVS01001326.1_pt1 | contig 16948 bp, 10 predicted proteins | sample 1691601 | NCBI WGS metagenome assembly OQVS01 (sample SAMN03418268, study PRJEB22391) | human gut metagenome | biome: human-gut; feature: organic feature; material: feces | host: Homo sapiens | place: Tanzania | collected 2013-01
AGCAAGACCGAAACCGACGAAAGCGACGCCGCCGTACTGTCCGCACTGAACGAAAAACTGCCGCCGTATCTTCGCGCGGCTGTCCGAAAACGGGTGAAACGCGGCGATTGTTTTATGGGGCGCGAAAGAAAAAGGGGAGCGGTTGAGGACTACGCAAACTTTTTGTATAGCGGCTGCGACAAAGATTTTTCGAAACTTTTCAATTTCGACGGTTTTGAAAAACCGAAATATTTCATTACGCTTGACGCGGACAGCGTGTTGCAGCCAAAAGGCGTGTTGCGTGCCGTGAACGTGTTTTCGCACGAAGAAAACGAAAAGTACGACCTTCTTGCTTTTGACGGGAAAACGAACGCTTTTTCGCTGAAAACGGCGTACGCAAGACTGTTTCACGGCGGCGACGGGTACGAAATTTATCCCGCGTATTCCAACTTGTTTTATAACCTTACCGGCAAAAGTATTTTCACGGGGAAAGGCATTTTCAACCTTGAAAGATACGTTGAAAAACTGTCGGGCGTATTGCCCGAAAACCGCATTTTATCGCACGATATTATCGAGGGCGCGATCCTTAACACCGGGGCTTCGGGCGTTCCCGTGTACGAAGACGCGCCGCTTTGTTTTTCTTCGGACGAAAACCGAAGACTCAGATGGAAACGCGGCGACGTGCAACTTTTGCCGTTTGTAAATTTTACAAATCCGAAAGAAAATAACAAAAAAATCGACAAATTTTACAAGTTTTTAATGGTTTTCAACGGGATTTCGGTATTATCCGCGCCGTGTTTTCTCGCGCTGTTTATATTGTCTTTTCTGTCGGCAAGCCCGACTTTTTTCGCCTTAATAATCGCGGTGTTTTTCATAAACACGATATTCGTCGGGGCGACGGGGTTTTTCGACGTGTTCGTAAATCTTTCTGTTTCGGCTTACGTCAAACGGGTGGCGAAAGAGTTTATAAAAGACTTTTTCGGGCTTGTCATGCTGCCGTATTTCGCGGTTGTCGATTTTTACGTCTTTGCCGTTTCCGTCGTAAGGTCTCTTACGAAAAAGAACCTGCTTTTATGGAAGCCGTTTTTCGCGGGGCGCGTCAGGGAAAAGAAAAAAAGGACAATCAAGGGCGCGGATTATCTTTTGTCCCACGCAAAACTTATGTACAAATATTTCATATCTGGGAAGAATCCGCTTGTGCCCGACAATTTCACCGTGCTGCCGAAAGGGGATTATCAGAACTATACCTCGCCGACGAATATCGGGTTTTCGATACTTTCCGACGTGTCGGCAAGCATTCTTGAAATCACCGACTACGAAACGGCAAAAAACAGGGTGAAAAACACGCTGGACGCGGCGTTGTCGCTGGAAAAATTCAAGGGGCATTTGTTCAACTGGTACGACGTGAACACGAAAAGCCCGCTTGAACCTTGTTTCGTGTCAAGCGTCGACAGTGCGAATTTCATAACCGCGCTTATCGTCGCGCGCGAGTATTTTTCGGGCGATATTGAACGCATAATCGACGAATATCTGAAAACCGTCGATTTTTCGGCGTTGTACGATAAGTCGCGGGATCTTTTTTATATCGGCTACGACAAACGAAAAAACACCTTTTCGGGGCATTACGACAACGTGGTTTCGGAGTCAAGGCTTCTTTCGTATCTCGGCGTGTGTTTCGGTATGCCGCCCGCGTCGTGGGAAAAACTTTCAAGGAAGTTCGCGCGAAATATCGGAAGTTATCTGCTGTCGTATTCCGGCACGACTTTTGAATACAAAATGCCCGACTTGTTTCTGGACGTGCCAAAGGGCGGTCTTTTTGACAAAACAAGCAAAATCGCGGCAAAAATCATAAAAAACACGAAAAAACGCGGAATTTTCGGCATTTCGGAAAGCGGATACTTTGACCTTGACGCGGCAAATAATTTCAGATATTACGCATTCGGCGTGAAAGAAATTTCCGTGCGCGGCGAAGAAACCTCGTGCGTTTTCTCGCCATATTCGACGTATCTTCTTCTGGATAATCTGAAAGGCAAAGCGGTTAAAAACCTTAAACGATTTGAAAAATACGAAATGCTCGGCGACTTCGGGCTGTACGAAGCGTTGGACGCGCGCGGCGCGAAAAGGATCGTCCCCGAGTTTATGGCGCATCATCTCGGCATGAGCATGGTCGCGGTCGCAAATTATCTGAAAGACGGCGCGGTCAGGAAACTTTTTTCAAACGCCGACGTCGTGAAAAGTGCGGAAATACTGCTTTCCGAAAAACAAAACGAAGAAAAGGTGAAAAACGTCAGGCGCACGCTGTTTTCAAAAGGCGACGACTTTTCCGATTTTTCGCGGGAGATAACGCCCGCCGCTTTCCCGAATTTTGCGATACTTTCGGGGAGCGACTACGCCGTGACGATTTCCGACGGGGGCGAAGGGTACTCGACGTGGCGCGGCGTACTTGTAAACAGGTTTTCAAAAAATATCGACGACGTGTCGGGCGGATTCTTTTTCGTGACCGACGAAAACGGGAAAACCATAACGCCGACGTTTGCGCCGTTTTACGAAAGTAAGGAATACAAAACGACGTTTGAAACCGGCAAAGTCCGCTTTGAAAACGCAAGCGATAACGTGAGCGCGGAAGTATACGCGCCGTACGTGTTTTCGGGCGAAGTCAGGCGGCTGTATATTAAAAACGACGGGGAAGAAACGAAAAAGTATCACGTCGTATTTTACGAAGACCTTGCGCTGAACTTTGCAAATAATTTTGTTTCTCACCCCGTTTTTTCAAATTTATTTGTCGAAACCGCAAAAATCGACAACGATTTTGTCGCAACGCGGAAAGGCGGAAAAGGGGAAAACGATATGTGTTTTGTAATGCGGGCGACGGGCGCGGACTTTTCGTACGCGGGAAATCGTTATGAATTTTTGGGACGCGGAAACACCGTGAAAAACCCGTCGGGACTTCTGAAAAAGAAATACGACTTGCCGTTCGGCGCGGTGCTCGATCCCGCCGCAATCGCTTTTGCCGACGTTGAAGTGCCGCCGTTTTCGACAAAGGAAATCGACGTGTTTATCGTGCTGAAAGAAGACGTAAAAAGCGCGTTTGCCGAAATGAGAAAAACCGAAACGCCGTCATTTTTCACCCTTATCGAAAACTCGAAACGCAAAAACGATTTGGGCAAACGGTTTTCGGAAACGTTGTCGGGACTTATTCCGCGGCTTTTGTACGAGCCGTTTTCAAACGAGAAAATTTTGAAAATTTGCAGGCATAACGAGAAGTTTTCGAAGTATTCCGAAAACTTTTCAAAAAAGCCGCTGCTGTTTGTTTACGACAACAACAAAAACGACCTTATCGGAGCGGTGAAAATCGTGAACGCCTTAAAAAACGCGGAAATCGGCGTTACGCTTGTCGTGGCGTACAGGGACGGCGACGGATATTACGAAAAAATTAAAAAGGAAATCGTCGATACAGTCGGACTTTTTGGCGTAAGCGTATTTTTGGACGATACGACGGACTTTTCCGTGCTGTCGGACATTTGTTTTTCCGACTTTTCAAAGGAATTTTTTGAAAACGCGGACGTTGTTAATCCGAAAATCACGGAAATGTTACCGCGGCGCGAAAACGAAATACTGTTAAAAACGGGCGAAGGCGGCTTTTCAAACGACTCGTACGAGGTCTGGCCCGTAAAAGGCAGGACGCTTTTGCCGTACTCGAACGTCGTGGCGGGAAAGGTCGGCGGATTTATCTCGTCGGACGGCGGGGGCGGATACACCTATTACGGAAACAGCAGGGAAAGCAAACTCACCGTGTGGCGCAACGATTTCACGTCGGACGTGCCGTCGGAGCGCGCGCTGTTGTTTTCGGACGGCGATATTTTTGACCTGAAACTCGGCGCGGCGGTATCTTTCAAAAAGGGCGAAAGCAGATACTTTGGCGAAAACGAAAAGTTTTCGTCGGGTGTTTTTGAATATATCGTGGACGACGGCGGGGCAAAAATCGTCGAAATCGAAATATCGGCAAAAGAAAAAATACGCGGGAAAGTCGGGTTGTATCTTGCGACTTGTCTCGGCGCGGCGCGGGAGAACGACTTTTTGTTTTTCAAGACGGAAGACGGCATACGCGAAGTCGTCAACGTGAAAAACGGAATCAGCGCGTATCTTAAAACCTTTTCGGGGCTTTACGAGGACGAGTTTTTTGGGTTTTCTCGGGGCGGCGAGATTCCGTCCACGGCGATGAACAACAGGTCGTTTTCGGGATTTTACGAAGTAAACCTTAATGCGGGGGAATGCGAAAAGTATTATTTCGTATTCGGCGGCGATTATAAAAGCGTTGTCGACGCGACGAAAGAAAATATCGAAGAAAAGAAGAACGCAAGCCTTTCGTACTTTGAAAACATAAGCCCATTTTCCGTGAAAACAAGCGACGACTCGTTCGACGTATTGTTCAAAACCATTCCGTATCAGATTTTGTCGTCAAGGGTAAACGGGAAGACGGCGTTTTATCAGGCGGGCGGCGCGACGGGATTCCGCGATATGGCGCAGGATACGCTGTCGCTTGCGTATTTCGACAAACGGCGTGCGCGCGAAGAACTATTAAAACTTTGCAATCACGTTTATTTCGAGGGCGACGTAATGCATTGGTGGCACGGTGAAAAACACGGCGTCAGGACGAGGATATCCGACGACGGACTGTTTCTTGCGTACGCCGTCGCAAATTACGTCAAAATTTCGGGCGACCGGCAAATACTTGACGAAACGGCGGCGTATCTCGACTCGCCTTGTCTTGCAGCGACGGAAGAATCGAGGTTTGAAATCCCGAAATATCACGAAAAGCGCGAAAGCGTCCTGATGCACCTTGAAAGAATAATCGAAAGAGCGTACGACGTCGGCGAAAACGGATTATTGAAAATCCGCGGCGGCGACTGGAACGACGCGCTGAATGCAGTCGGCACGGACAGTGCGGGCGAGAGTGTATGGCTTTCGGAATTTTATATCGCAGTCTTAAAGGAGATGAGCGCGTTTTACGACACGCGTGAAAAAACGCTGTTTTCTGAAAGGATAGAATCCCTGGAAAAAGCCGTGCTTGCGGCGTACGAAAACGGCAGGTTCAAGCGGCTTGTAACGGCAAGCGGGGAATGGCTCGGCGACGGTAAAAGCGACGTCTTAAAAATCGACGCGATATCCGAAGCGTGGGCGGCGCTTTCGGGAATATGTGACAAAAACAAAGTCGATACCGCGCTTACAACCGCAAAAAAATGCCTTTTTGACAAGAAAAACGGATTGTTTTTGTTGCTTGCGCCGCCGTTTGACGACAAAAAATATTACGGTTATATCAGCCTGTATCCGAAAGGCGTCCGCGAAAACGGCGGGCAGTACACGCACGGCGCGATATGGTTTATCCTTGCGCTTATAAGGTGCGGTCGCGCGGACGAGGCGTACGAAATTTTCAAAGCGATTAACCCCGTCGAAAAGTGCAAAGACGAAACAGCGGTCAAAAAATATATGGCGGAGCCGTACGTTCTTGCAGCCGACGTAAGTTCCTGCGAAAACCTTGGACGGGCAGGCTGGACGTGGTATACGGGCAGCGCGTCCTGGTGTTTCAAAACCATGCTGGAAGGATTTCTCGGCGTGAGCGTGAAAGACGGAAATATCGTCGTGAGTCCCGCGCCGCCGAAAGCCCTTTCAACCTACGACGTGATTTACGACGACAAAAAGTCGAAATATATCTTTCATTTTGCGCCGTCGGACAAGTATTCGGTCGTCGAAAACGGCGTGGATCTGGGCGCGGTCAACGCATTCCCGATAAAGCCCGACGAAAACAGAGAGTTTTTCGTGAAGTACGAAGAAAGTCGAAAAATCCTTGCAATAAAAAATACGATATGATAAAATCATAAATATGGATTTATTCGAATACGCAAACCAACAAAACGACGGGTTGAAACCCCTTGCCGAACGTATGCGCCCCCAAACTCTCAACGAGTTTATCGGGCAGGAACATATCGTCGGGGAAGGCAGCCTTTTAAGAAGGGCGATTGCCGCGGACAGACTGGGAAGTTGCATCTTCTACGGTCCTCCCGGCACGGGAAAAACCACGCTCGCAAACATAATCGCAAAAAATACGAACAGCCATTTTGAGATTCTGAACGCTGTGTCGAGCGGCGTTGCCGACGCAAAACGCGTCATCGAAGAAGCCAAAAACCGTCTGATGATGTACGGAAAAAAGACCTATCTTCTGCTGGACGAATGTCATCGCTGGAACAAGGCGCAGTCGGACAGCGTGCTTTCCGCAATCGAGCAGGGCTATATCGTGTTTATCGGAAGCACGACGGAAAACCCGTACGTTTCGATGACGAAAGCTATCGTGTCAAGGTGCCGACTTTTCGAGTTTCATTCGCTGACGGACAAGGACGTTCTGAAAGCGTTAAACCGCGCGATAAACGATAAACGCGGACTTCTCGATATGAACGTCGTTGCGGAAGAAGGCGCGCTTGAACACCTTGCGTGGGCTTCGGGCGGTGACGTAAGAACGGCGTTGAACGCGCTGGAACTTGCGGCGGTCACGACGTCCGCGTCTGCCGACGGGGCAATTCATATCACGAAAGAAATCGCGGCGCAAAGCATACAAAAACGCGTTTTGTCGATAAGCGACGACAATTATTACGATATGTTGTCGGCGTTTTGCAAGTCGTTGCGCGGCAGCGACAGCAACGCGGGGCTTTACTGGGCGATGCGACTTATCGACGCCGGGTGCGATCCGCTGCTGATTTTCAGACGTATCATCGCTCATTCCGCAGAAGACGTCGGCATGGCAAATCCGAACGCGCTGGTGGTCGCGACGAGCGCGCTTACCGCTTATGAAAAAATCGGTATGCCGGAAGGTACTTTGCCGCTTGCGGAAGCGATAATTTGCGTGTGCGAAAGCGAAAAGTCGAACAGCGTCGTGATTGCCCGCGACGAGGCGGAGCGCGCCGTACAAACGGTAAAGAAAGAAGCAGTCCCGATGTATCTTCGCGACGTCAATTACAAACAGGAGAAAATATCGGGATACAAATATCCGCACGATTACGGCGGCTACGTGGAGCAGCAATACCTGCCGGACGACCTGAAAGACGCGAAGTTTTACGTGCCGTCCGATCACGGCTATGAAAAGGTCGTGAAAGAAAGACAGGAAAGGCTGAAAAAACTTTGATTTATCAAGGAATTGTATAAAAATCAGCCGACCGATTATTTCGGTCGGCGTTTTTTTTGTCGTTTTAAGATTTTGAAATTTCGCGGATTGCGTCAATCAATTTTTCGACGTCCGCGTTTTTGTTGTTGTATCCGACGCTGATTCTCACCGCGCCTTTTTCAAGCGTGCCGAGATGGTTGTGAATAAGCGGGGCGCAGTGCAAGCCCGCGCGGACGGCAATACCGTATTTTTTGTCAAGGATATCCGCAACCGTCGTCGAATCGGCGTCTTTCACGTTGAAACTTATCACGCCCGTGTCGACGCCGACGGGAGTATATACTTCGACGTTCCGCATATTTTTCAGGGCAAACATCAGCCTTCCCGACAGCCGTGAAATTTTGGCGTTGATTTTATCCGCGTTTTTTATCGTCCATTTCACGCTTTCGCACAGTCCGACGATGCCCGCGGCGTTCAAAGTCCCGGCTTCCAGCGATTCCGGCAGATTGTGCGGCTGATACACGCTGTCGGAGTTCGTCCCCGTGCCGCCGTAGATAAGCGGATTTATGTCGGACATTTTGTTCAGGGCAAGGAAGCCCGTGCCTTGCGGACCGTGCAGTCCTTTGTGTCCCGCGCCGGCAAGGTAAGAGACGTTTTGCGCTTTCATATTGATTTTTACGTGCGGCAGAGCCTGCGCCGCGTCAAGAAGGAGCGGGACTTTCCTTTCCGCGGCGATTCGTCCGATTTTTTCAAAGTCGTTTATTACGCCCGTCACGTTCGACACCGCGTTCAGCGCGACGAGAGCGGTATTTTCTTTTATCGTTTTTGCGACGTGGCAAGGGTTTATTTTCAGATTTCTGTCGGGATTTATGACGGAAAGAGTGATGATGCCCGCTTTTTCCAGTGCGAAAAGGGGACGAAGTACGGCGTTGTGTTCCGTAACGGTCGTTACCACGTGGTCGCCGTGTTTCAGAATCCCGAACAGGACGATATTTATCGCCTCGGTGCAGTTTTTCGTAAAAATTATTTCGTTTGCGTTCAGGTAATCGCATAAAACCGAGCGGCAAGAAGAAATTTTCAATGCGGTTTTCAGCGCGTCGCCGTGCGCGCTTCTGCCGCCGTTCGCGCTGTCGGAAAGTTCTTTCACCATTTCGTCGAGCATTTTTTTGGGTTTATATCTGGACGTTGCCGAATTGTCAAAATAAATCATAATCCCTCCGCTTATTTATTTATATGCAAATGCCGGGCAAGAATAATGCAAGCCTTGTCAAATCGCCGCAATTTCCGCGCCTTTTGACAAAAACTCGCTTGTAGTACGGATAAAGTACAACTGCGTTCGTTTTTTACAAAAATCATCGAAAATATCGGCGGTTTGGTCGCTTGCGAGTCAGACGCCGTATTTGTTAAAAATACACCGACTGACCATGGTTTGCATTATTCTTGCCCGGCATGAGAAGTGAAAGTTACGCGAATTTCAAAACGAGAATATAATACATCGAAAGGCATATACAGGGGCTATATCGGATACATAAATATGGAGGTCGATATGGAAAAGTTTATGTTTATTGCCTTTCGCAGTCGCGAACATACGGTGAAGTTTTTTGAAGAAATGCGCTCGCGCGGGATTGTCGGCACCGTCATAAATACCCCGCGTGAGGCGGAAGCGGGGTGCGGTCTTTCGGTCAGATTTTCCCCACGACAAAAAAATGCCGTTCTTTCGATTCTTGAACGGCATGGGTTTTCGTCGTTTATCGGGGTTTTTGAGGCAACCGCCACTGACGGAAAAAGGTTTGTCCGTCCTGCGTAATCAGTCGTCGAGAAGGTCCTCGTAAGAGACTTTCAGATAATCCCGTATGTTTTTAAGCGTGGCAAGATCGGGTTCCGCAATCCGATTTTCCCACGCACTGACCGTCGTTCTCGAAACGTTCAACGCTTTTGCAAGCGAATTTTGCGTGCAGCGTTTCAACTTTCTTAAAAGACGCAGCTTTCTTGGGAAAGGAGTTTCCATTCAATACCTCATAAATTAACTCGATTATTGAGTTAAGGGGTATTCGATGTCAAGAATATTGTCGAAACAAGGGGAAATATGGCGAACAATGTCAAAACTTTTGTCATTTTTCAACGGCTGTATAATGTTTTTCGATAAGTCGCGCCGCATATTTCAGGAATCGCTGCGTTCAATGCCTGCCGTCGGCGCCGTTCATAAGCTCGCTGAGCGCGCGATTTATGTCCGCGCCGAAAATTCGTGCGTCGGGACGGGGTTTTTCGCGCGGGACGACAAAGTCTTCGGTTTCTTCGGTCGCCACGCTTTGATTTGCGGCGTTTAATCCGTTCACCATATTCAGTACGGTTTTCGTTTTATCGTCGACGGGCAAGGCGCTCAGAAGGGCGTCGGGGTTTCCGTCTTTTAAGACGTTCATCATTTCCAACATTTTCGTCATATCGGCGTCGCCGCCGTTTTTACCGCCCATTATCAAGGGCAAAAGCATCAACGGATTGAAATTCATGGCTTTTCCTCACACGTTTAATTTATATGTCGCATAGATTGAAATAGTGCGGAGGGAAATATGAATTTTAAGGAATACGCAAAAAACAATAAGAAAAACGCCGATACCGACGACCTCAGAAAAACTTACGACGAAACCGTCCGAAAAATGCGCGGCAAGTCGCAAAAGGAACTTATGGACGAAATCGTGAAAGAAGCGGAGCGCGCCAAACGCGACGGCAGACTTGACAAAGCAGGGCTCGATAATTTTTACAAAACCGTCGCGCCGATGCTGGACAAAAACCAACTTCAAAAACTGAAAGAAATAATGGCGCTTATCGATGACTGAAAAAATTTCCAGACATTTACTGAATACGGTAAATACATTTTCTGACGAAAAAATCGGCGTTATCGTTTATTTATCGCGAAAAAACGCCTTAAACGGGTTTGAAATTGTAAAAGAGTATCCGTTTATAAACGCCGTCGGCGTGAAAATCGCGGCGCACGAATTAAACCGTCTTGCAAGTTTCAAGGCGGTGAAATTCGTTACTTCGTCGTCAAAGGTTTTCGCGCTTTCGGGCGGGGACGACGAAAACAAAACGTCGGTTTTTCAAAACAGGTTTTCGATGACGGGGAAAGGCGTCGGGATTGCGATTCTCGACACGGGCGTGTCGCCGCATATCGATTTTTGCCTGCCCGAAAACAGGCTTTCGATTTTTAAGGATATCGTTTCGGGTAATCCCGATTTTTACGATGACAACGGACACGGTACTTTCGTTGCGGGAGTTGCCGCGGGAAACGGCGTTACGTCCGCAGGCGGGTTTTCGGGCGTCGCGCGGCGGGCAAGCGTTATCGGCGTAAAGGTCATCGGCGCGGACGGGGAAGGAAGCGCGTTCGACGTGCTGGACGGTATGCAGTGGATTGTCGATAACAAAGACGAAATCGGCGTGAAAGTGTGCTGTATGAGTTTCGGCGCGACGCCCACCGACAATTCCGATCCGTTAAGGCGCGGCGCGGAAGTTCTGGTCAGGGAAGGCATAACGGTTGTGGTGGCGTCGGGGAACGAAGGGATAAACGCCCTGAAAACCCCGGCGATAAGTCCGCTTGTCCTGAGCGTAGGGGCGATAAAAAACGACGAAAGAGTTGCGGAATTCACGTCAAGGGGGCTTGCGTTCGGACGAAGAAAACCCGAAGTTTACGCGCGCGGCGTCGACGTCGTATCGGTTGCCGCAAACTCGACGTATCGCAAAATGAGCGGCACTTCGGTTTCCGCGCCGTACGTTGCCGGGGCGTGCTGTTTGCTGCTTGAAAAGTATCCGTCCGCGCCGCCGTGGCGCATAAAAGAGATGATTTTATCGTCGTCAAAGTTAACGCCCGACGGTTTCTTTGCTCTCAATCTGAACAAATAGCCCCGAAAATCTTCTTTTTTTATTGTGCTAATAAAATAAACTTGGTATAATAAAGAAAAAAGAAAGTTGGCGGTTTATATGTTAAAAATCAACGGACTTACCAAAATTTACGGCCGTAGCGACGAGAAAGCCGTCGACGACTTGTCGCTGGAAGTGGAAAGCGGCGAGATTTTCGGGTTCATCGGACCGAACGGCGCGGGAAAATCCACAACCATAAAATGCGTCACCGGGATCACGGGCTTCAACGCGGGCACGATCGAGGTGAACGGTTTCGACGTCAGGAAAAATCCCATCGAGGCAAAGCGCAGTATAGGTTACGTTTCGGACAGCCACGTTGTTTACGACCAACTCACGGGGGCGGAATACGTTGACTTTATGGCGTCGATTTACGGCGTCGCGGATAAGGAATCGTACAAATCCCGCCTTGAAAATTACATCGACGTTTTCGGGCTCAAAGACGCGTTCAACGAGCCGATAAAATCGTATTCGCACGGAATGCAGCAAAAAATCAACGTCATCGGCGCGATTATCCACAATCCGCCGCTGTTAATTTTGGACGAGCCTTTGACGGGGCTCGATCCGCAAAGCGCGTACGAACTCAAAGAGATGATGAAAGTGCATTGCAAAAACGGCGGCACGGTCTTTTTCAGTTCCCACGTTTTGGATGTCGTGGAAAAGATTTGCGACCGCGTGGGGATCATTTCGGAAGGGAAACTCCGATCGGTCGGCACCGTCGACGAACTTCGCGAAAATGGCGACGCTTCGCTTGAAAGTTATTTCTTGTCCGTCACAAAAAACGACGACGAAAACGAGAAAAACCAATAAAAAAATATGAAATCATACGTTTTAGTCCTAAAAACCGTGCTTTTGAATAACTTCCGCGCGGTCAGAACGAGATACGTCAGAATCGACGACAGAAAGCAAAAAGCCAAAAATAAGTTGTCAAACGCGACAAACGCCGCGCTTGCACTTCTGGGCATTGCGGTTATCATCGTGCTTATGTCGATTATGACGCATGCGCTCGCGTTTTTGTCGGCACTCGAAGGCTTGCACGTCAAACTTCTTTCGACAATGCTCACGTGCGTTCAGATAACCGTTTTGATTCTGGGGTTTTCGGGCGTAACGTCAAATATGTTCTTTTCAAAGGACAACGAATTTTTGTCAAGTCTGCCCGTACGTCCCGAGGCGGTTTTTTCGGCAAAACTGACGGTTGTATATCTCAACGATCTGATTGTCGGCTCGGTATTCCTTATCCCGCTGCTTGTGTCGTACGTCGTCGGCGTGATTCAGGGCGGCGCGACTCTTCCGATGTATTTTTATTTTATGATACCCGTCGCCATGCTGACGATTCCCGTCGTTCCGCTTGCGATAATTTCGGTTTTGTCGTTCCCGATGGTGAAAATCGTGTCGTATTTCAAAAACAAAGCGATCGTAACGCTTGTTTTAAGCGTCGTTATGTTTTTGGGATTTTTCGCGATTTATATGGTTTTTGTCAGATATATCGATAAATTCGTGGGCTCGGGCGCGGCGAAAGTTTTGCCGAAAGCCCTTGCGGATATGATAATCGCAATCGACAACGTCGTGTTTTACAACAGGTTTTTCGCGCTGGCTCTCACGGGGACGAGGTTTTTCGGAAACGTTTTGATATACCTTGCCGTCGTGTGTCTGTCGGTCGGCGTCGTGACGGGGCTTGCCGCAGTCCTTTATAAAAAAGCCGCGGGGAAGTCGGGCGAGGAAACGAGAAGGAAATCTTCCGCAAAAAATGACGTTTTCGTATTGTCCGGAAAGAAAAAGGCGTTGTTTTTAAGGGAAATCAAGTGCCTTTTCAGGAATCAGAGTTTCGCCTTCAACAGTGTTATGGGCAGCGTAGTTACGCCGCTTATCGTCGTCGTGATGTATTTTATCGGACTGAAAAGCCCGACCGAGCAGACGGGACAAGCGTTGTCGTCGCTTGCAAACGGGTTTTCAAACGTCGGCGTTACGTTCTTTTATTCGCTGATGCTTTTGTGCGGAATGAATTACACCGCGTCGCTTGCGATATCGCGCGAAGGCTCGACTTTTTGCGTTTTAAGGTATATCCCCGTCGATTTTTCGGAAATTCTTAAAACGAAAATCAAGGTTGCGAACCTCGTGTCGTACGTCGGAGTCGTGCTTGTATGCGCGGCGTCGCTCGGCGTGACGAAGGGCGACGTGGCAAACGTACTTCCCATGACGCTCGCGCTGTTCGTGTACGCATACGCGTTCAACAGTATTTGCGTTTTCCGCGACCTGAAAAAGCCCAACGTATCCTGGACAAGCCCGTACGAGGTGATAAAACGCAACATTTACCCGATGGTGCCTATGTTTTACGCAATGGGGCTCGGCATCGCGTTTATGGTGATAATGTCGGTCATTGCAAAGTACGAAAGCGCGATAAACATTAAACTCGGTGTGTCGCTTTTCTGGATCGGAACGATTGTTATCGGCGTCGTAATCGCAGTCGTCGTCAACGTTACCATGAAAAAGAAAGCGCAATTCTTCTTTGACAGAATTAACGTAAATTAGGAGATATTATGAAAAAAATCGGTCTTGACGTCGGCGACGTCAGAATTGGAATCGCAGTTTCGGATATGCTGGGCATCTGCGCGAACAGCCGCGAAAGTTACCGCCGCGTAAACGACGACGTCGATATTCAATACTTCATCAAACTCGCGCGCGAAGAAAACGCGGATACTTTCGTCGTCGGGCTTCCCATCAATATGGACGGCACCGAAGGGAAACGCGTCGAAGTAACCCGTGAATTCGCCGCAAAACTTGCGGAAAAAAGCGGACTTCCCGTCGAGTTTCAGGACGAGCGTCTTTCAACCGTCAGCGCGGAACGCGTGCTTCTTGAAGCGGATATGAGCAGGAACAAAAGGAAGAAAGTTATTGATGCGGTTGCAGCATGTATTATTCTCCAATCCTACCTGGATAAACGGCGATAATTCGCGCCTTTTTGAGTTTTTGGCAAAACCTTGCTCGGTTACGTACGCCAAAGTACGCGCCCTCGTAAGAACTTGCCAAAAAACGTCAAAAATCCATCAAATTCTCGCCGTTTATTGGAAGTTAGTTTCAAAATTCTGACTTTTTAGGGAAAATAGTGCGTAGCACGGAATTATCACTTATGATGAGTTAAATTGTTTGTAAGGTGAAAAAATGAATCATACATTTTCGGCAAAAAACGTGGTTGTGGCGTATCGTGGCGGCGCACGAGCGTTAAGACAATTCGATCTGGATTTTTCGGGAAAATGCCTTGCCGTCGTCGGCGGGGAAAAGGACGGGAAAACCACGCTTGTCAACGCCGTTTCGGGGCTTGTGAATTACGACGGCGAATTTATCCTTGACGGGCGTGTGCTGTTGAAAAAGCCGTCGGGCAACAACGTGCAGGCGATTCTGGAAGATTATTGCCTGTTGAAACGCAAAACCGTGCGTGAAAACGTGGAATATCCGTTGAAAATACGCTCGCTTGACCTTACGCCCGCACAAAACGCGATCAGAGAATTCGGGCTGGCGAGTTACGCAGACGTTAAAGCCGCAAAAATTCCCGAGCACGTCAAACCGTACGTCGCAGTTGCAAGGCTGTCGCTCGTAAAGCGAGATATATATCTTTTCGACGATATTTTACGTCCGCTCTCCGGCGACGATAAGGAATTGTTTTTAAGGAAACTGAAAGAAATCTTTTCAAAACTCGACGGAATCATCGTGTATGCGACAAGCGACGTCGACGAGGCGAAATTCCTTGCCGACAAAATCGCGATAATTTACGGCGGCGTTATCGAACAGTACGGGACGTACGACGAATTAAGAAACAAACCGCTTTCAAGAAAGGTTGCGGAATACTTCGACGATAAAATCGAACTTCGTCCGTCGGTGCTCCGCGAGTTTTCGGGGCGGCTCATGATACGCTACGGCGACGACAACGTTACGCTTCCCGAGGGCAGCGCGGCAAAACTTCTTGACAAACGCTACGTCGGACGGGAAGTATCCGTCGCGCCTTATCGCGGCGGCGATACCTTGCAATATCTTATTCTCGATCCCTCGACCGATAAAACGATTGTGTAATATTAAAATCCGATTGAAAAAGCCCGATTAATGCTTGTCAAAGTCTGAATAAACGAAAAAGACTTGCGAAAATCCGCAAGCCTTTTTGTTAAGGAATTACATTTTTTTCGGAATACAAATGGGATTATGTTAAAAATTCCGCAAAAATAACCGTTTTTTCAAATATTTTGTTACAATCCAAGCGACTTTACCCAGCCTGAAACGTCGGTTTCGCTCGCGCGGGTCAGCAGTTTACCGTCCTTTACGGTCGTGTTTGCACCAAGGATTTTCTTGAAATTTTCCGATGTTTTTCCAAGTCCGCTGCTGCCGCTTGTCGCAAACGGAATCACTGTCTTTCCCGAAAAATCGTAACTTTCAAGGAAGGTGTCGATAATTCGCGGCTCTACGTACCACCATATCGGAAAACCGACGAACACGACGTCGTAACTTCTCATATTTTCGCATTTTTCGGCGATTTCGGGGCGGGACGACAAATCGTTCATCTCGACAGTGGAGCGGCTTTTCTTATCCGTCCAGTCCAGATCCGCGTCGGTGTAAGGGCGGACGGGTTTTATTTCAAACAAATCGCCATTTGCGGCTTTTGCAAGTTTTTCGGCGGCATTTTTCGTCACGCCGCTTGCGGAAAAATACGCAACAAGAATTTTGCTCATAAAAAAACCTCCAAGTTTTTATATCATAATTATATCCCCGTTTCCGCGCCGTGTAAATATCAAATCAAAAGATCTTTCCAAAAAATGTTTTAAATAATCCATCCGTGTTCTCAATGATTGTTCGAAAATAGTGTGGTAACTATGCGAGGCGTATATTCTACATAGGGGCGGCACTTTTTTTATGTACTTTTTTCGGTACATTCATTGTTGTATGTTGTTTAAGTAAGAAAAACTTATAATAAGGAGAAATTATATGAAATACGAGAACTTTTCAATAAAAAAAGCGATGAACATGATTGTGCAAAAACAAATGTTTCTTCCGGAATTTCAAAGAAGTTTCGTCTGGCATGAGGAACAAATCGAAAACTTGTTCGATTCCATAATTATGGGTTATCCTATCGGCACGTTGCTTTTTTGGAAAACTACGAAAAAAGCAATTACCGAGAACAATCTTGTGCTTTACGAGTTCATAAAAGACTATCATCAAAGGGACTGTGCGGATAATAAAAAAGCCCCCGAAAAATTGGTTACCGATTATGATAATTATTATCTTGTTTTGGACGGTCAGCAAAGATTGTCGTCGCTTTATATAGCATTACAGGGTAGTATCTCATTTAAAATCAAGAAAAAATGGTGGAATACCAACGAGGCGTTTCCGAAGAAAGAATTGTATTTTAATCTGGACTCCGTTTCGGAACAAAAACAAGACGAAGACGGGAATGTCAAGCGTTTTAAGTTTTATAGCGATAAGGAAGTCCCGACTTCCGACAACTGTTGGTTCAGAGTTTGCAATATTATCGACTTTGACACGGAATTCGATATTTTCCGGTATATAGAAACTTACGGTTTGAACGAAACTCAAAGCAAAAATTTACTGAAACTATACAAAATTTATAATGCAAGCGGTGACGAATCGATTCTGAATTTTTACTCTATCGAGGAATCCGATTACGACGACGTATTGAATATTTTCGTTCGTGTAAACGCGTCGGGCACGTATCTTTCGAAAACAGATTTGTTGTTTTCAACCATAGTATCGGGGTGGAGGGACGGAAGAGAAAAAATCGAAAACCTTATCAAAGAATTGAATAATAAAGGAGGGAAGTTTTATTTCAATAAGGATTTTATTATGAGAACTTGCCTTGTGCTCACTGATGCGGCGGTAAATCTTAAAATCGATTCGTTCAAAAAAGAA
>OQVS01001336.1_pt1 | contig 16869 bp, 13 predicted proteins | sample 1691601 | NCBI WGS metagenome assembly OQVS01 (sample SAMN03418268, study PRJEB22391) | human gut metagenome | biome: human-gut; feature: organic feature; material: feces | host: Homo sapiens | place: Tanzania | collected 2013-01
TGCGATCCTACCCGGAGGGCTTTTTATTTGATAGGAATTTCCTATCAAATAAAAAGGGCTGTGGTTGATTCCACAGCCCCCCAATAGCGTCCAAAGGTCATCCGCCCTCAACTGATTATTTATTCTGGAAAGGAACTACCTTTAATTTCTTCTCAGGATCCTTCTCTAAGAAGTTGCCCATGCCAGCCTTCTGGTCTTCTGTCTCGAAGCAGCTTCCAAACAGCTTCTCCTCGATCACGATTGCATCGTCCATCTTTGCATCCAGACCATCGTTGATTGCCTTCTTGCATGCGCGTACTGCGATCGGTGCATTGGCTGCAATGATTGAAGCCAGCTTCTTAGCAGCGGGCATCAGCTCCTCTGCGGGATATACGTTATTTACAAGACCGATTCTGTAAGCCTCATCAGCCTTGATGTTGCGTGCGCTGTAGATCATCTCTTTTGCCTTGCCTACACCAACGACTCTGGCCAGTCTCTGTGTACCGCCGAATCCAGGTGTGATTCCAAGACCTGTCTCGGGCTGTCCAAAGATTGCGTTGTCAGAGCAGATACGGATATCACAGCTCATAGCGATCTCGCATCCACCACCTAATGCAAATCCGTTGATTGCACAGATGACAGGAACCGGTAAAGTCTCCAGCTTACGGAATACATCGTTGCCCTTCTTACCGAAAGCCTCGCCCTCAGCCTTGGTCAGTGTGCTCATCTCTCCGATGTCTGCACCTGCTACGAAAGACTTGAATGCGTTACCCTTCTTGTCAGCGCCACCTGTCAGGATGACTGCACGGATATCAGCGTTTGACTCAATCTCTGTCAGTGCTGCATCCAGTTCATTTAATGTCTCGCTGTTTAATGCATTCAGTGCTGCGGGTCTGGTAATTGTGAGGACGGCAATTGCGCCTTCTACTTCTAATGTTAAATTGTTCATTGGTTTACCCTCCTATTAGGTTTTATTCACGTTGTATTAGTTTAAATGTACCATTTTGTGAAAGATTTGTCAATGTCGGAACAGTTTTTGCAACTGGGTAATTGCACGATTGCCCAGCATACATTTTCCATGCTCCTGTATGTATGCGATCTGCATCTCATTGGCACTGGCTGCCTCTAAGAATTCCATGGAAGCCGACACAACCCGGCAGAGCTGCTTTTTCTCCATCTTACCCTTTTGCAGGATCAGTCCGTAGATCCCATCCTCCTCCAGATAATAGAGTGCGCTGTCCATTCCCAGTTCTTCCTCTGCCTCTTCGGCTACATTCCGGCAAAATGCGCGCAGATCTTCCATCCCATGAAATTCCAGCAGATAGGAATCCCATTCCCCGCCAGCCTGTGGTTCTGTCCTCTGCGTACCCTCCTGCTTGTCTTTTGCCTTCTCATTGACAGCATCCGACAGGTTGCTCATCGCCGAGCGCAGCCCCTCCAACAGCTCCATAAAATTGCTGCCTGTCTGTTTTTCCGAAAACGTCAATGCCAGATTGTTTTCCGGCAACGCCGCCACCTGAATCGTCAGCGGACCGCCCTGTACCCGGAAACCGACCTCCTGCTCTGCCTGTGTGAGCATCTTGCGCAGAAATTCTTCTGTACGCCCACTATTAGACATAAAATCGTCCATATTCAGTCCGTTTTCCATCAATTCGTCCTGCGACACAATGCAACGGACCGTATCCGTGCTGATCCGTTTAAATCTCATTCGTAATCACCTCGATGTCATACTTCCCGATCATCTGTAACCATTTTCATGCAGCCGTCCCTCTTTTCGAATTTACTCGCCATGTTGAGAATAAATTCCGCATTGGACGGCCTGCCGTTTTCATCATCATAACGAAACGTATAATGACGGTACAGCTGCACAATGTTTGCCCTCACAAACACACACTCAATCGCCCACCTCATTGCGCGCTCGACACGCGCCTCTGTCGTATGCCAGCGATCTGCCAGTTCCGGATAGATCCAGTTCACCACGTGAACAGTTGCCCCATCACGCTCGACACACAATACGATCGCATCCAGCAGGTAACGAAATCCCAGCATCTTGTGCCGGAATCCCATCTGCTCCAGTTCTGTCTGTACCTGACGTCTGAGCACATAGGTACTCATCTCCTTCCGGAACTGTCCGGCCAGCGTAGCACTCTCATCCGCTGGCTCCGCACAGAAGCGGTATGGGTACAACCGTGCAACCATCTGCAGTATATGAACCGGCGAGTAATCCACATTCATCTTCTGATATACCAGATCTACTCCATGCATTCTCATATAACCGAGTGTCGCCTGGGATGTCGTATATGTAGCCAGCACAACCAGCGGCTTGATCTCCGGAACCGCTTCTATCGCATCCAACAGTCCAATGCCATCTCCTTCTGCCAATTCCATCTCCATAATGACCACATCTACTTCCTGTGCACGGAGATAATCGACTGCCTGCGCCTGCTGATCCGTAGCGAATACCAGTTTCATTCCCTTCTGCCCCGCCACCACCTCACAGTATACTTCACGGGTGCGTACATCCGGTTCCACGAGCATGATCTTTATCTCATCTTCCATCGTAATCTCACCCTTCCACACGATCCGCGCAAATCTTATTCGTCGGTGTCGTCATCATCCTCATCATTGTCATCCACATCTGTCATGAACTCACGTGAGGATACCCGGTTGGCACGGCGTGCCTCTTCGATCAGATCGGACAACTGATTCTTCACATGTTCAGAGTCCTTGATATTGGTGATGTCAAAGTCCTTCAATGTCTTATCAACCGAATGGCATTTGATCGTTCCCAATCCAAAGATCCGCTGCAGCAGGCTGCGTTTCAGTGACAGATCCAGAATACGGTACAGCCGTACCTCATCCTGATTCTGATTAAAGAATCCGGTCTTAACCACCAGTTTATCATTGCTGAGCTCATACTTTGTAAATGTCCAGGGCAGACCGCACCATACACGTTTCCGATCCTTCCATACTAAATTCTGTTCCATAGCAATTCTCCTTTTCCTATTGTTCACGTTTAGGCGTTTGGTTCATCATACCACATCTGCTGTACATCTTCCAGTGTGTTCCCGCAGAAAACCGCTGCCAGTTCATACCATCGTTACTGTTCACTCGTACCTCGTTCCAGTAACGGATCATTTTCCTAGACGAATTCTCCCTTGAGGCTGCGTGAAAACAGCCCCTCCAGCGCAGTCTCCGGTGTCAGCCCCTCATACAGGATCCCATACACCATCTTACAGATCGGCAGGTCAACCTGGTAGCGCTCTCCGAGCGCGACCAGCGCCTTCACGGTATAGTAACCTTCTGCGAGCTTATCATACGGCTCATTGCGAATAAAACGCTCCCCAAACATCCGGTTATGGCTATGCTCCGAAAACAACGTTGCCTCATAGTCACCCAGATGGCACAATCCATATGCCGACAGCTCATTACCCCCCATCGCCTTGATGAGTCTCGCGATCTCACGCGGTCCACGCGCCATCAACGGTCCCTTCAGTGAAGAACGCCCTACGCCGTCCAACATACCGGCTGCTATTCCAATGACATTTTTCGCAGCACCGCCGATCTCGTTGCCGATCAGATCCATTCCATAATAAAAACGGATCAGATCACTGGAAAACTGTTCCACGAGCATCTGTTTCGTCGCATCGTGGCTGCTGTCGATCACCATGCAGTTGGGCACTCCGCGGTAAAATTCCTCTACATGTCCGGGACCCAGCCACACAGCAATGCGGTTTGAAGCATCTATATTATCTTCCATGATCTGTGACAATCTGCGGCCGGTACTGATCTCAATCCCCTTCATACACAGCACAAATGTCTTATATCTCAGGTCAGACGGTGCCAATGTATCGCACAGCGACTGCAGGTTTTGTGAACTGATTGAGATCACGATCACCTCTGCCTGTGTCACACACTCCAGGTCATTTGTCAATTTCAGCGAATCCGGCAAAGCCACATAATCATTTTTCCGTTCCTTCATCAGCCGCTGCATATTATGTGACCCAGCCCTGCCATAGAGCGTCACATCATGTCCAATATGGTTCAGATACCAGGCGATAAATGTCCCCCATCGCCCGCATCCGATGACTGTTATTTTCATATGACTCTTATTTCCTTCCATTTCATGACAGATCTATGACAAATCGCAGCCCGATGCAGCGACCAGATGTGCTACGGCACGCCGCAACTGCTGCAAGGTCAGTGTACCATCTGCCAATGCTTTTCTGATGTTGTCCTGATCCTCCGTGACACCCGGCATAACCAGATCATTACCGGCACGTATACATCCGGCCGCCGTACAATCGTCTCCCTGCAGGGTTGTCGCCCAGTCTGTCATGATCACACCGGCATAGTACCATTCATCACGCACTACGCTCGTGCACAGATCGTAATTATTCGCGGCATGAATACCGTTGATCAGATTATAGCTTGTCATGAGCGCACGGGGGTTCGCCTCCCTGACTGCGACCTCAAAGCCCCTGAGATAGATCTCACGCAACGCACGCTCTGACACGACACTGTCTGATCCGTTCCGGTTGTCCTCCTGATTGTTGCACGCAAAATGCTTGATCGTCGTACCTACATCCCCTTGCTTTTGCACACCGGCTGTGATCGCACCTGCCATTCTGCCGGATACAAGCGGATCTTCTGAGAAATACTCAAAATTGCGCCCACACAGCGGATTTCTATGGATATTCATACCGGGTGCCAGCCACAGATCAACTGAAAACAGCCGCATCTCCGCTGCGACAGCCTCACCGATCTCAGTGAGCAGCTCCGTATCCCAGCTGTGTGCCAGCTGCATACCGGTCGGGAACGCTGTACAGAACTGGTAATGTACCTCGCCCTCTGGTGCCTTTTCCGGACGATAGAGATAACCATCTTCCATACTTGCTTCTACCGGCAGCGGCTGCGTTTTTCCATCTTTTACATAATATTTCTTGGTCAGGCGCAGTCCCGCGGGCCCATCTGCCAGTACCAGACGCGGAATCCCCTGCTCCATTGCACAGGCACTTGTTTCTGCCGCTGATCCCGGCACAGAGCTTCCTGCTGCTCCCAGAATACCTGCTCCCTGCGCATATCCCGGATCACCGGTCACAAGCTGAATCATCTGCTCCTCAGACAGCAGGTCTACCTTCTCTAAGATTCGCGGATCGATCCGGCGGTCTTCCTCACCATAGGACATATTCCGTCTCGTAAACAGCATCTGCGTCGGCACGACAATTGCAGGATTCTTGCATACATATGCGTGCCACTGTGCACGGCGTCTGAACACACTTTCCTGTGGACATTCCAACTCCTCCAGCGGCTTCTGCAACGAACAGATATTGTCTGTTTTTTTCAATAAAATATTGCGTGTCAGCTCTACAGATGCCGCAAAACGCGCATTCTGCAGACTATCACCCATAAACAGTCCATATGTGCCACAATCCAGCAGCCATCCCGGAGCCTTTGTGCTATAGGAGGCAAACATCTGAATCGGTACTATGATCTCTACATCTTGGGACTTCCCGGGCTGCAATTCTGCGGACTTTCCAAATCCAACCAGTCTGCGGTACTCTTTAGACATATTTTTCTGCGGGCAGGAAGCGTAGATCTGAACCACCTCACGTCCTGCACACGTTCCGGTATTTGTGACCTCTACAACCAGCCGGATTGCTGTCTGCCTTGTACTATAGCGGATGAACGCTATATTGACCATACGCATGGAGAAAGTCGTATAGGACAGTCCGTATCCGAAACTATAGCGCACCGGCACCTCGAAGGTATCGAAATACCGATACCCGACATAGATGCCTTCGGTATAATACTCGTTCTCTACATCCCCATTGCAATGTGAGAAAGTCTCTGCATTCGGATAATCCTCATAATGATATGCCCATGTGTCTGTCAGATGTCCGCTCGGTGTGACATCACCGCGCAGGATATCTGCGAGCGCATTACCGGCCTCCATGCCCGGCTGCCCCATGTAGATTAGTCCTTTGATCTGTGGCATCTCATCCATGAACGACAGGTCAATCAGACCGCCGGAATTGATGACCACAATGACACATTCGTGCTGCTCACACAATGCCTTCAGTGCTGCATGTTCTTCCTCACTCAACAGGTAATCACCCGGCCTCAGCCCCCTGTCCTTTGCCTCTCCTGCGATCCGCGCAATCACATAGATCGCAGCATCCGCCTCCACCGGCTGTGGCAGATCGCCTGCCGGCAGATCAAACGGATGACTGGTATATGAGACAAATACCGGATCCTGCTCACCTGCGGCAAGCCGCGCATCCACATCCTCCCAGATCACGTCGCGCCAGCTTTCACGCGCAGTCTGATAGATTCCACGATAGGCTTCCAGCCAATCCTCATTTACAATACAAAAGCCTGCATTTTTCAAGCCCTGCCAGACATTGACTGTCTCCCGGCAATTAACATCTCCCGATCCGGTGCCGCCTTTTATCGTCCCGAATGCTCCCGCTCCATAGAGTGCCACCGCCGCATCCGGCGCGAGCGGAAGTATATGGTCTTCATTTTTCAGCAGCACCATTCCGTCTGCTGCCGCGCGTCTGGCCAATGCGCGGTGTTCCTTCTCATATGCCTGTTCTTCCATACTGGTTGTACCGGAAAACTTAGCATCCCCGGCAGTCTGCAAATCGATCTTCTGTGTATCCATGTTATTTTTGAAACTCCTTCCTGATCAATATAGAATTCAAAATAAAAAAGAAGCCTTTACCGACAATCAGTGATCCTATCATCACTCTGTCTGGTGTTATTTTAATATAGACCCGCCCCACTTGCAAGATTGTCTGCTCTTTTTTTGTTACTGTTCACTCGTCAACCTTTTTTTCTACTAATTGACTCCCTGCTGTTTTTTGTTTATACTTATAATAGTTGGGTTTTTTAAGGAGGCAGATTATGCAGGTCATTAAAGTACAAAAAGGCAAACCCGTCGCACGCCGTCAGGAAAAGGTCATGGAATGGTATCTGATCCAGACTGGCTCGGTGATACGCCGCTACAATTTTGCAGAACTTACACTCGGTGCCAATGCCATTATCGGCATTCTGGAAAACGAGTGGTTTTCCTGTGACTATATCGCACGTGAGGATACGACTCTGATCGTGATCCCATGCAAAGATTCCGACGATTTGCACACACTGCTGAAAAGTCAGGCCAGTTTCCGCCCGATCTTCTTACGCACGGCGCTCGAACAGCGCCATCAGGCGATCAGTCTGTATGCCAAGCTCTGGCAGCATGCCACACAATTGCATGCCACCGCACAGCGCAGCTATAACGACTACAAGACACTGTGCAGCCAGCTGCTCATCCCGGAGCGCAGTTTTTACCGTATCGCACATTTTGAGGCGCTTCAGCCACAGCACAAGGTAGAACGCTGGGAGATCCGAAACAGTGCCAGCCTGATGCAGGGATATCTGCGCGATTATCTGCAGCTCATGATCAAAAATGACGATCTGTGCGTTGGATCCATCATGGAGGCCGCCGCCCAGATGCACCGTACCGCACAGGGCATTGAGGAGATTACAGATTATCTTGTATGCAACCGCGATGTATTATGGAACGACAATGAAGATGATATTTTCCATCTCTACGCTTCTCTCGCTGCCAAGCTCAGTGCACAGAACCAGGACATATCTGCCTGCCGTACACACATGGAGGATCTGTTATCCGTCATGAAAGAACTGCATGTATACGATCCGATGCAGCTCGAAGAGGGCATGCATGTCTGCCAGAACATACAATCCGGCGATGTGTCGACACCAAATGACAATCTCACAGAGCGTGACTGCGTCGGGGAGATTCTGGCTTTTGCCGGTTATGACAAGGATGCCATCCGCTCCTTCAAAACATTATTACAGACTTATAAAAAACTGCCCGACCGTCTCGGCAGTGACAACGAGACCCGCACGATCCGCAAACAGATCAGCACGCAGTTTTACGAAATATACAGCAAGGCCTTCTTCCGGTCTATGTCTTCCGACGAACGGCTCTCGCCTGTTTTACTGATGTTTTTTAATTTTGGTTTTATGGACACCGAACTGCTCGGTGACGAGTCAACCAGTGCACTGATGCGTTTTACCGAATCATTGGGTCTGTTTCGCCATACACACGTATTCACAATCTACGACTGGCTCAAGCAGATCTATCTGGGGGACAAGCAGCCTTCACGTAATAATTTTGACCTGGATTTCAACGGCTATCTGCAGGAACAGGTCCGCCAGGGCGCTATCACTGAACAGCAGCAGGCACAGATGCGACGCGATGCGGCTGCAAAGGTACAATTTGAGATCTCAAACCTGTTTCAGACAACACACCGCGGTGTTTCCGGACGCTTGTCTACGTTCTGCCCGATTCTCAGTGAGGACGAGCTGTTTGCACCGTTTGAAAAGATGGCAGTCACCGCAGCGAGACTGGAGCAGTCACTCAACCGCATCCGGAGTCTGGATTACTCTCTATTGTACCGTGAAGTGTTGTTTTCCGATCCGGAACATGGCATCAATCAGGAGGAGCTGATGAAGGAGGTTCTCCCCGACATCATTCTGTTACCCGGAGTCGGCGCACGATCAATCACCTGGCAGGAAACAAGTGGACCACGCACAGATACGCCGGCGCGTATCCTGTTCCCGATCTTTATCACCGGTGATCTCAATGACCAGATGCTGCTCGCCATGGGCCGCTACCGCTGGGAGATCTGCCGCCGTGTACAGGGGACTTATTGGAACGACTACCGTGTCAAATCACTGACTGCCGAATATTATGATTATCTGCAGTTTTACAAGAAAAATAAAGATCTGTCTGCCGATGCCAAGGACAAACTGAAAGCTGCACTGCAGCACGCACGTAACAACTTCCGCGAGGTATTTGTAGCCGACTATGTCAACTGGATCAAATACGAATCACAGGGCAGTTTCCGTCTGAACAAGCTCACGCGTGATATTCTCGTCCGCTATTGTCCATTCTCACGTGAAGTCCGCACGGAGCTCAATAATAACCCACTCTTCCAGAATGCATTTAACAAGCTGGAACTGGATAATAAAAAGAATCTGAAACGACTTCAGGCTGTCTACCGCAAATACGAGGATGCCGGTGGCACGATCACGCCGGAACTGACAGAAAACATGAAATTCTATCAGATGTAATAACATAAAAAAGAATCCTGCCGGCAGGATTCTTTTTATGTTATTTCTTAATTATTCCATTTTCGGATTTCCAACAATCCGGGGATCAGCTCCCGTGCACTGATGCGCAGTATCATACGACCCTTTTCAGCCGTAGCCCCCGAAGGATCACCACCGATACCGATCGGTCTGCCATCTGCTGTCTTCCAATCCTCAGACACCCATCCGATCGACACACTGCCATACGGTTTCAATGCCTTGTTGTCTACAAATGCCTGCGGAATCCCGGCTTCACTCGTCTCGAGCTTCACCAGACTTTCATCCACCGCCATAACCATCGAAGTCTCCATCTCACCGCCATGAAAATCCCAGATATTTCCCTCTGAGACCGTTGCCTGCACATCCGGATGTGAGAATGCTCCCGATGATAAGATAAACGGCGCGATCCCCAGTTCACTGCGCAGTTCACGGCTGAGTACCTGTATGATCGGCGCATTTCCTCCATGGCATACGAGAAATGCCAGTTTTTCAAATCCATGATGTGCCAGACTCACGGCGATATCATAGAGCATATGGTAATACGTATCCGGCCGCAAAGTGACGGAACCACAAAAATTCTTATGCTCGGTGCTCAATCCTACCGGTATGACCGGAAAAATCAACATCGGAAAGTCTGTCTCTCCCGCTTCCTCAAGTGCCTCTGTCAGATATTTGCACATTGCCTCCGCGATGATATCATCCGTGCCAAGCGGTGCCTGATTACCATGCTGCTCCAGCGCTCCGACCGGAATCAGCACGATCGTTTCCTTTTTATCAACAGCCTCCATCTCCAGCCTTGTGAGATCCCTGTAATTTTGGATCATGACATAATCTCCTGACGGACAAAGCTGATCTTGCACAGGCTTCCATAGAGCAGGAAGCCTACGACATAATTCAGACCAATCTTTAATACATTGAACGGGATCGTAGCCAGTACAACGAAACTCGTCAGATCATGGATTGCAGGGTTTACTGCAGCCACAATCTGGATGACACCATCCAGTGGCATCTCCATCGCCTTTGCGTATAACGGCAATGTAATACAAGCATTGACAAAGCAGGCAAATGCTACACGCAGCGGAATGCTCGCAGCCAATGCCGTGATACCTGCCTTTCTCGTCTTGCCCATTTTCTTATAGATGAACCACACCGGGAGTACATACATCACAATACTGATAATATTGGCCAGATCGCCGACAAACATCGTACTCGTTCCGACTGTCACGAGCTTGATCAGTACCTTGATCACCTCTACGCATACGGCAGGAACCGGTCCCATTAAAAACAATGCAATGAGTGACGGCACATCGGAAAAGTCCACCTTATAAAACGGCGGCATCATCGGGATCGCGATCTCGAGCGACATGAGAACGCCTGCAAGCGCTGCCAGCATCGCTGTTGTGATCAGTGTCTGTGTGGTCCAGATTTTCTTTTTTGTGTTCATTTTCAGAACCTCCTTCAATCATATTTACTTGAGCAGAAGTCCTAAATTCAACGAATCCATAACATAAAAATCAGACTCTCAAACCAAATCCCTTCGGTCTGAGAGCCATGTTTGCTGTTCGTTCTATTACATCCGGTGTGATCTGCCATACTCGTATCTGCAGCTCACCGGAATGCACGCACACGGTAAACATCTTCTCTCGTCCAGACTATACTGTCGGTATCGGAATCCCTATGATACAATCAATCATTCAAGTATCCAGGTCACCGATTCTGCCCTGTGTCACCAGACAACTGTCTGTGCGCAGTGCTCGCGGACTATACCGCCGGTGGGGAATCTCACCCCGCCCCGAAGAATTTATTCGTTTCTGTTCGCTATGATGGTAGCACGATCCGTGAATCGTGTCAACCGTTATTCATCCATATTCTGCGAATGCACATTTTTGAGCAAAAACAGTACTGCCAGCATCAATACGATTGCAATCGGCAGACAGATCCATGCATTCTGCACAAATCCCGCAATAATATATGAGACAAATGATACTGCAGCAGCCACGATCGCATATGGCAGCTGTGTCGATACATGGTTGACGTGGTTACATTGTGCACCTGCCGATGCCATGATCGTCGTATCGGAGATCGGCGAACAGTGATCTCCACATACCGCGCCTGCCATACATGCTGAGATCGAAATGATCATCAGTGAATGGTTGGTATCCTGGAATACCGCTACTACGATCGGGATCAGGATACCGAACGTACCCCAGCTCGTTCCTGTCGCAAATGCGAGGAAACAGCCGATCAAAAAGATCACTGCAGGCAGGAAATTCATCAGGCTGCCAGCGCTGTGTGATACGAGGTCAGCCACAAAATCTTTGGCGCCGAGTGAGTCGGTCATCGCCTTCAGCGTCCATGCAAAGGTCAGAATCAGAATCGCCGGAACCATCGCCTTGAATCCATCAGCGAGACAATCCATACACTCCTTGAAATTCAATACCCTGCGCACCAGATACAATACGACCGTGATGACCAGTCCAAAGAAACTGCCGAGTGCCAGTCCGACAGAAGCATCACTGCCGGAAAATGCTGTGACAAAATCTGCACCGGAAAAGAATCCACCGGTATAGATCATGCCGATCACACAGCAGATGACCAGACAGATAATCGGGATCACCAGATCGATCACCTTTCCCTTGGAATCAGGTTTCTCCTCAGCCTGAATATTGCCATACGGGCGATCCGGTGTCGTATACAAATCACCGTTTTTTGCATTTTTCTCATGAACCGCCATAGAACCGAACTCGACCTTCATGAGTACCATCCCTACCATCATTACGATTGTGAGGATTGCATAGAAATTATATGGAATCGCGCTGACAAACAATGCCAGTCCATCCTCGCCCTCTACAAAGCCGCTGACCGCAGCAGCCCACGAAGAAATCGGTGCGATAATGCAGACCGGAGCAGCTGTCGCATCAATCAGATATGCGAGCTTTGCCCTGGATACATTGTGCTTGTCTGTCACAGGACGCATGACACTGCCGACCGTCAGACAGTTGAAATAATCATCGATAAAGATCAGCACCCCGAGCAGGATCGTCGCCAGCTGTGCGCCGACGCGCGTCTTGATATGATCACCGGCCCAGCGTCCAAACGCTGCGGAACCGCCTGCCTTGTTCATGAGTGCCACCATCGTTCCAAGCAATACGAGGAAAATAAGGATACCCATATTGTAGCTATCGCACAATACAGCAATCAGTCCATCGTTAAATACGTGCAATACCGTACTTTCAAAACTGAAATCGGCGTACAGCAGCGCGCCGACTACGATACCGATAAACAGCGAGCTGTATACTTCCTTGGTGATGAGTGCCAGGGCAATCGCGACAACAGCCGGGAGCAGTGCCCACGGAGTCGCCCACAATGTCGGCAGATCTTCTGTCCCTGCATCTGCCGCGCGTGTGACCATCGGGGCGATCACACACAAAAGTGCAAACACAGACAGAAACCCTATGATTTTTCTCTTGTGTTGTTTCATAACTTGTCTCCTTTTTTTGTCATAGACTTTATTGCATTACATAATTGAATTTATTATAACTTATAAATATACAAATTGCAATTTAATAAAATTCTGTTACTGTTCACTCGTACCTCGTTCCAGTAACGGATTTTGCCGATGCTTCGCATTCCAAATCGGCAAAATCTGCTGCCACCACTGTATCATACGGCATTTTCAGTTCAGAAAATGCCTACCTGTGAACCGTAACTCCCATTTCTATCACATAAAAAAAGGGGCTGAACGCACAGCTTCACGCGCAGGGTATCCCTGACGCAAAGCATGTACTGCCCGCCACCTGTTTGATTCCATATGTACTAATAAGAGATCAGTTCTGCTCCGTCTTCTGTCACCAGAACCATATATTCCCACTGCGCAGAGGGCTTGCCGTCCTCTGTATATGCCGTCCAGCCATTTGCCTCATCGATAAAGATGTCTTCCCTGCCCATGTTGACCATCGGCTCGATCGTAAACATCATACCCGGCACGAGCAGCATCTCCTCGCCCCGCTTGGAATGATAGCCGACCCACGGATCTTCATGGAACTCGAGTCCGACTCCGTGTCCTCCGATCTCCCGCACAATCGAATAGCCGTTTCCATAAGCGTGGTCATGCACTGCCTGTCCCATGTCACCCAGAAATCCCCACGGCTTGACTGCTGCCAGTCCAAGATCGCAGCACTCCTTTGTCACCTCAACAAGCCTCTTTTTCTCCGGGCTCACATCACCGATGCAGAACATTCTGGAAGAATCTGAAAAATATCCGTTTAAAATCGTAGAACAATCGACATTCACAATGTCCCCATCCTGCAGCACGATCTTCTCATCCGGAATACCGTGGCACACCTGATCATTGACCGACGTACATACGCTCTTGGGAAATCCCTGATAGTTCAACGGTGCAGGGATCCCACCCATCTTTGTTGTCAGGTTGTATACGATATCATCGATCTGCTGGGTTGTCATGCCTGCCTTGATCTGGTCTGCGACTGCATCCAGTACTGCAATATTGATCTTTGCACTCTGGCGGATGCCTGCGATCTGATCCTGATTTTTGATAATCTCATGGCTGGGCACGATATGTCCCTCTTCCTGAATACGCCGGATCTTCTCGTCCATCGCCATATGGCACTGCTTGTACTTTTTGCCACTCCTGCACCAACAGGGATCGTTTCTGCCAATCTTGATCTGCTTTGCCATATGCATGCCCGCAAACGGGTTCTGATTCAAATTCATTTGTTCTCTCTCCTCTTGTCCATTTATCGCCGGACAGACTCACTGACTCAGTGTGACATGCCCCATTGAGATGCCTTCCCACACACGGTTCTTCACTTTATAGCTATGTTCTTTCAGCAGCTGTTCATAAGTAAGACCATCCACATCACAGTCTTCTTCTGCCACTGTCTGCATCGCTGCATAGAGCTGCTGATATTTCTGTGCCAGAGCCATGTGCAGCATATCCTCATTCAGTTCTTCCTTTGTGATACCCAGCCGCTGCTGGCCAGCCTCGCCCAGATCCGACCAGAAATCCTCGCAGCGCGAAGCCGCATAATCAATCTCCTCCTGATCGAGCTGCATATCCATCTCCTGCGCCAGATCATAGAAAATGAAATCATGGATGGCGAGATTCATCGCCTCCTGACGCGCACGTACCCGCACAAAATGTCCATTGATATGCGTGTTCCAGTATTTATTCGGATCAGCTGCATCATACAGGAGTGCCTGCTCCTGTACCGTCTGTTCTTCATATGCAATGTAAAATGCCAGTTCGCGCAATCTGTGCTCACGCCCATCCAGAATCAGTACGGTATCATCTAAATGATCCGCAAATACAATCTCCTTTTGTCTGACGCCACAGCCACCCAGCATACCGATCACCATTCCAAACAGTAGGCCGGCTGTCATCAGCCGCCGCAGCCGGTCTCTGACCGGATGTCTCTCTATCTTTTGCACTTCCATCACAATCCTCCGGCCATCCGGCCAAATGCTGTGTCTGTGTACTACAGTACTCTGCGGACTGCCAGAATCGTCCGGTAAGTCGCCGTCTGTGTTGCAATACCGACTGCTGAACTCTGCGCTCCTACGATCCGTCCACCGCCAGCATAGATCGCCACATGGCCGCTATAGCAGATCAGATCTCCCGGTTTGGCATTACTGTAGCTCACACCGCGTCCACAGCTGCGCAGCATATAGGAGCTGTGCGGCAGGCTGATGCCAAAGTGCCCGAATACACTCATAACGAATCCGGAACAGTCTGCCCCGTTGGTCAGACTCGTTCCACCCCATACATACGGATTGCCAACAAACTGCATGGCAAAATCTACGACATCCTGCCCACTGATATTCGTCTGATATCCGGGATCAGCGCCGCCGTCATCCGAACTGCCGGTTTCCGAACTGCTGCTGCCTGATGTACCGCCTCCGGTTGAAGTCTGTTGCTGCTGTTGTTGCTGCTGCTGTTGCAGCTGTTCCTGTCTACGCTGCTCCTCCTGACGGCGCTGTTCTTCTTCCCGTCTGCGCTGTTCTTCCTCTGCTGCAATCCGCGCCTGCTCTGCCACAATAATATCATTCTGTTCCTGGATCGTCTGCTTGTACTGTCTGGCCAGTTCCTGAGCCTTTGCAAGCTTTGTGTCAAAGTCGCTCATCGTCGCACGCTTGTTGGTGAGCATTTTCTCCAGCTCCTGCGACTGCTGCTCCTGGTTCTCCTTCAGTTCGACCATATCCTGCTGTTCCTGCTCCAGTGTATCTTTGAGTGATGCGACCTGCGTAACCGTATCCTGATATTCCGTCAGCATCGTGCGGTCATAGTCATAGATCTGATTGAAATATTCCACACGATTGAGCACATCTGCCATGCTGCCGGCTCCGAGCAGCGACTCCACCAGCGCATTATCTCCTCGTTCATACATAAAACGGATACGCTTTTTCATGCTCTCATACTGTCGTTTCTCAGTCTTTTGTGCCTCTTCCAGATCGGTCGTCGCCTGATCAATATCCTGCTCCTTCTGTGAGATCTCATCCTTTAGCACATCAATGTCCAGAAGCAGTGCTACCAGCTCGGAATCCAGTGCATCGATCTCCTTCTGCAGTGAATTCTGCTGTTTTTCTATATTTGATATGGTTCCGGTTGTCTGATTCAGTTGTTCATTCGCCTGGTGGATCTTATCCTGCGCATCGCGGATCGTAGATGCGTTTGCGCCCTGCGCCATGCCTCCCGCGAGCGTACAGATCAATGCCGCGGCGATCATACGTTTTCCTCTCATCATCTGTATCCTCTCATTATCTGTATTCTCTTAGGCGTTTGCGAAACGCCACAAGCCGCATAAATACGGCATTTTTTTGTTACCAAATTAAAATAACTCCTCACCGGATATGGTATAATAGAGTTGCCTAAAAACTATAAACCATGTACCCAAGAAAGGAGTTATTCTGATATCTATGATACCATATAAACAGCTTTCTTTGGCAGATATTTTTCAAGATTGCCAAAATAAATTTGATAATGACAAACCTGCATTTCTTTCTCTATTAGAAACTCATATCGACATCGATGAATTTATTCCGATTTCTTTTAGAAATCATTTCTATGCATCAACGGGAAGATCCCGTAAATACCCTTTACAAGCTTTCCTATGGGCTTTGATTATTCAACGCATTTTCTCCATCCCAACAGATCAGCTTCTTTTAACTTTTCTGGCTTATTCAAAACCGCTTCGTGATTTCTGCGGTTTTACCAAGATTCCTGATGCTTCTAAAATCACTCGCTTCAAGCAGGACTTTTTAGATGATCTACAGCTTGTTTTTGATCACCTTGTCGATATCACCGAACCAATCTGTCAGGCTATGGATTCCTCAAAAGCAGATATGACCATCTTTGATTCTTCAGGCATTGAAGCTTTTGTTACTGAGAATAATCCCAAGTATGCTAACCGCATTATCAGACAGCTTAAGGCTTATGCAAAAACTCAGGGCTTTGATAAATCTTACGATCCCTACAAAGCTGCCTATGGCTCCATGCCTTCGCACGCGTCTGCAAATCCTGAGATTAAACAGTTGTACATCAACGGACATTTCTGTTATGCCTTCAAATTTGGCATCATTACCAACGCTCTTGGAATCATCAGGCATATCGCTTTTTATAACAAAGACTTTATGGCTTCCCATCCTGACATTACCGTTGAAAAGAGATATGCAGATCGGAAGAGCACACGTCTGAACTCGCAT
>OQVS01001343.1_pt1 | contig 16802 bp, 19 predicted proteins | sample 1691601 | NCBI WGS metagenome assembly OQVS01 (sample SAMN03418268, study PRJEB22391) | human gut metagenome | biome: human-gut; feature: organic feature; material: feces | host: Homo sapiens | place: Tanzania | collected 2013-01
TTAGGTTCAGACCCTCCAGAGTTAGCAACTTGAACACTCATGTCCAATCGGCGTTAACGAACAACTTTTATTTTCCAATCACATAAAAAAAATAAGTTATATTTTTCTAAAAAAAGTAATTATCATTATCCCAAATAGTTAAATAACGATTATCTGTTATGCGATAGATGTAAGAATGACCTGTGGAATATTGCTGCTAATAACGAATTTCATTATCAAGCATATATCCAAAAAAAGATATAGTTCCCATCTCTGAAGAGGTGATAGAGTTACTCATGAAAAAACCGTCGTAGTAAGCATAATTACTAGTAGGCGTATTGTTAATGTCGTTAGTCAATATACAAAAGGTAATACAATATACTTCGTTAATAGAATCATTTCCTCCAGTTAAATCTAACTAATACTTCTAATAATCATAGTCCATTGTAATTTTTTGAGCAAAACCCTTATATCCTTGTAAGCCATTATAAGTTCCTGTTATATTCCAAATAGTTGTTCCTTTTTTAATGTTAGAAGCTATAAAATTGCTATCTCCATTAACAGTAAAACTTGAAAATCCGTCATAACCAGAATTGGGAGAATATGTTGTAGTTGAAGTAGATGGTGTGACAGTTTTATCTTGTAAAGATGGAGATGAACCAGCCTGAAATACTTGAATCGACAAGGATATTGGCATTTTTAAACAACTGAATCGTAAAAAAGAATTGCATCTTCATTTAAGCTAAGGTTCTAAAAATTGGTGGAAGGGTAATTAGAAGTAAAATTTATTTTTCCATTAGAAATAGAAGTTAATGTAATCTATTTACTATCATCGTCTGTTTCAAAATCTAAAATAAATGTATTTAAGCCATAATATGACACAAACCAATATTTAACACCATTATCATAAACTTGACCGTTAATCATTAGTCCCTGAACAGAGGTTACAGAAGAGGGTAAAGAATTAAATATAAAAGTTAATGTATTTGAAGTCAAAGAAAATTCTCCTGATGTAAGCTTAATAATTCCTTGAGATAAATTCCCACTTACACCAAATATTGAAACTCCAGATTTAATATTCTAACTAATCAAATTACTATCTCCATTGATAATTACTTGGGATAATCCATCATAACCTGTTGAGGGAGTAATATACTATGTATTTACAGAAGGTGTAATACTTTTAGTCTGCAATTGAGGAAAAGACCGAGCACCAAAGACTTGTACTGACATTCTTTGGGCGCTTTTTTGCATCAAGGACTTGTAGTTAATGTACCTAATATATTAACACTTGCAGACTAAAAAGTACCAGCTTCATTTTTGAATTCATTGTAACTTAAACTACCATAGTTTAAAATTAAGTTTAATTTTTTGTTTCTTTTTGAATTCCATTCTACTGTTTCAATTCTTCCAATATCTTTATATTCATGCCGGATGTTCGTTATTCCATAACTATCATAAACTTTAAAACCAGTCATCCAACTAAAAAAATACACAACAAAAACTATATTATTGGTATATGATAGCATAATATTTCCAAAAGTAATATAATCTATATACAAATTAGAATTAATTACCCGATTAAAATTTATTGTGTGGATGATTTCATTGCTATTATTAGTACTAGAAACATCTGTTATACTTTTTTGAAGGTATGTTATACTAGGAATTAAATATTTACCAATATAAAAACTTTGAGAACTGAGAGCGTTTTCAGCCGCATAAAAATTTGTTGGCGTTAATGAAGACATCATGCTACCTCCCCAATAACCAATACTTATAAATGGATTCCATATCTTTATATTAGCATTTTTAAATCCTTCATATCCGTTATCTGGAGAAATCGTTCCAGTGTAAGAACTTGAAGGGGAAATATTTGGAGGCTCAAAAAATGGAATTTGTTTATTTTCTTGAATGTTTGCTGAAGCATTCAAAGAAGACACCTAAATGCTCAACCATATCGGCAATTAATTACAACCAAGAAAAATTTGAGTCAGATTTAAAAACTGTTATAATTTGGGACTTAACTGTAAGTTCTTTGGTGTAAGTAGTTAAATATTTGCTAACTATTGTTCCAAAAGGAACTTTTACAAATAATGTTGTACTACTTATTGACATGATTTCAAAAGTTGAACCCGCCTTAAAGCCAACATTATCTCCTTCTTCTTTATAAACCATTCCGCCAGCACCATCATATCCTGATATTTTGTTGTCACTTAAACTGTAACTATTACCAGTGGTTAATTTAAATGCATAACTAAAACTATAACTTATATTATTAGTAGTATCCTCTCCCCAATAAGAGATATAACAAAAATAATAAGTATTTAAATCAATTATCCCTTTAATTTGCGTATATGTATCTTGCTAATATACATAATCTGTTTTAAGTGATGCAAAAGCTCCAATTTTCCATGAAGTAATCTATTCTATTCCCCGTTTTACAATGACCTAACTCAATCCATCATAGCTTGAATCAGGTTTTACATATTGAGTACTTGAAGAAGGAATAATTGTTTTTGTTTGTAAATTGGGGGAAGTTCCTGAACTATGGACTTGTATTGACACATACTGGCGTTTATTTGCAATTATATAACATACGCTTGTAATAAACAATTTCCATTTTTATCTAAACTACTAAAGCCAGAAATTTGAGAGTTAGACTTAAAAGTTATATAATCAGAATCAATTAAAAGTCTGGTATTAGTAATTGTCTCTGTTCTATATGTTAAATTACCAGTAGAACATTTCCACTGTTCATCGTATAGATGCCAAAAACCAATGCAAGTAAAACTTAAACCTTGACTATTATACCATACCAAATAAAAACTAAGAATCTAACTAAAACTATTTGGGAATGGGATTTTTATTATGTCAAAACCGTTTTCATCGTTATACAATTGTGAAGCATTAAGTGATGCATACGATATGGTTATATAATAATATTTATAATGAACTATTGTATTTAAAGGTGGGTTGTAAGTATTTCTATAAGCCACTGTTGGAGTATTAATGGGTCCAGAACCAGAATAGGTTAAGTTTATTTGATATTTTTCGTCTGGGAAAATTCCCCATGGGAAAAAAGTTTCCTCTGAAGTTTCCAATTTATTTATTTGAACAGAACTTAGCCCATCGTACCGAGAATCTGGATAAATTGTTTGATTTGTAGTAGATGAATTTACAGTTTTACTTTGAAGTGTTGGAGACCGACCAGAAGTATTTATTTGAATACTCACATGCTCGGCAATTAAATGCGACATATTTTTAATATCCAAATAAATTTAAAGTCATATCTAATGTTTTATTAACAGTGAAATAACTACTTAAATTAGAGTCCTCATAACAGTCTATTATGATAGTATTATTTTCATTGTGTATTGACTATATAGGTCTTGTCTCACTATTTAATCTCTAGATATAGCCTGAAGAATTTACGCTTCCTCCTCCCCGCATCGCAAAACCAGAAGCTTCTAAAACGCTTACCTCATTATTGTATAATTGAGTTAGATGAATACTTATTCCAATAGTACCAACACTATTTGGAAAATTAATTTTTATATATCTATTTTCATCTATTGAAAAATTTGTTGAATAAGAATAAGAAACACCACCTAAGCACTGTAAGTTAATAGCGCTCATTGGGAAATCTGAATCGAAAGTTTTAAAATTGGGTGGTATTGTAACGGATTGAGTTGGGCTTTCTTCAAAATACGCAGTTTTAACTACGGACCAAGCAGATACTTCTGATATCCAAAAGTATTTCGATTTGTTTGTATATACTGTTATTTGTTTAAATCCATCGTATCCCTAATCAGGATAAAAGGTCTAACTCAAAGAATTTATGCTTTTAGTTACTGTTTGTAAATTAGCACTTCCGCCTGAGTTTAATATAGATACACTCAAAATTTTGGCGTTTAATTGCGACTTTAAAGTACTATAAAAACGCCTGATAAGTACAAATTAAATGTTCCAAATAACTTTTCTGGATTATCTCCGTGTCGATTAACAGTCATATTGTTTTTAAAAGAAATATGATTGACAGAATATTCAGTTATCCCGTTACTACCATAATTATAACTCCGTGAGAAGTCCATAAACAAACTATCATTTGAAACCAGACTTTCCTAATATCCTGAAGATGTTGCCGCATTTCCTATACCTAAATTTGAAACGCTCTAACTATACGGTGAATAAGATATATAATAAATTAAAGAAAAAAAGCCTTGTATATTATCATTCTCATTATACGGTGCGCCGTAAATATAAATAAAATAAGATGTTTCTTCTAATTGCGGGAAATTTCCTTGAATTGTTCCTTGTAAAGAGCTACTAGAAGAAGAGGTTTGATTGAATGTCACTGTTCCAGAAGTCCCCTTTACAGTTTGTATATTCACTAAAAATCTGGGAATTTGAACTGCTGAAAAACCGTCATATCCAGCATCAGGATAAATCCACTAAGGTTCTCCAGTTATTGTCGAAACTTGTTTTGTTTGTAGATTCGCCCCAGCAGAACCGTTCGATACTTGAATTGCCAATGATTTCGGCATTTAAGTGCGACATTAATTATCAGACATCTAATATCTTCCACCATCAGAAAGATAGATAATCGCCATTGATGTTGTTTTATATAAAGTTTCTCTAACCGTATCACTGCTCCAAGCGCCTCCCGCAAAATGTATTCCAGAAAATTTAAAATATACTATAGAGGGAAATAGCATATTAGAAATTTGTTGGTCGTAATCTCCCCCAGCTTTTGTTAAAATTGTAGATTTATTAACAAACTGAAATTTATCATCTGTACCTATATAATAAACGGTAAGAGAAGAGGCATAAGAACTAACATCGGAAAACCATATAGTTAACGCAGAAATATGAGCTGTTTTATAGCTGCCAGCATATATGTAGTCATCAGAATTACACCGCCAACTATTTATTTTTAATTCTGGCCGACCGACACCAAATTGCCAAGAATAATCCATAGTAGGGACATTAATTTTAACTGTATCATATCCATCATATCCACTATAATTATTCCATGTTTGAAAAGACTAATTATTTTGTGATGGATACAAGGTGGCTGATAATAATTTAGGTGAATTACCACTAGATTTTACTTCAACAGACAATCAATTTCGGCAGTTTAGAGCAACATGTTTTTTGAGAATTGTTTTGAGAACCTAAACAAAAAAACTTAGATTTTCAAAAGACTTCTCAAGCACGTTCACTTTACTTAAGTAAAGCTGTTGCGTTAGGGTTGAAAAATGCAACAAAAAAGAGGCAAGTTGCACGAAATTCTCAATTAAATGCAACTTTGAGAAAAATGTGATTTGTTGCACAAAATAGCATCAAAAAATGTGCAAGATTTCTTGCATGATGAAATTAGATGCTGTTGTGAGATAAATATGATAAATATTTGCTACTTGTGAAAGGAAGGAGAATAATTATGGGAAAAACAAAAGTTTCATTGTTTGAAAGATTTAAGCGAGCCATGGAGAAAACTCCGACCATGAAAAAGTGGGGAATTATTTCTTGGATTGCTACTATAAGCTTGACTGTGCTGTTTGTTATGTATATATTTTTCGGTCCAGTCGGCGCTGATACCACCTCTTTTGCTACTGTTGTAGGATTGTCTTGGGGTGAGGTTGCTGTATATAATGCGTGCTATTGTTTTAAAGAGCGTGCAGAAAATAGAATGAAGATAAGTCTGGCATTTATAAATCAATTGGCAGATAAATACGGCATAGAAGCAATTACTCCTATTATTCAAAGTATTATTTAGGAGTAAAAATTTAAAAGGAGAAAAAAGAATGAAATTGTTAAAATGTCTTTTTACACAGAATAGATGTTATAAAAATGGAGTGAGAATTATTCCAAAAGGGATTATGGTTCATAGTACTGGCTGTAATAATCCTAATTTGAAAAGATATGTGCAACCCTCTACTAATGATGCTAATTATAAAACCCTGATTTCATAGCTTGGTAAAAATAATGGTGGTACAGCTTGGAATAATTCTAATGCAAATGTATGTGTACATGCGTTTATTGGTAAACTTGCTAACGGCGAAATTGCTACTGTTCAAACTTTGCCTTGGAATTATAAAGGATGGCATTGTGGCAAAGGAAATAAAGGCAGTCGGAATTCTTCTCATATAAGCTTTGAGATTTGCGAGGATGCGCTGACAGATGCTACTTATTTTAATAAAATATATAAAGAGGCTGTTGAGTTCGCAGCTTATCTTTGCCAGCTTTACAATTTCGACCCATTAAAAGACGGAGTAATTATTGGACATTATGAAGGACACCAAAGAGGTATCGCTTCTAATCATGCTGACCCTCGTAATTGGTTTCCTCGTTTTGGCAAGAGTATGGACACTTTTAGACAAGATGTTGCTGCTAAGATGGGTAAAAAGGTAACTCCTACTACCAACACTAATACTGAAACTACTGTGTCTTATTCTGGTATTGTTACCGCTTCTGTTTTGAGAATTCGTAAAGGTCCTTCTGTTTCTTCTTCTATTGCTGGAACTCTTAAAAAGGGAACGGGGGTCTCTATTATTCTTGAAGATAATGGTTGGGGTAAGTTGGCTGATGGTAGTGGTTGGGTAAGTTTAACTTATATTAAAAAGAATTCCACTCCAACGAGCACATTTAAAAGTTACCGAGGTAAAATTACAGCATCTTCTGGCGTTAATATAAGAACTGGTGCTGGTACTAACTACAGTAAAAATGGAGCTTTAACTTATAATTCTGTCGCAACTATTGTTAGTGAGAAAAAAGTCTCTGGTATAACTTGGGGTAAGTTAGCCGATGGTAGAGGTTGGATTAGCCTTGCTTATTTGAAAAAGATTTAATTTACGATATAAAAAGAGGGAGAGTGTTTAACCCTCCCTCTTACAGTTTAATTTTATTTAATCTTCTTCATCAAGGTTAAGAAGTCTATCTTTATATTCTTTTTCAATGCGTTCACGTTCTAACTTTTCTGCTTTGCGCTGATTTTTCTCTACAATACTTGGTCTAAAATACCCTCTTTTATCACAAAAACGTTTCATCGTAGAACGATTAACATGAAAAAGTTTTGCTACATCTGCGTAACAGTTGTCTTGTTCAACAATCAATGTCTTAATGGTTTCTTCGTATTGAGTTAACTTTGTACTTTCTCCTAACGAACCTTTCGGTCTACCAAGCTTTACCCCACTTGCTTTTCTCATTGCAAGTGCTTCCTTGGTTCTCTGACTAATAAGATTACGTTCAATTTCAGCAGAAAGTCCAAAAGCAAATGCTAATACTTTGCTCTGAATATCATCGCCTAATACAAATCCATCTTTGATTGTTCTTACTTGACAGCCTTTTTCCATACATAAAGAAAGAATGTCCATAATCATATAAAGACTTCTACCAAGACGAGAAATCTCAGAACAAATAATGATATCTCCACTTTGTACCTTTTTAAGAAGTTTTCCTAACTTACGTTTTTCAGGATTCTTTGTGCCAGAAATCGTTTCTTCAATCCAGCCATCAATTTTCATGCCGTGCTTTTCACAATATTGGTTGATTTCAAAACGTTGGTTCTCAACAGTCTGCTGGTCAGTACTTACTCGAATGTAACCAAAAGTCATAATTAAAAATCTCCTTGTTTATGGTATTTTTTAATTGGATTGTAAATTGATGATACCATAGAAGGGTGAAAAATTCAACAACTTAATAGGGAAATAATATGTCTTGTTTGTGCAGATTAATCAATTTTTTGCCGAAATTATCAATTGTTAATATTAATTTTAATATTAACATGATTAATATTCATTATAGAGGACATATTTTAATATAAGGAGTACAGAAATGGTCTATAAAATAATCGGTGATTTCAATACCGATAGCTTTGAATCAATGCTTTCTAAAATCGGAAAGTATTATAAATTTATCTATCAAGATGACAATCTTTATCTTGCTTTGGCTCAATATAAATTTAGAGATGAAGCTTATGCAACATTGAAAAAATCTTTAAAACCAGCTCGTAATTTTATTATTAGAGAAGTTAATGAGAAAAATATTATGAATGAAAATGATTTCGTTATTGAATGGTGTAGGGATAATTTGGTTGCAATAGAAAAACAAAGATATGAAATAGAAAAACAGAAAAAATTGAGAGATACTATGAAAGCTCTTGATAATTTCGAACATATTTTAGCCGAACAAGAAAAAGCTAAAAAGTCTACTAAGACTGTAAATATTAATAAGAAGGGAGGAAATAATATTGGATAGTCCCAAAAAAAGAGGAAGACCCAAAAAGGTTGAATCGCCTAAAGCCGTCGTAAATGAAGAAGCTAAAATGATTACTATGACTCAGGATAAACCTGAAGAAGATGTTTCGCTAAAAGCTATTCAACAAAGATGGGCTACTATTTTTGGTAAATACGCTTCTACTGGTTTTGATAATTTAGCTGGCGCTTGGGCTATGTCTTGGAGTCAATTGAATAACCCGTTTTTACAGAATCAGCGTATTAAACAAATTAATGCTAAAGCTCAAAAAGTTCAATCAGAAGACCTTCAAAATGCTTTAAATAACCCTGAAAATTCTGAAATGACTTTTTAGAGAATCAGTATGTGGCTGTATTATACTAATTATGTTTATAATATTTTAGTAAAACTTAATAGAGATACTCCCTTATTTAATTATTATTATATCCCAGAATATGTTGACTCGAAAGATATGTCTACTGAGGCTTTTAAAAAAGAAAGTCAAAAAGTAGATAAGATTTTAAAAGCTTTCAATCCAAATTTAACCTTAAAAACTATTACTACTTAGGTGAGTTTGGAAGGTAAATCTTCTTATTTACCTCGTACAAGTTATGATAAGAATGATGTTAATTTTTTTGTCATGTAGAAACTTAACACCGATATGGTTAAATTGATTGGCTTTGGTAGTAAACAATAGTTTACTATTGCTTTTAATATGGCAATTTTCCTTCAACCAGCTTACGATGTTAGTCAATATCCTCAATTTATTCAGGATGTTTGGAATCAAATGTTAGAAACGGGAATTGTCGTTATAGATTAGAAAACTAAAAAAAAGAGAATTTCTCCTAAAGCGAAACTTCCCGATGGTCACATCTTGGAAAGCAATGGAGAAAACTATATGTACTGGGTAAGATTGCCTCAAGATTTGTGTTATACATTCTATTTTGATGGCTCTCATCCTAATGCGTTCCCTGATACTATTGGTTTGTTTGATGATTTGACAGACTTGGATGACTATAAATGGCTGCAAGCAAATTTATTGAGTAAGGGTGTTAACAGTGTTTTAACTGCTGAGGTTCCCCTTATTAAAGACCCTAAAGCGGGTAGCGATGCCACCGTTATTACTCCTGATACAATTCTTGGGTATCAGGATTACTTTGCGGAAAATATTTCAGGTAATATTCTGCCGTTTTTTGCCCCGTTTACTGAATTTGATTTACATACCTTAGAAAATCAGCCTGAAGCAATGGATATCATTTATGATAGAACTAGAGATTTAATCGCTACTTCTGGTAACTCTGCTCTTATGAGTATTACTGATAAACCCTCTATCGCTTCTGTTAAGGCTGCTCAATATATTTAGGCTGCTAGAATTGCCTAACCCTACCTGTATAAATACCCTTAAAGTTTCACTAAACACACGAAGTACATAAGGTGTTGTTATGTCAAACTCCATGAAATTTTTAGGACGCCCGTCAGAAATACTTAGGATTCTCTGAGCTGGCACATAAAATACAGCTTCTTCTGAGTTGTTCCTGCCTTGCAAGAGAGATGTAATATTGAGTTTTTCTCCTTCAAATAAAATTTCTGTAGAATCAGACAAGACTTGCGACATGCTTTCCCCGAAATAATATTCAAACAAAGGATTTACATCTGATTTGTTAAGAATATAATTATATTTTTTTAGCGTACTGACAATATGTGCCTTATCCTTAACCAGTTTAAATAGTTCCAAGAACAAACTTTTTCCGCTTGCCTGAGGTCCTATTAAAACTGTCAAGTCACCAAAATTCACATCAACGTTTCCTATGGGGCCAAAATTCCGTACACAAAGGTTTTGTCTCATTGTATATAAATTTCTAAACATTAAACATTTGGTACTCCAAACAAAACATGCAGGAAGTCCTATTCGTTTGCAAATTTATATTTTTTTCTTAATTCTGCCAATTCTTTCTTTTATTTTCTCTATATCATTTAAAATATATTTTGTTAGTACTCAATTTAGGGCATAGCCCTTTGTATATTCTTTTGAACACGAGATTCGCCGTAGGCCCACTGACCGAAGGGAGGTAATAACGCGGATGACACGAATATTATTTGCACACGGAGGCGCGGAGCGCAATTTTGACTTTTGAATATTGAATGTTGAATTGTTGCGGCTGGCCGCAATGTGGAATTGACCAATGATGAATTTCGATGCTCTCACAAGATGTTTTGAACACGAGATTTTTGAACACGGATGTCACCATGAATTTTTTTGAACACGAATTACGCGAATGACACGAATATTTTTTGGCACACGGATCGCACCGATCTCACGGATCTTTGTTCGCAGCGAGGCGCTCACATGGGGAACATGAGATTTTTGAACACGAATAACGCGGATAAGCGAATATATTTTTAGCACACGGATCGCACTCTATATTCTTTTGAACACGAGATTCGCCGTGGGCCCACTGACCGAAGGGAGGTAATAACGCGGATAACACGAATATTTTTGGCACACGGATCTCACTCTTCTGCTTTCATTCTATCTTCTGCAAGAAAGCCTTGGGGATGTAGCCGGTGGTGACGGCACATAAGCCTTGGATGCTGACGTAGAGACGGTGGTCTTTCTTGATGCGAACGACATAGCCTTCGGCGCCTTTCAAGGGACCGTCGATGACACGGAACTTGTCGCCCTGGACAAACTTGGGATTGTAATCGTCGTAAAAGTCGAGGCCTTCAACGCCTGAGGTTACAACGATCTTGAAAATCTGTACTTCGCGTTCTGGAATTTTGGATGGTTCCCTCCTGTCTTCTGAGTTTTTGCCTCGGTAGAGCATGACCTTGTTGAGAAACAGACGCTCTATATGCTCGGCTTCTACTCTTGTGGTGCGAAAAAGGATCAGGCTGGGCATGACAGGCACGTCCTTGACAAAACACTTTTTCTTTGTCTTGTCCCAAAACTCTTTCTTCACATCATAGACGTGCTCTATGTTGTTGGTGACGAAATAGTCTTTTATCGGCTTGCCTTTGCCAAAAAATATCTTTAAAGCGAACCAACTCTTTTCGGTGTATGATGGCGTCATTGTCTGTTTTTGATGTTACGGTCAGGGTGTACCTCTCATTCCCCCGTGTCGTGAATTTGAGATTCAAAACACTTGGCAAGAAAGGGTTGGTTAGTCTATTTCCACGAAGGTAAACCTCTAATCACAAACGTACTCCTGACCCAAGAGCGTGATAGTCTGCAACCCTCGGAATGATTAGCCGTACGATCCTATTTTTCTTCATAAAACCTCTCGCAAAATCGTTCCTTCTTCGGTGTCTCTTTGTAAGAGATACAGAAACCAAGTGCAAAAATAAGAAAAATATTGTAAATGAACGAATTGTGCACGATAAAATATTAATATGCAATCAACATTTTTAACAATAATCCGAAAAGATTCTAAGGCTTTGTTTTAGTAGTTATTGGATTATCAAACAGTTACAAACTTTTCTGTATCTCTTACAAAGAGATGCGGAAAAACGGTTCATTTTGGTCCACTTGTTGACGCCCATTGTTTTTCTGCTGTTGTTCTGCTGTTCTACTGCTGTTCTACTGTCCTATTGTTCTATTGTTCTGCTGTTATATCGCCGCAAGAATTTTGGCGTTGGCATCGTCCACTTCGGAGGTTTGTATGGTGCGGAGGTAGATTTGGGTGGTGGCTTCTGAATGGTGTCCCAAGGCTTCGCTGATGACGGAGATGGAGACGTTGTTGTCTCTTGCTGCCGTTGCCCAGGAATGGCGGGCGACATAGAGGGTGAGCTTGTCACGGATGCCAAGTTTTGCTCCTAACTGCTTGAGGTGGTAGGAGATGCGGGCTTCGGCGTTGTGATAGAGGCGTTGCTCTTCTTGCTTGCTGACAACGGCTTTTGTATGGCTGCTGCACCCTGTGTCTACAAGGAGGGGAAAGAGATATGGGGAGGTGGTGTCGGAGCTTTGATATTTGTCTAACAAGAGCTGCATCTCCTTCTCCCAACGGACGGTAAGGCGTTGGCCAGTCTTGCTTCGGGTGTAATGGAGATAGCCTTCGCGGAGGTCGGACTTGCGGAGGTGGGCAAGGTCGATGAAGGAGATGCCTCGCAGATAGAAGCACAGGAGGAAGGTGTCTCTTGCAAGTTCCTGATTATGTGTGAGATCTTGAGGGAAAGTCAGATGTTTGATCTTGCTGATGGAGGCTGTGGGGATGGCCCGCTTTCGGGTCTTGGCGATGCCTGTGTAAACGTTTCGGAAGGGGTGCTTCTGCGGGGTCAGGCGTTGCTCCACGGCTTTGTTGTAGGTGGCGCGGAGCGTGCGGAGGTAGAAGGAGCTGGTGTTGCTGCACACTTTTGCCACGTTCTTCAGGTGGGCCTCGTAGGAGCGCATTTCTTCGGCTGAGATGTCTCTCAGGGCGATGTCTCTGTTGGCACGGTAGCGCTTGAAGCTGTTGAGGGTTGCCTTGTAATGTTGCATGGTGCGGTGTTGGCCGTTCTGATGCAACAGGGTGATGAGGTGGTTCATAAACTGGAACAGGGTCTCTGATGTCTTGTTATTTCTTGCCATATTTCTTTTAATTTTATAAAAAACACAGGAGCATCTCTGTCTCTATTGAACCCAAATCGGTCATTAGGCCGTTTTATGTATATTTTTAGAACTGCTTGCTGTCTTTTGTTTTTTATAAGGTGTCTTTTGCTTGTTTTTAATTCGCAATAGCTCGCTATTACTCATTAAAAGCCAAACAAAATCCATTCTTCTAAAAATCCAAAATCAAAGCAAGCCCTAACGACCGATTCGGGTTAAAGAAACAAAGATGCTCCTATAATATAAGGTATCAGAGGTGCCGTGCGGCGTTTATTTCCAATATTTCTCGCAGAAACGCTCACCAAGGGCGAAGCCTTCTTCGTAGAGGCGCTCAAGCTTGGCGATGTCTTTCTCTATGCGGTCTACCTCCATGGGGCGCTCGGGACGGATGCAGATGACACGTCCCTCGTCTTCCATGCGCTCCACATATTCGAGTTGTGCGTTGTAGGCGGCAAGACGACGGCTGAGGACTACACGCAGACGGGGATATTTGCGATAGATGAAACGCGGGATCTTCATGTCCTTGCCTGTGTCGCGATAGCCGCGATTGCGGGTGAGCACCAGCACGTTGGTGGGATGCCCCATGTCGATGGCGTGCTGCAAGGGTATGCTGTCAACGATGCCACCATCGAGCATGGGGATGCCGTCGACATCGACAATCTTGCTGACATAAGGCAGGCTGCTCGATGCACGCACGATGTCAAGGGCCCGCTGGCGGTCATGGCGCTCGGAGAGATACATGGGCTGGCCCGTGAGACAGTTGGTCGTGACCATCTCGAAGGTCATGGGCGAGCTGAAGAAGGTGTCGAAATCGAACGGAAGATACTGATTGGGAAACTTGTCGTAAAGAAGCTCACGGTCGAAGATGCACCCTTGGGTGACAAGGTGGCGCAAGCCTATATATTTGTAACGGGCCAAATAGTCGATATTGGAGATGCGTGCCCGGCGTGGCTGATGGCTCACATAAGACATGCCGTTGCAGGCACCTGCCGACACGGCCACGATGTAAGGAAAGGTGAGATCGTGCTTCATGAAGGCATCGAGCACACCGCTGGTAAACACACCTCGCATGCCCCCACCTTCGAGCACAAGGGCGGTCTTTCTGTCAATCTGCATACTTTATAGAGAAACTTTTTACCTAAATAATGTTATTTTGTAGGCAAAGTTACACAAATTATTAGAAAAAGTAGTAACTTTGCAGACAATTAGACAAATTTTTAAGATATGTTTGACAAGCAAACCTACGTTAACCGTCGCGCCAAGCTGAAAGAGCTTGTAAAGAGCGGCATCATTATCTTGTTCGGAAACAACGAGTCGCCATGCAATTTTCCTAACAACGGATACTACCCGTTCCGCCAAGACTCGTCTTTTCTTTACTATTTCGGACAGAACCGCGACGGTCTGGTTGGCGTCATTGACATCGACAACAACATCGAGACTCTGGTCGGAAACGACATAGATATTGAGGACATTGTGTGGTATGGAAGCGTGGACAGCGTGCATGACCTCGCAGAACAGGTGGGCGTGAGCAACTCGGCACCCATGAAGACTCTGAAGACCATCTGCAACGACGCGATGCGACAGAAGCGCACCATTCATTTCCTGCCGCCCTACCGCTACGACATAAAGCTCCAGATTTTTGACCTCCTCGGCATTCATCCCAACCAGCAGAAAGAGTCGGCAAGCATGGCGCTCATCAACGCTGTGGTGAAGATGAGATCAACGAAAGAGCCTCAGGAGATCGAGGAGCTTGAGCGTGCTGCCGAGATTGGCTACATGATGCACACCACAGCGATGCGACTGACAAAGCCTGGCGTGACAGAGAAGTTTGTCGGCGGACAGGTCGACGGCATCGCAAACTCGTATGGTGCGATGGTGAGCTTCCCCACAATCTTCAGCCAGCACGGCGAGATCATGCACGGCAACCCGTCGATGGCTGTGCTGGAGGCTGGACGCCTCGCGTTGTGTGACGCAGGTGCCGAGACGATAAACAACTACTGCTCCGACAACACGCGCACCATGCCTGTGAGCGGCAAGTTCACGCAGCGACAGCTCGAGATCTACAGCATTGTGGAGGCATGTCACGACTACACGCTGAAGGTGGCTAAGCCGGGCGCGAGATATATGGATGTTCACTTTGCCGTGTGCAAGCTCATGACTGACCGTCTGAAAGAGCTGGGACTGATGAAGGGCGACACGGAAGAGGCTGTACGCGCCGGAGCACACGCCATGTTCCTGCCTCACGGTCTTGGACACATGATGGGAATGGACGTTCACGACATGGAGAACCTGGACCAGATAAACGTGGGCTTCGACGAGGAGACGAGACCGAACCTCGAACAGTTCGGTACCAACTGTCTGCGCATGGGACGTCGTCTGGAGGAAGGCTTCGTGGTGACTGACGAGCCGGGTATCTACTTCATTCCTGCACTTATAGACAACTGGAAGGCCAGCGGCCACTGCAAGGAGTTCATCAACTTTGACCTGCTTGAGACCTACAAGGACTTTGGAGGCATAAGAATTGAAGACGATGTGCTCATTACGGAGAACGGTTGCCGATTCATTGGAAGCAAGCGCATACCTTACCATCCGAAGGATGTGGAGGCGTTCATGGAGGAAAATCAATGATTGAACTTTCACAAGTTCAGAAGAAAACGGAATTGAAAAAGAAGTGATCACTCCCTTCGGTCGTTCAGGAAGATAACGGACAATAGCTTTAAAGCTCAAAAAACAAGGCATACGTCCGTTCACTTCACTCGCGAAGCGAGTTAACTTCCTTTTAACTTCCGATACATTCACAAAACAAAGAAAATATAAAATTAAAAGAGAATTTTAATTACACCTAACAAAACTTTATGAAAAAATTATTCACCTTGGCTCTGCTCGCCGTTATGGCACTGGGAGCCAATGCACAGGACAAGAAAGACGACGCAAACAAGAACAAGCCCGTGTTCACCGTTGTAAAGAGCAACCCTATCACGAGCATCAAGAACCAGAACCGCAGCGGCACATGCTGGGACTTCTCAGGCCTCTCTTACTTTGAGAGCGAGATCCTGAAGAACACCGGCAAGACCTATGACCTCTGCGAGATGTTCGTGGCTAACAAGACATATATGGACCGTGCCGTGATGTCGGTACGCATGCACGGTGACGTGTCGTTCGCTCAGGGCGGAAGCCATTTCGATGTGCTCTACTGCCTCAAGAACTACGGTATCTGCCCCGAGAACGCCATGCCTCTGCCCGGCACTCTCTACGGTGACACGCTTGCCAACTTCAACGAGTTCTTCGACGTGCTCACTCCGTATGTGGAGGCTGTGGCTAAGAGCAATGCCAAGACTCTCACTCCTGCATGGAAGGTTGGTCTTCAGGGCATACTCGACTCTTATCTGGGCAAGTGTCCCGAGAACTTCAAATATGAGGGCAAGACCTACACACCGAAGACTTTTGCAGAGAGCCTCGGTCTGAAGCTCGACGACTATGTGTCTATCACCAGCTACACACACCATCCTTTCTGGACACAGTTTGCTGTGGAGGTGCAGGACAACTGGCGCTGGCCGCTGAGCTGGAACGTTCCTATGGACGACATGATGCGCATTATCGACAACGCCATCATGAACGGATACACCATCGCCTGGGGCGGTGACGTGTCTGAGGAGGGCTTCACACGCGACGGTCTGGCTATCGCTTATGACAAGAAGAAGGTGCAGAGCCTCGCAGGCAGCGACGCTGCACGCTGGCTTAAGCTGAGCTCTTCGCAGAAGAAGGAGAAGATCGACTCGCTGGGCGTCAACGCTCCCGAGGTTGTTCCCACTCAGAAGATGCGCCAGGAGGCTTATGACAACTGGGAGACAACAGATGACCACGGCATGCAGATCTACGGTATAGCAAAGGACCAGAACGGCCGCGAGTATTACATGGTAAAGAACTCATGGGGCGAGTATGGCGAGCACAAGGGCACATGGTACATGTCGAAGAACTTCATCGCTTACAAGACCATGGACTTCGT
>OQVS01001344.1_pt1 | contig 16801 bp, 14 predicted proteins | sample 1691601 | NCBI WGS metagenome assembly OQVS01 (sample SAMN03418268, study PRJEB22391) | human gut metagenome | biome: human-gut; feature: organic feature; material: feces | host: Homo sapiens | place: Tanzania | collected 2013-01
AACAATATCATAAAGGCAGTAAGTACAAGTGGTTAAACGATTTTTTTTCCTATCAATTATATTGGCAATTGTATTTTATGGATTTACTGTTGTTTCCCCATCAGCTCTAGCTGCTGTAGTTGAGGGAGATCAAGTTGTTAGATATGTTGACACTCCTACAGGAACAATCTTGTACAAAGGAACAGCTATAGACACAGCACCTGTTCCAGAAGAACAAGCAGAAACCAATTACATACCCCAAGGATCTAGCAATCTGTCTGAAAGGCCTCACAAAAAAGAGACAGCTGATTCACCTATTCCCGAAATGCCTAAGTTTGATGCTGAGGTTGAGACGCCAGTTCAAAAACATAAGAGCAACAATAACACTCTATTTATTGTCATTGGAGTCGTTGCTATTATAATAGGCTTAGGTGTTATCCTATATATTGCAAAATCTCGGGAGAAGGAATAGGCATGAAATTATTTATATCACCATACTGTCGGAGAAAGCTTTTTGGCTTTTCACTTATTGAGCTGCTGGTAGTCATCGCCATTATAGGTATATTAGCTGCCATAGGCATAGGCAATCACAGACGTAATATCGCCAGGACGAATGTAAATCAAGAGATGGAACGATTTTGTGGAGCAATTCGCGAACTTCCACCTACAGCACAAGCTGCGGGAGAGCTTGTCTTAAACGATGGCAGTCGCCCTCAAGCGTCACAAAACAGCTTTAACAATACCGGCGATTATACACGAATTAACGGCGGCAACTGCTTTGTTTGGCGCATTTATAACGGAAAGACTTTAGTAAATCAGGGCTTTGTCGGCTCATCTGACGAAGTAGCTATATCTGTGACTAACGGTTTAAAAAACTCAGATTTATCCTCTAAAGCTGACAGAATTACAAAGGGTGCATGGTTGGGAATATACGAAGGCAACCAAGACACACAAGGTATTGGTAACAATACGAGCCCTTTAGTCGCTATAGCTTTCAGACCAAACGGAACCCCATTCGTGAATGGTAAAATTAAAGTTCTCCACTATGAAGGTAAGAACATTCATAACGGTGTTGAAATCAGTATTGATAGAATGGGAAATGTAAGCGACAAACAATGCAAGACTAATTAACGCAGACATATTGCTGTTTTGTTACATCGCTGCATAGTATTAGACATAAAAAATCGGAACGTCAGCTTCATGCCAACGCTCCGATTTTTTTTGGCTTATCCCCTATTTATTGCTTTTTAGCCTCACGCCTAGCTTGCCAGAGACGCTCAAACTCTGCGACTTTAGCTTCTTGCTGAGCGCGTTCGGCTGCAGGCAATAAGTCTTTTATATCACTTTTGCTTAAAGAAGCTATTTCACTTTCGCGACGCAAGGACACGGCTTCTGCGGAAACAGTCGCCGCCGCTTCATCTAAGATAGCGTCAGCTTGATTTTGCTGCTCAGTCATAAGCTAAGCCTCTTTCTTAGGCAAATCGCCGGCAAATACATGAAGTACAAAGCCCTTGTTTCTCTCATTATACTCGACGCCCATTACGGTCATCTTGGTATCGGGAGCCAACAAATACTCTTCTTCCTCGGGGAAAGGAGACAGCTTCTTATCAGCAGCTACGTAAATACCTTTGACATTTTCGCCAATATAAAGTTTGGTAGCCACTTTGGGCTTATCCTGGAAATTGAATTTGGGGTTAATCGTAGTAGATAAGAAAGTTTTGCGGTTAGTTTGCGTACCGGCAATTTTAGCTTCCAGGTAAGGAGCAAGTTCTTTAGTGCTGCAATCGACTTGCATTTGGGCAAACTTGTCGTAATCTTCCGAGCTCATATAATTGCGCAACTCAGCTAAGCTAGCCGTGCGATAAAGAATAGAGCCCTGAGGCACTTCATGACGCTCCAAAGCTCCACTCATACATTCGGTAGCCCGACGCACTACTCCCAATGGACTTTTCTTGTTGCCAAGTAAATAGCCATTCATTTGCAAATAGGCCACGCTACAATAAGCTTTTATGCAACCGCGTTCGACAATATTTAAATCCGGTTTTACATTAGTTTCATAATTTTCAACGGCATCGTCAGGCTTAATATAGTCATAATCTTTGACCATATCCAGCGAAGGCACACGATTTGTTTTTAAGCTTTTTATGCAGAAAATACCTAAACCAGCAGCCTGGAATTCATCTTGATCCATCAGAACTGTTTCAGCAGCATTAGCCGGAGCTGGAGAAGCTTTTACTTCGTCATCTTGAGAGACAATTTGTCCCAAAATCTCTCCCACAGCTTCGTCGGAAAGTTGGATTTTATGCTTATCAGATGAAGCAGAAGGCAAAGACGCACTTTTTACTACGCCTTGTTCACTTAAATTTTCTAAAGAGCTTTCAAAAATATCAGCGGCCGGTTGCTGAGCAGCAGCATTTTCAACCGCTTTGGAGTTGCTCTCTATTTTTGCATTGTAAGACGGCACGGCATGCATGCCTATGGAACTAATATTCATGGCACCCAACACTAAAACAATTTTCTATAGGCCCTAGAATAGCACATACAAAGCCGATTATGTGGCATAGATATTACTTTTTTGCTACTTTTGTTTATTTTTTTGCCAAGTTCTCTTGACCTAAAAGGGAGCAATTTCCTTGAGAATACGGAAGCTTTAGTTAAATAATGTTTAATGTTTTTATCAGCAAAAGCGGCCACATATTAACATTTAATTAACTTTACTCTCTCCCAAAGCGTTAAAATTGTGGTAACGGAAAGTCGATGCTTTTTTGTTGTACCGCAAGGGTATGCGGAAACATGAAGAACGCTTGCGGAGATCGCCAATAGCCTAGCTCCTCTGAATAGGTTTGGTGGTCGTTGAAACAAGAATCCGGCAGCCTTGCTCACCGGAATACCTATACTTCTAAACGAGGTCTTTTACTATGATCGGTTCAATCAATAGTGTAAATTACACTGCTTACTCAGCTCCAGCCGACAAGCTCGAAGCTACTTCTTCCAATAACGCCGCCCAAACTAGGGAGATGGAATTTTCCTACAACCCCCAGGACGAGACCGTTATGGATCCTATTACCATAGACCTCAATACCGAGCATGGAAGAACCGCTAAGGCTCCCCGTACCGAAAACGTAAAGTTCATAAAAGGCGAGCGCCTTAAGCCCAATTCCGACGGTTCTTACGTCTTCGATAAAGGCACTAAAAATTATGTAGCCGCCAATAGTATGGCCACTATTCAGCATACTATCGACAGTATGGAAAAAATTCTCGGCTACGACATTACTTTTGCTTTTGGCGACAAACAAATCGGTTTAGCTCCCGACGCTGGCGTCGATTTAAACGCTTATTATTCTCGTGACGAAGAGTCCTTAAACTTCTTCCACGATTTCGACCCTGTGAAGAAAGAGACAGTCTACTCTGGCGCTTCTGGCGAAGTTATTTCCCACGAAGTTGGCCATGCCATTTTGGACTCCGTACGTCCTGGCTTCCTCACTTCCTGGAGTGCCGACACTAACGGTTTACACGAAGCTTTCGGCGACTTAACCGCTCTTTATATGTCCACTCAGAATGATGAAGTTTGCCAATTGGCCGCTCAGCAAACCGGCGGCGACTTGAGCAAGCCCAGCCTTCTTTCCGATACCGGTGAGCACATGGGACGAGCCATCAACAATAAGTATGGCATTCACGATGCTGACAGAGACTACGTCCGTTGCATGATCAACGATTGCAAATGGGAAGATCCCAACAATATCGAAGGCGAAGATCCTACTCCCGAGCATCCCGTTTCTACCGAGATGCACGACTGGTCCCGCATTTTCAGTGGTGCTCAGTATGATGTAATGGCTGCTATTACCAAGCGCAATATGGCTGACGGTATGGATGCTGCCCAAGCTATCAAAGCTGCCGGTCAAGAGAGCATGGAGCTCCTCACCAAAGCCGTTAGCATTTCTCCCAGCCACGACGCTTCTTATCGCGACATTGCCCTTTGCATGCTCAAGATTGACGCTCGCAGCAATGAAGGAAAAGCTCACGACATTATTCTCAACACCTTCAAAGAGAGAAATATCCTCGAAGAAGGCGACGATACTCCCGCCGAAACCATGGGCATCACCGCTGAGCCTCGCGATTTGACCATCACCTTAGACGGCCCCGAATATGGCAAATTTGCCGGTGCCGAAGTGAGCGGCAAAGCTTCCAATAGTATCGGTATGATGAGCAACCCTGGCGACAAGTTAGCCAAAGATATGAAGCGCTTGATCCAAAATGGTTCCATCCTCTACACCGAGCCCAACCAAGTTGTCGAGAAGAAAGACCTCTTCGACAAGAATGGCAATCCTTATGTCGGCGTAGTGCGCTGGACCGATGGTAAGATGGTTATCGAGCGCAACAAAATGATCAGCTAATCTTTCTCCATCTTTTCGACGTAAAGGCGTCGAGATTCTGAAAGTAAAAAAAGCTCTCTCACACAAGCGCAAGATTTAACAATTTGCCAAAGTGTAGGAGAGCTTTTTTCGCTTTATCAATTTATTAAAAGGTTTTGCTCGATTCACTAAAAATACATACTTTTGTAACTTGAAGTAACGCTCTTGATCTTAGAATGAAACTTAAGATAAGGGGTAGGAGAACTCCAGATACATTTTCACGAGAGGTTGTTGAAAAATGTTAAATTCTATTAGTGGTGTGAGTCCTATGGCTTACACGGCTCCGACCAGCGGCGTAAGCGCCACCAAGGTTGATACTGAAGTAAGAGGGCCGGAGTTTTCTTATAATCCTCAAGATGAGTTGGTCATGGATCCTATTACTATCCAAGTGCCCAACATTAAAACTAGCAGCAAAAAAGCTCCCGAAGGCGAGCACGTGCGTTTAGCCGATAAAGACGGATTGCGCCCCAACAAAGATGGCGAATATGTCTTCCAGCCCGGCACTCGTCAGTACATCGCTGCCAACACCATGGCCACTATTCAGTCCACAGTTAATGCCATGAGCGAAAAATTCGGTCAGGACATCAATTGGGCTTTCGGCGAAAAGCAAATTAAGCTTATCCCCGACGGCGGCGTCATGCTCAACGCTTACTATTCTCGTCAGGACGAGTCCTTAAATTTCTTCCACGCCAAAGATCCCGTCACTCAACAGCAAGTCTATACCGGAAGCTCCGGTGAAGTTGTGTCTCACGAAGCCGGCCACGCCATTTTAGACGCTATTCGTCCCGGTTTCTTGTCTTCTTGGCATGCCGATACCAACGGTTTCCACGAAGCTTTCGGTGACTTAACCGCTCTTTATATGTCCAGCCAAAACGATCAAGTATGCGAATTGGCAGCTAGAGAGTGCGGTGGCGACTTACACAAGCCCAATTGCTTATCTGCTACTGGCGAGCTTTTAGGTCGCACTATCAATAACGAAGCTGGACGCAACGTCACTGGTGGCGATCACGTGCGCAGTTTAATCAACGACTTTAAATGGCAAGCTCCTCACACTGTAGATCGCAACCCTTCCGGCACCGATCCTTTAACTACTGAAGTGCACAGCTGGTCCCGCATTTTCAGCGGTGCTCAGTATGACGTGATGGCTGCCATGACTCAGCGCAACATGGCTGACGGTATGGACGCTGCTGCCGCCATTAAGGCCGCTGGTAGCGAAAGCATGGATGTTTTAGCTAAAGCTATCAACATTTCTCCTAAAGAGAATGCTACCTACCGCGACATCGCTCTTTGCATGCTTAAAGCCGACGAAGAGATGGGCGGCAAGAACCACGACATTATTTTGAACTGCATGCAAGAGCGCAACATCCTCTTTGAGGGTGACGATACTCCTTCTGGTGTATCCATGGCTTCTGTTCCCGCTCACGATATGACTGTCACTTTAGACGGCCCCGAGTTTGGTAAATTCTCCGGCGCTGAAGTTACGGCCAAAGTTTCCAGCGGCATCGGCGCTATGAATGACAATCCTGGCCAGGATCTCATCAACGATATGAAGATGCATATCCAGAACGGCTCCATCCTCTACACCGAGCCCAACCAAGTAGTCGAAAAGAAAGATCTTTTCGACAAAAATGGCAACGCTTACATTGGCGTAGTGCGCTGGACTGATGGCAAAATGACCATTGAAAGAAATACCATGATCAGCTAGTACGCTCAGCTGATTTTGCCATCATAAAAAGATAAGGCTGTCGGAAGCATTTTTCCGACAGCCTTATCTTTTTGTAGGTCTTTTGAGCTTTGCACTTTCTAAAAACAGCGAGAGCTCAAAAGGCCTAGTCCAGCGCTACTTCAAGGGCACATCAGCACCCATGACGGCGTCGACAGGGAGAATTTCCATACGCCAGCCGGGCTCGTCTTTGAGTTGCTCGGCAATAGCTTTAGCGTCACCCACAGCCACCATCACCATTTGCTCAGGACGGAAGAAAGAAAGACGAGGAATATTCATACTTTCGCCGTCAACTTTTCTGATGTTGCCAACATAGGTCGCATAGTAATCATCGGGCAAATTATAAAGTTGCATTTCCATGAGGCGCTGAGCCAGCTTGAGACTGGTTTCAAAAGACTCAGGATAACCGTAACAAATATAATTTTCCGTGCGTTCCAATTCGTCGGCAGCCATCTTTTTGCTCATGCCGCCAATTTCATTAAGAATTTCACGCAAAGCGGGCACAGTTTTGTCAGCTTGCACATCGGTAGCTACTAAGAACGGCCCGGCTTCTTTGCGGAAAACAAACATAGAGCGAGCGCCATAGGTGTAGCCATTCTTTTCACGCAAGTTTTGGTTTAAGCGAGACATAAAAGATCCGCCTAAAGCGGTATTCATCACTTGCAAAGAGAAGAAATGCTCGTTGTCTCTGGCAAAGCCTACTCTACCTACACGCAATACCGATTGGTGAGCTCCGGGGCGGTCGACAACATAAACAACTTTGCCAATGCCAGAATCTGTTTTGGGCAAAGCTGATAAGGGAGCGGCGTGCTTATCTTCAACCTTTTTATTTAAACCTGCTTTAAATTCGGCAGCCACCTCGCTATCGGTAAGTTTGGCCTTGTGCCATTTACCAAAGCGTTTTTCCAGCTCTTGCATTACTTGATCAATATCGACAGCTCCGGTTACAGAGAAAAAAGCATTTTGCGGAGTATAGTGATGCTTATAATAGCTAACTACATCTTGACGAGTTAAACCGGCATAGGTAGACGCTAAACCATTTAAGCCATAGCCTTGCCTGTTGTTGGGTTCATTTCTATAAATGAGTCTGCTAAAAGCGTAACTAGCCAAAGAAGCTGGATCTTCGCGCTGTTGCATAAAGTTGGTCAAACGCAACTTTTTCAAGCGCTCAATTTCTTTTTCCGGAAAAGTAGGATGAATTACAGCTTCCGCCATAAGATCAAGTCCCTTGTCAAAGCGTTTGCCGGGCACAGTACAAGAAATAGTAGAGCCAAAGTAAGACTGATCTATACCAAAGTAAGAGCCGATACTTTCATTTTGTTCGGCAAATTGTAAAGCATCATATTTAGCGGTGCCTTCATCTAAACATTCGGCGGTCAGAGCGGCTAAACCCATTTTGTCAAGAGGCTCATTGACAGCTCCAGCTTTGACAAAAAGACAAGCGGTTACCAACGGAGTGGTGCGTCTTTCCATAAACCAAACGGGAATACCGTTAGATAATTGACGCTTTTCTATTTTGGGAATAACTACAGAAGCCGGTTCGCTAATAGGCGGAGGCGCCAGACGGTTGGGAGCTTGCACATTAGAAGTAGTTTTTACCGGAGTTTCAGCTTGAGCCATAAGAGACATTCCTAACACAAAAATACAAGAAGTAAGCCAAAATTTCATATTTACTTGGCCTCCTTCTTTTCGGGTACAACAGTTATTTCCACATATTTATTAAGATCAAGATACTTCTTGGCGCAAGCAGAAACAGACTGAGGAGTTACTTTGCGATAGCGATCTAAGTCAGCTGAGAAAGAATCTGGCTTGCCAAAGTGCCAATAGTAACTATTGAGCATATCGGCCTTCTCAGAAATCAATTCAGCATTGGCATAGAAAGCCGACTCAGTCATATTAACTACGCGATCGATTTCTTGCTGGCTGGGCGGATTGTTTTGAATTTTGCTAATCTCTTCGTTGACGATTTTTTGTACTTCGTCGAGACTGACACCGGGCTTGGGAATATAGCTAATAGTAAAGCAAGAGCCTAAATCAGAGCTGGATTGCTCGGCTTGGATACTTTGTACTATTTGCAATTCATAAACTAAACGCTTGTAAAGACGAGAATTTTTACTATTAGTCAAAATGGAAGCCAACACATCCATATCGGCATCGCCCTGAGCATAAAGAGCCGGAGTAGGCCAACTTTGAGAGCGTAAAGGTAAAGCGACTTTATCTTCTATAGTCTTTTTAACTATACCATTGAGTTCTACAGGCTTAGCTTGAACATGCTCTACCTTAGGGCCTGGCTTGACGTCAGAGAACCACTTTTCAACCAAACGCTTGGTTTCAGTAGGATTGATATCGCCAGCTACTACTAAGCTAGCGTTGCTCGGAACATAGTATTTTTTGAAGAAGTTGACTACATCGTCGTAACCAGCTGCGCTCAAATCTTCCATAGAGCCTATGATAGGCCAATTGTAAGGATGATCTTTAGGATAAAGCAAACGCGGCAACTCTAACCACATGCGAGCATAAGGACGATTCAAGTAGCTTTGACGCATCTCGTTCTTCACTACGTCGCGCTGACTATCGACCACATTGGGAGACATAGAATCGAGCAAATATCCCATGCGATCAGATTCTAAAAACAAAGGTAGCTCCAGAGCGCAAGAAGGCACGGAGCAATAATAGTTGGTGCGATCTGTGCTAGTAGACGCGTTGTTACTGCCGCCTACTCCTTCCAACAAGCGATCGAACTCGCCCTCTTTAACGTGGCCGGATCCTTCAAACATTAAATGCTCAAATAAGTGAGCGAATCCGGTGCGACCAACTTGCTCGTTGCTGGAACCAACCTTATACCAGATATTGGTATAAACCATGGGAATAGTGTGATCTTCGTGCAAAATCACATGCAATCCGTTAGGCAAATCAAATTCTGTATACGGTACTTGCATATCTCCTCCGCCAGATTCCTGAGCTGAAGCAGGAGCAGCAGCCATACAAAGGGCCATAGCCAAACCGCATAACGCTTTGCGCATATGTATAATTCCTCCAAAAAGATCGGCCTCCGGCAGCTATAAAGCCGCAGAGATTCTTTTGTATACTAATTGATTTTAGCAAAAAAAACTAATATGTGCTCAAATTAAGCCGCGTTGTTCACTTTGAGCGGCAATTTCCGAATCGGAAACAGGCTTGGTCATAATGCCAAGCATACGGCACAAAGCCCAAGTCAGTTCAGACCTATTCATAGTGAAAAAGTGGAAAGATTCAATACCGGCTTTGCGCAAAATTAACAACATGCCGGCGGCCACTTGCATAGCTAACATATTGCGTATACCAGGCACATCGTCTAAACCGTCAAATAGTTTAACGATCCAATCCGGCAATTTGGCGCCGCAAGTGCGACTAAATTGCAAAAGACTTTTGGCATTGGTGACAGGCATAATGCCAGGAACAATAGGAATCTCAATATGATGCTTTTCGGCCCTATCCAAAAGGCGAAAATAATCGTCTGCATCAAAGAAATATTGGGTTATAGCTCTGGTAGCGCCGGCATCAATTTTTCTTTTTAAAACTTCCATATCAAAATCGAGAGATTTTGACTCGGGATGGCCTTCCGGGAAAGCGGCCACACTTATTTCGAAGTCGCCGATTTTACGTAAACCGGCCACTAAATCACAGCAATAACGGTATCCTTGAGGATGAGGTTCATAAACGGAAGTGCCTTTAGGAGGATCACCTCGCAAAGCTACAATATGGCGTATGCCCGCTTCCCAATATCGCTTGGCTATTTCATCAATTTCGGCACGGCTAGCTCCAGCGCAAGTTAAGTGAGAAGCCGGAACCAGAGAAGTTTCTTTAGCAATGCGAGTCACAATATTGTGAGTACGCTCTCTAGTAGAGCCGCCTGCTCCATAAGTTACTCCAACAAATTCCGGACGCAAAGGCTCAAGGCGCACAATAGTATGCCACAAGGTTTGCTCGGCCTCGGGAGTTTTGGGAGGAAAGAACTCAAAAGAAACTTTAGGCGGATTAGTGCAAAAAAAATCCTTGAGCTCGGAAATTTCTATCAGCTTTTTCAAGGCGTACTCCTAAAAATTGCAAAAGGGAAAAAATACATAAAAAAAGCGGCGCTTATACTGAAACCGAGAACGGTAAACCGCTCCCCGCCTCAGTGCAGACCGCTTTTTACATCCTCAGAAAGGATGATTTAATTCACGAAATTACTTGTAGAACTCAGCGTTGATCTGAATGAATTGCTCTTTGTCGGCGGGAATTTCGTCGTCGGCATAGATGGCATCAGCGCCACAGCAGCTCTTGCAAGCTCCGCAGTCGATGCATACTTCGGGGTTGATGAAGTACTGGGATTCGCTGTCAGAAGTGTGAATAGCTTCTACGGGGCAATTCTCAGCGCAGGAACCGCAAGTGATACAAGAATCGGTAATTACATGAGGCATGTTCTCTAAATTCCTCTACTTTAAGTGTTGCGATGTCTAGATCGCATTGGCCCTTTGGTTCACGTTGAAACGTTTTTTTCCTACTTATCAGAAATGTTTTTCAAGTGAAGCTAAAAACCACAGCGCTACAAAGACATCTTTTTTTTGGTTATTTACCCAAAATGTCGCCTACAGCCAAGCGACGACCGGCCATAAAAGCCGCTCCATCCATCCAGCCTTTACCAGCAGGCTTGACCAATTGTAAAACTACATTTCCTTGAGCTGTAGCAATAACGTAGCCTTGCCCTTTGACTTGGCCTAAAACTTGTCCTGGTACAGCACTACTGGGAGCATCGTAGGCTATAACGGAAGCCTTACCTATTTTTAACACTTGTCCATTGTGTAAAGTAGCCGCTTCCGGTTCGCTATAAAGAGCTCTTACAAAGTTGGCTACCTCTTCGGCTGTCTTATGCCAATCTATGAAAAGATCTTCACGCTTAAAAGGTTTAGTATAATTAAATTCACCTTGTTGCGGTTGAGCTTGTAAAGTTCCAGCTTCTAATCCTAAAGCGGTTTCGACTAGCATATCGGCGCCGATTTCAGCTAAACGCTCCATAAGCTCTGAGCCGCTTTCCTGTGGGTCTATTTCGACTTCCCGACGCATAAGCACAGCTCCGGTATCATAACCTTCTTCCATAATAAAAGTCGAAACACCAGTAACCTTATCTCCGGCCATAATAGCCGCTTGCACAGGAATAGCTCCACGGTGGCGAGGCAAAAGCGAAGGATGTAAATTGACGCAACCCAAACGGGGCATTTCTAAAAGAGTCTTGGGAATTAGTTTAGCGTAGGCAGCTACCAAAACGATATCTGGCTTAAGCTCCTCAACCAATTTCAAAAACTCTGGATCACGCACTTTTAAAGGCTGATAAACTGGCAAGCCCAAATTTAAAGCTGCCATCTTAACCGGAGGCGGAGTAAGTTTATTGCCTCTCCCCTTAGGCTTATCCGGCTGAGTAACAACAGCCACAACTTCAAAGCGCTCAGCCAATTTTTTTAAGGAAGGAACAGCAAATTCTGGAGTTCCCATATATAATACACGCATGTATTCTTCCCTCAATTAAGCCTTTTCGTTTTCTTCAGCAGAAACAGCTTCTTCGTTTCCTTCTTCAGCGGGCTTCTCAGACTTAAGCTCTTCTTCGGTTGTATTTTCCTCTTCTTGTCCTTCTTCGGACTCTTCTTCGGGGTGAGCTGTTACCGGACGTACATTTTCAGCTATATCGATATAGACACGTCCATCTAAGTGATCACACTCATGTTGAGCACAACGGGCAAAGAGTCCCTCTCCCTCATAACTTACTCTCTGGTTATTTTCATCTAAGCCGCTCAAACGCACCTTAGAACAGCGCCAGACTTCGCCCTCTAGTCCGGGGTAAGAAAGGCAACCTTCCAAACCCAATTCTTCTTCATCACTCAAAAAAGTAACTTTGGGGTTGGCCAACTTAATAGGGCCGTCACCTACATCTATAACAATTAAACGACGGGAAATTCCTACCTGAGGAGCAGCCAAACCAACGCCGGGTGCAGCATACATTGTTTCCAACATGCGATCAAAAATGTCGCGAATTTTTTGATCGACTCTCTCTACAGGCTTGCATTTGCGGCGCAAGATCGGATCGCCGTTAGTTCTAATTTTGAATGTAGACATAATTCTTTTTCCTTAAATAACAAGACCGAATGCCGAGAGGCAGACACTTTTTCTTGAAAAGATCTGTCGCTGCCAATCGACACTCGGTCGGCGCTTTCTCGACGCCGCTTCAAAACAATAAGCGGAGATATTCTACCGAAAGCTTAAGAACCGACGCCGACAAAATTCCTCTTAGAAAGAAGGAGCAAATTCGCCCATAGGATCGGGCTCTTTATTTTCGGCAGGAGCAGCAGGCTTAGCCGGAGTATCGGCAGGAGCCGGAGTAGCTTCAACCTTGGGTTGCTCAGCAGGTTTGTCAACTTTGGGCGGATCATGAATAATGAGAGCCTTGCACTCGACTGGCACTCTGTTGTAGTTAAACCAAATAGGGTTGTCGGGAGTGAAAGTGTAACTCTTACCAGCTTCCAAAATGCCTACATCTTTGCTCCAAGTATTCACTACTGTACCATCATAAAGAACAGCATTTACATTGAATTGGACGCCACTCAAAGAGGTGCTGCCAGTATTGGTAATCTTTGCACTGTTAAAGTGGATTTCAGCAGTATAGGCACCACCGGCGTCATTGTTAAACCAATCAATGCTATTGACAGCAATAGGAGATTGAGAATTGCTGCCATCAGTTTCAATTTTACCCTGAGCATTGAGCTTGTACTTTACTTCACCACCGCTTTTTTTAGCTGAATCGGCGTTTTTACCAGCGCTTTTGGAAACGCTAGAACGCGGAGTGGAAGCAGCCACTTGAGCTTTAGTGACTGGAACAATTAAGTCGATACTGCCAATAGCGGAAGAGACAGTGTATTTCAAGCCGAAATATTTAGCAAAAGTTTGCACATCTACAGTCAGACGACCGGCTTTAAGAGCGGTAGGCAAAGTAAATTCTTTACCGCCGAAAACTACGCTGGTAATATTCGAATCAAGAAGAGGGCCATTAGCTGATCCCTTAGCAGTCTTCTTAGACTCAGCTGCAGTGTAGACATATAATTTGCTACCATCTAAATTCCAAGTGTAATTCAAAGAATCGAGCAAATCATCCAGATTGGCTTTGACAGTCTCTCCGGAAATAACGGCACTGCCCTTAAATGGACGATTGCGCACATAGAAATCATAATCAGCGGCACTTACTGAAGCGGCAGAGCCCAGCAAAATGGCCGCCGTCAAAAAGCCATAGAAAAATTTATTCATTCTTAGTCCTCCAAAAATATGAGAAACTTTTTCTTGCCGAATTGCACTTTTGAGCGAACAGCTTTTTACTTTAAAGGCAACAAACCCAGCATATGAAAATATGCTTGGTATGCAAGGTACGTTGTGCCTTTTTCATCACTTCAGCCGAACCGCCTCAGCGCCTATTGAGCTCGAGATTCAACACAAAAACAGAATATCCGCCCATTGTGATACACAAAAAGAAACCCTATTCGGCAGCAGGTAAAAACACCACTGAGAAATAGGGCTACAGGCAAGCAAACTATTTCACGAACTTCAAGTCTATAGGCGTACCTACAAAGCCGAAAGCTTCGCGCAACTGGTTTTCCAAATAGCGTTTGTAAGAGAAGTGAACCAAATCGGGAGAGTTGCACTTAAAAGTAAAGCGAGGCGGAGCACTTGGTCTCTGACTGACATACTTTATCTTTAAACGCTCGCCTTTGTAACTTGGCGGCGGCCTTAAAGCAACAGCTTCTTTAATAACTTGGTTGAGCACGGGAGTAGGAACGCGACGGCAAGACTCGTCATATGAATCTAAAGCCGCTTCCAAAATTTCGTCAACTCCGTCGCCAGTCAGAGCCGAAGAGAAAATGACTGGGGCGTAAGCCATAAATTCAAGGTCTTTACCCAACTTTTTGACAAAGCGCTGTTTCCATTCCTCGACCTTGGCTCCGTTAGCCAAACCTTCACCATCTTCTCCAGCTAATTCACGTACTAAGTCCCATTTATTAACTACAATAACAGAAGGTTTTCCTGATTCGTGAATATCTCCAGCGACACGTTTATCTTGAGCAACCACACCATCTCTGGCATCAATAACTAAAATAGCTACATCGGCCAGCGCCCCCGGCTCGTTGCTAATCATTAGTTTCAAACGCGCGGTGTGTTTTTCGTTTTCGGCGTCTGCGCCCCAATCAATATCGAGCCAGCGTTCTGGTTCTTTTTCATAATTTTTGAGCGACGGACAATCTAAAGTGTGAACAGTCACGCCTTTACCGGTGGTCACAATACCAACAATTCTATCTCCTGGGACAGGGTGGCAGCAGCCGGCAAAATGCACAGCCATACCATCAATCAGTCCACGGATTTTGAGGGCGTCTTTTTTCGCCTGTTCTTTTTTGAATACCGGAAGCTTAATTGAACTTACCATTTTTTCGAGTTTGGACTGTTTATAGGCCGGATGCACGGCGCGCAGCACGTCCCAGCCGGTAACCAAACCTTCGCCGACTTTGGCATAAATATCGTCTACGGTTTCGGCTTCAAAATTAGAAAGAACATTGACCAAGCCTTTTTCGCTAAATTCTTGTTCTTCTTGTTTGAAAAGCTTTTCCAAAATTTCTTTACCAAGCGTAATAAATTGCTCGCGTTTGTTAATGCGCACATAGCGGCGAATAGCGGCTTTAGCCTTACCGGTCACAACGAATCTATCCCATTCCAAAGACGGGTGTTGATTTTTTGCAGTTAAAACTTCTACTTGGTCGCCGTTTTGCAAAATTGTGCGCAGAGGTTTGATTTCTCCGTTAATTTTGGCGCCAACGCAGGTGTCTCCCACATTAGAGTGCACAGCATAAGCGAAGTCAACCGGTGTTGAACCAACAGGCAGACCAATTAAATCGCCTTTAGGAGTGAAACAAAAAACTTGGTCGTTGTACATCTCAAGCTTGGTGTTTTCCAAAAACTCATCAGGATTTTGCGCTTGATCCAAAATTTCCAGCAGCTCGCGAATCCAGCGGAAGTTTTTGCCTTCGGTGCGCTGTCCTTGTTTGTATGCCCAGTGTGCAGCCACACCTTTTTCATTGACTTCGTGCATTTCATATGTACGGATTTGCACTTCAATCCGCACATCATAAGGGCCGATTACGCCGGTGTGCAAAGATTGATAACCGTTTGGTTTTGGAGTAGAAATATAGTCTTTGAAACGGCGCGGCACCATGTGGTATTTACTATGGATAATGCCTAAAGCCTGATAGCAGTCCGCCACGGTATCAACACAGATACGAAATGCCATAATATCGGAAAGTTGCTCGAAAGAAGCGTTTTTCAGCTGCATTTTACGCCAAATAGAATACGGCGATTTTTCGCGTCCGGTGATGGTGCAGTGCACGCCGTTATCAGCCATATCTTTTTCCAGCTGCTTGATAATCTTTGGAACAATGTCATTGCCTTGCTCGCGCAAAAAGTTCAAACGGGCGACAATGGAATCATGCGCGTCTTTATAAAGTTCGGCAAAAGCGATTTCATCCATTTCTTCTTTGACTTCTTGCATACCGATACGTTCTGCCAAAGGCGCGTAAATATCCAAAGTTTCTTTGGCAATGCGGGCACGTTTTTCCGGCGGGCAAAAATGCAGGGTGCGCATATTATGCAAGCGGTCAGCAAGTTTAATCAGCAGCACGCGGATATCTTCCGACATGGCCAAAAGCAGCTTGCGGAAATTTTCGGCCTGTTTGCTGGAGCCGGATTTTTGTTCTATCATGGCTAATTTTGTCAGACCGTCAACCAGCTGTGCCACCTGATCACCAAATAAATTGCGGATTTCATCAAGTGTGGTGTCGGTATCTTCTACCGTGTCATGCAGCAATGCGGCAATAATAGATGCGCTATCAAGTTTGAATTTAGTCAGAATACCGGCGACTTCTATGGGATGAGAATAGTATGGATCGCCGGAAGTGCGCAGCTGCGAACCATGTTTTTTTAGGGCAAAAACATAAGCGCGGTTTAAAGCGTCTTCATCGGCGTAAGGATCATAAGATTTTACTAAATCAACAAGTTCATACTGTCTTAACATCGAGCGTTATCCTGTTTCTAAATACAAAAAAAGCAAAACATACATAATATATAATACGTTTTGCTTTATGAAATGTTAATTTTTTTGATGAAGATTATAAATCGTCATCATCTCCCAGATTATCGTCCAATGAGTCATCGCCCAAATCGGCGTCATCGTCAAAGTCAATGTCTGCGGTGTCCGAATCGAGATTTAAGTCAGCGTCATCATCGCCGCCGTGAACTTGCATAGAATCACTTAAATCTTCGTCGCTAATCATATCGCTGGAGAATTGACCGTCCATGTCTGCCAATTCTTTTTCTGCAGCCAGAATTTCAACTTCTTCATCTTCCGGTTCTTCTACTTCAACATATTTTTGCTGACCCATAACCAAAGATTTTTGCAAGTCTTCAATGCTAACTTTATTTTCGGCGATTTCACGCAAAGCAACAACAGAGTTTTTATCATTGTCGCGGTCTACGCAAAGCGGAGAGCCTGCAGCAATATCTCTTGCGCGTTGCGCCGCAACCATTACCAAGTCGAGGTCGCGGAACTCGTTGTGGGCTACGGCAAGGATTACGGCATCATACT
>OQVS01001345.1_pt1 | contig 16800 bp, 17 predicted proteins | sample 1691601 | NCBI WGS metagenome assembly OQVS01 (sample SAMN03418268, study PRJEB22391) | human gut metagenome | biome: human-gut; feature: organic feature; material: feces | host: Homo sapiens | place: Tanzania | collected 2013-01
TCCATATTGTCATATTGAGCGTTAGCGAAATATCCACAGAATTTAAGACACACTTTAAATTTAAGGTAAAAAATCCACGCTTTAAAGGCACAAATTTACGCTTTGAATTTATGGATACTTCGCTTTCTTACGAAAGCTCAGTATGACAAGAAATAGCAAAGTATGACAAAACACAAGTTAGTATGACAAGGGTTTTGTCATTGCGAGCTTTGTGGGTAAATTTTGCAAGGGTAAAAAGGCTAAATTTCATTACCCCAAAATGTCTTGCAGTAAGTTTTTCAGTTCGTTTGCATTGCAAAAAGTGTTTGAATTTAGCTTAAATTCGTTTGCAAATTCAGCCTTTTGGCTTAAATTTTCGCCCTTTTCAATGCTGAAATTTGCATTGAAAGCGGAGCTAAATTCGCTGTTTAACTCAGCACTTTCGCTCCATTTTGCGTGCAAAAAGGGCATTTTAGCGTTAAAGGCGGCTTCTTTGTCCTTTAAGCTATCTCCCACAAAAACGCAAGTTCGCAAGGCGTTGCCGCTTTTGTCCCCTAAAATGCGAGCCTCATCGCGGATTAAATCAAGCATCATCGGGTGTGGTTTAGGCTCTATGCCAAAGCTCACGCCCAAAATCTTGTCAAAAAAGCCCAAAATCCCGTGCTTGTCCAAAACCGCTGTGAGTGAGCTTTGCGGGGCATTTGTAGCTATGGCAAGATAGGCGTTTTGCTCTTTTAGCCACGCTAAAAGCTCCGCCACGCCATCATAAAGCACCACGCTTTGTTTGTAATGCTTGACAAAATAGCGTTCAAAGCCCTCTTTGAAGCTTGTATGCGTGAAATTGTCGATATTATAAAGGATTTTCGCCCAGTCCTTGCCCGGCGTATTGACACATTCTACGATGAATTTATGCTCTAATGGAGCTAAATTCAAGTCCGCGCGGATTTCATTTACCGCCATACAAATGGCGTTTGCGCTGTTTATCAGCGTGCCGTCCATATCAAAAATCACTGCTGTCATCGTTTGCCCTTTTTTTGTGCTTGTCTTTTTTGTAATTTTGCGCGTTTTTGAGCTTGCTAAGTGCGTTAGCAAGGCTTACTAGCTCGCTTTGGCTTGTAAAATTCAAGCAAGCATTGACAAAGCGTTCAAGCTCTTTGGTGTAAGTGGAATTCAGCTGCACCGCTGGGCTTTTGTCAAAAATTTGCGCGTTTTTTGCCGCCCTTTCGCAAAACAATTTTTCATCAAAATTTTCTTTTTTTAAGGCTAGCACGGCGGCGCTGTAAAATTTTTCTAAATTTCTTATGTATTTGGTGCGAGCGGCTTTTTCGCTTGCCTTGCTGATGCCTAAATTTGCGCCTTTCATTTGGCTTGTCCTTTGAATTTTTGGTGTGAATTTAAATTTTTCATTGCTGTTCTGGTTCAAAGTTGCGGATATTTTCCTCAAACACTTCTCCATCATCGCAAAGTATGAGTAGCAAGTCGTTTGGCTCAAAGATGAGCGAGCCGCTAGCCTTGATATACTCGCCATCTCTTTTTACGATGAGTATGATGAAATCCCCGCTTAAATTCAGCTCAGCTATGTTTTTGCCGATGACGCTAGAATCCTCTTTTAACATATACTGCCTAAAAGTGCTGTAAGATATAGGTAAATTCGTGCTTAACGCCTTTTCGTCTGTGTCATTTAGCCCTAAAATTTTAGCCAAAGGATTAAGCGTGATACCCTGCAAAAGCACGGACACAAGCACGATAAAAAACACCGCATTAAAGATAAAGGGCGCACTTTCTATGTCAGCAGCAAGCGGATAAGTCGCAAGTATGATAGGCACAGTGCCGCGAAGCCCTACCCACGAGATGAAAAGTTTTTCTTTTGCGCTGAATTTAGGGCAAAAAACAAGACTTGCAAAAACCGCCACAGGACGGGCGACAAACATTATGATAAAAGCCACGCCAAGCCCTACCACAGCGACATTTCCAAGCTCTGATGGCGTAGCAAGCAAGCCCAAAGTAACGAAAATCACCACTTGCGCCAGCCACGCCACGCCCTCGTGAAAGCCCACAAGCCCCCTTTTGCCGACAAATTCCTTTGTGTTTGCGACTATGCCCATCAAATACACGCACAAATACCCATTCGCGCCGACTTTTTGACTCAAAGCGAAGGCGATAAGCACCCAAGAGAGCGTGAAAACGGGGTAAAGCCCGCTTGAACCGAGCTTGATTTTGTTGATGATGAGCGGCATTAAAATGCCAAAAATATAAGCGCAGATGAAAGCCAGCACAAACTGACTTGTCATCGTAAGCAAAAAGTGCGTTAGGCTCGGCATTTGCGAAAGGGTTATCATCTCGATAGCCGCTATGGTGAGAAATATCGCCATCGGGTCGTTTGAGCCGCTTTCTAGCTCCAAAAGCGGGGCTATGTTGTTTTTGAGTTTTAGCCCCTTGCTTCGCATTATGGCAAAGACGGCAGCAGCGTCTGTGGAGCTGATGATAGCGCCTAAAAGCAAGGCGTCATTTGTAGGAATTTGCAAGATAAAATGGCAAATTCCAGCTACCACAGCAGCCGTAAGCACGACACCAAGTGTGGCAAGCAAAATGCCCTCTTTCAGCACGGGGCGCACGGCTTTAAAGCTCGTGTTAAAGCCGCCTGAAAAGAGTATTAAGATAAGGCAAAGCATTCCTATGTCTTGCGTGGCTTTGGCGTTGTCAAAGTTGATTTTAAACACGCCCTCGCTTCCAGCGAACATTCCCACGAAAATAAAAATCAAAAGCACGGGAATGCCGTATCTGTCGCCGAATTTAGAAAAAATCACGCAGGCTAAAAAAAGCGAAGCGGAGATTAAAATGTATGCTTCCACGCCCGCCCTTAATGCTTTTTTTTCTCGTAAAAAATCAAATCAAAGCTGTTTGTGTGCTTGATAACCGCATTTGGCTTGCCCTGCATTTTGTGGAGTTCAAGGCGCAGTTCATCGACTAAATTTTCAAATTCGCTGATTTGCGTTTTGAGTTTTAAGATGACATCAACGCCCGCTAAATTCACGCCCATATCGCGCGTAAGCCGCAAGATGAGCTTGATGCGGTCAATATCCTTTTGCGAGTAAAGGCGCATTTTGCCGTCCGTGCGGCTTGGCTCTACAAGCCCCTCGCGCTCGTATTGCCTTAAAGTTTGCGGGTGAATGCTTAAAACCTTTGCCACAACGCTTATGAGATAGACGGGTTCATCGTAGTTGTGTTCCATTTTTATCCTTTCTTATAGGGCTTTGTTTTGCCAGCCTTTTGCCTTTGTGCAAAGCCTTAGGGCAGCTTTTCTTCTAGCATTTTTTTTAGCTTATCGTCTAAATCGTCCAAATTCGGCAGCACCACATTTAAAGTAAGATACATATCGCCGTAAATGTCGCTCTTGCGGTTTTGCACGCCGTATCCTTTGAGCCGAATTTTTTGAGCGTTTTTTGAATTTGGCGGGATTTTCACGCTCACTTCTTTGCGTGGGGTTTGCACCTTTATGCTACCGCCAAAAAGCGCGGTTTTTAGGGAAATGTCGCACTTTTTGTATAAGTCATCATCGTCTCTTTCATACTCTGCGCTTGCACCGAGCTTCACTTGCACGATTAAATCGCCCCTTTGTCCTCCATAAGCCTTGCCCTTGCCCCGAATTCTCAGCTTTTCGCCGTTTTTGATACCGTGCGGGATTTTGATTTTAATGCTTTCGTTATTTACTTTTATGCTTTGCTCTCCGCCCAAAACGCCTATGTCAAAGGGGATTAGGATTTCAGCATTTATGTCTAAATCCGCCCCAAAGCCGCCTGAAAAGCCAGCATTTGAGCCAAAGCCCGCTCCAAAGCCACCAGCCTTAAAGCCACCTCCGCCAAAGCCCCCAAAGTTGCGGAAAAGCTCGTTTAAAATGTCGCTCATATCCGCTCCGCCAGCACTTCGCGTAAAGTCGCTAAAACTTTGCCCGCCAAACATAGAGTCGCCATACCTGTCATACTGAGCGCGCTTTTTTTCATCGCTCAAAACCTCATAAGCGGCGTTGATTTCTTTGAATTTATCCTCAGCGCCTTTTTCTTTGTTAATGTCGGGGTGATATTTGCGAGCAAGTCGCCTGTATGCTTTTTTTATCTCATCGCTACTTGCGCCCTTTTGCAAGCCCAAAGTCTCGTATAAACTGCTACTCATAAACTCTTTATCCTTTAAAACTACAAAAATTTCGGCAATTATAACATAAAGTTTAGTGCAAGTCAATCAACTTTTATAAATTTTTTGATTTAATTTTGATGAATTTTAGCGACTATTAAGTTTTAAATTCGCACTCATCAAAGGGCATTTGCTCAATTTGCGCCCAAATTGATGGCTTAAATTTATAAATTCAAACCAAATTCACAAATTTTGCTTGATAAATTTGCAAATTTTTGCACGATTTTAAATTTTTGAAAAGAAAATTTAAAAAATTTCAAAAAATTTGCAAAATTTCATCTTTCATTTACTCTTCGTTGGGGGGGGGGGGGCATTATTATTAGCTCATCTTAAATTTTTTAAATTCTCTCACAAAAGATTTGAAAATTTAAGAAAATTTCTTTACAAAGGACATACTATGGGACAGCTTTTTCAAGGCGTGGTGAGCAATTGCAAGCAAGGCGTGCTTTCAACCACAAGCGGCAAAATCACAACGACTGCTTTTACTCAAAGTGTAAGCGGCTCGATAAACACAACACACAGCCACTACACTACCTTTGATATAGGCAATATGGGCTTTAAACTCAAAGGCGACTACCCTTTAAGAGATGGCGATGAAGTCGTTTGTTACGCTATAAAAATTCGCGGATACTATTTGGTTGAAACACTCAAAAATGTTACAAGGAATTATTTTGCTAGTGATAGATTTAGTTCTTTATGGTGGTATTATCTTGGAATTATATCTGGGATTTTGTCTGCTTGTGTGGCAATTATTCTTGCTGTCTTACCGATAATATACCCTAGCATTATCACTTATCCTTTTGTTATTCTAACTAGCGGGTGGTGTATTACTTCTTTTGCAGGGGCAATAGTAGCAAAACCTAGATACAAACAAAACAAAATAATCGAAAACTACAACCCCCACTTAACACAGGCTGACAACATAGCACTAACACAGGCTCAATTAGAAAATGAAAGCAAAAAAAATGCTCAAAGGCGTTTTTCATTTTTAATGGGCTTGCTGAGCTTGCTTTTTTGGGCTTTGGTAGGCGCTTTGGCGTCTCTTATGTTGTTTTTGGTGAGTGGAACAATAAACGAAGTAATCAAAGCTCAATGGGCAAAGAGTATTTCGCTTTGGTTTAAAGACAATGAAAATATGCCGATAACCTGGGTTGTCGCTACTCTCGTGCTTTGGGTGTTAAATTTTATCAACAAAAGAAAACAAATCAGCGTTATTTCGATTTTTATGCGTTTGTTTTTGGGGCTTTTGGGCGGTTTTGGGGTAATGTTTATAGTGTATCTTGCTCTTGAGAGTGAGAGTAGGCTTGAAACATATATGGGGATAGTGCTTGCTATTTGGCCTATCACTACATTAGTGTTGTGGATATTTGGCGTGTTTGGCTTTATAAGAAAAAGAAAACAAAACAAAATCACTAACTAGCAAGTCAAATAATGCTTGATTATCTTAAAAGCACTAACGACAAAGGCGCGGCAGTTTGAGCAAAAACGGCACAAGAATTTAAACTTTTGCTAAAATTTGATATTATTTTTGTTTTTTAAGCTTTTTGTCAGCTTAAAATGCTATAATTGCCCTTTTAATTCTACCAATCAGGAGGTCTCAAATGGCTTTGGATTCGGCTAAAAAGGCTGCCATAGTGGCAAAATTCGCCCAAAAAGACGGCGACACAGGCTCTACACAGGTGCAAGTTGCCTTGCTGAGCGCGCGCATAAGCGAGCTTACCGAGCATCTTAAAACCTACAACAAGGACTTTTCATCGCGCTTAGGGCTTTTGAAACTTGTCGGGCGCAGAAAAAGGCTTTTGGCGTATCTTAAACGCAAGGATTATGCCAGCTACTCTAAAATCGTGGCTGAGCTGAATTTGCGCGACAAATAAGCACTCATTGCTTGAATTTGGGCTAAATTTGCTTTAAATTCAAGCTTAATGGTGCTTTTTGCGTGCTTTGTTTGAATTTGCGCTGAATTTTGAGTGAAATTTTGGCTTTTAAACGCCGCTTTTGATGAGAAATTTAGCTTTTTTGTGTGGCGTGCTTGGTTTAAGCGTGCTGAGTGGGTTAAATCTAAGCGATAAGAGGTTAGAATTTGCTTTGGCAAGGCTAAATTTAGCATTTTAGCGCAAAAAAGGGCAAATTCAGCAAAATTCAGCTCGCAAGCAGGGCAAATTTGGCTTTTAAGGCTTTTGGAGAAAAAATGGACTTCATATTTTCGCAACTTCCCTACGCGCTTATCGGTATCGTTTCAGGCATTACTTCTGGGCTGTTTGGCATAGGCGGAGGTATGGTTATCGTGCCTTTTGCGCTGGCTTTTGGCATAAGTTCGCACCACGCCATAGCGATGAGTGTCGTGCAGATGATTTTCTCATCGGTGTTTGGCTCGTATCTTAACTACAAGAAAAAAAATCTCAATCTCAAAGACGGACTTTTCGTAGGATTTGGCGGACTTATCGGGGCTAGTTTTAGCGGTATAGTGGTGAATTTGTTTTCTGATATTACGCTTACAGCCGTATTTTTGGGCGTTAGCATTATCTTTTTTCTCAAATACTTCTTTGGCGTGAAAAATGTCGTGGTTCAAAGTCAAAAAAGCAAGCTCACCAAACAGCTCATACTCGTGTGCGCTGGGGCTTTCACGGGCGTTTTTGCGATTTCACTTGGCATAGGCGGAGGACTACTCATCGCGCCGATTTTGGGGTATTTTTTGGGCTATGACAGCAAGCAAGTTACGCGTTTGGCACTCTTTTTTGTGATTTTTGCAAGCGTTTCTGGCAGCCTGTCCTTTTACAGAGAGGGCGTTATTGATGAAAGTGTGATTCAAAATGGCGTGAGCGTGGGGCTTGGCTCGCTTTTGGGCGTTTTCATCGGCATAAAAATAGTCGAAAAAATGAAACTCAACTCCCACCGCATAGCACTTTTGTGCGTGTATAGCTTTTCTATCATAATGACAGCTGTGGGCTTAGCGCGAAAGTTTTTGGGCGCATAAACGATGAAATGCTCGCATTGTAGGTTGGATTTTGATGAAAAGCAAATGCTCGAAAAAGATGGGCATTTTTTTTGCTGCACGGGCTGTGAGGCGGTGTTTGAGCTGGTGCAAAGCAAGGGGCTTGGGGACTTTTACGAAAGACTTGGCAAAAACAGCCTTGAACCTGTGAATTTCAAGCAGAATTTAGGCGTATTTGACAGCTTTGTGCGCCCTACAAATGAGGGTTTTAGCGAAATTCATCTTGTGATAGATGGCATTTTTTGTGCTGCTTGCGTGTGGCTTAACGAAAAAATTCTCATCGAAGAACAAGGCGTCATCGAAGCTAGCGTAAATCCACTCACACACAAAGCCCGCGTAGTCTTTGATGAAAGGCAGGTGAGCTTAAAGCGCATTTTAACGCTCATACAAAGCATAGGCTACAAGCCAAGTGCTTATGACCCCTTAAAACAAGAGCAAAAGGCACTATCTACAAAGCGCGAATTCTACTCAAAACTCGTTGTTGCCGTAGCTTGCGTGATGAATGTTATGTGGATAGCCGTAGCCAAATACGCGGGTTTTTTTAGCTTAATGGACGCTCAAACTAAGGACATACTGAATTTTGCCGAATTTGTGCTGGCTTCACCTGTGCTTTTTTACACAGGCTCAGCCTTTTACAAAAACGCCTATTTTTCGCTCAAACACGGGCAAATTTCTATGGATTTTTTGGTGATTTTTGGGGCAAGCCTTGCTTATGCTTACTCGCTTTGGGCTATGTTTTCAAGGGGCGGGGAGGTTTATTTTGACTCAGTGGCGATGATAATTTGCTTTGTTTTTGTAGGCAAATACCTTGAAGTGCTGGTAAAAAAGCACGCCACAGACACGATGGACGGCTTAAACGACTTTTTAAAGGGCGAAATTTTGGTGTTTAACGGCAAGGAATTTGCCCCAAAAGATGCTTATGCGGTGCAAGTGGGCGACATTATACAGCTTAAAACAGGGGACAAAATCCTAATTGACGGCGTTTGCGTGCGCGGAGAAGCAAGCATTGATAGCTCATCTTTGAGCGGAGAGAGCGAGCCTGTGCTGGTGCAAGCTGGCACAAATATAAATTCAGCCTGCGTTGTGCTTGACGGAAGCGTGGAGTATAGGGCGTTAAAGCCTTATGCGGAATCAAAACTTAGCCAAATCATATCCTTGCTTGAACTCTCTCAAAAGCCTAAAATTCAAAGCCTAGTGGCTCAAATCGCTGTGTATTTTTCGCGCAGCGTTTTAGCGGTGGCTTTGCTTTGCTTTTGTTTTTGGTATTTTGTTAGAGAAAGTGGCGCGGAATTCGCGCTCATCAACGCTATATCGGTTTTAATCATCGCTTGCCCTTGTGCGCTCGCACTTGCCACGCCTGTTAGCAACCTCATCGCCCTTTTTCAAGCCTTAAAACTCAAAGTGCTTTTTAAAAGTAGCGACAAAATCGAAGATTTGTCAAAGTGTGATTACGCTGTGTTTGACAAAACGGGCGTTTTAACGGATTTTAAACTCAAAATCGCCCGCTATGAGCTAAACCAAAAGGCAAATTTAAACGAGCTTTTTGCTTTTATAAATCTTTCAAACCACCCCGTAAGTGCGAGCATAAGGGAGTTTTTGCAAGAAAAAGTAAGGGATAAAAAGCATTTAGAATTTAGCGCTGTTAAAGAAATTCGCGCCAAAGGCATAAGCGCAAGGCTTAAAAACGATGAATTTATCGGCGGTAACGCTCAATTTTTGCAAGAGTGTGGCATAAAAATGAGCCAAAAATTCAGCGACACGCATTTTGTTTTCGCTAAAAATGGCGAAATTTTAGCGCATTTTGAATTTGAAAGCGTGTTAAGAGCTGGTGCAAGCGAGCTTGTAAGCTATCTTAAAAAGATAAAAATGCCGATAAAAATGCTCACAGGCGATAATGAAAAAGCCGCGCAAAAAGTGGCTTCAAAGCTAGGCATAACGGACTTTACCGCCTTTTGTCTGCCCGAAAATAAAATGCAAGTTATAACAACTTTAAGCAAAAAGCACAAGGTGCTAATGGTTGGAGACGGCGTAAATGACGCTTTGGCTTTGCAAAATGCGGCTGTGGCGGTGAGCTTAAAGCAAGGGGCTGATTTAGCCGCGCAAAATAGCGACATTATCTTGCTAAAAAACGACTTGCACGCACTCGAACAAGCCATAAGGCTATCTAAAAAAACCTTTATCATCATCAAGCAAAATTTAGCCTTTTCGCTGTGCTACAACGCTTTGACTATCCCGCTAGCGTTTGTGGGGCTGATAAATCCGCTTGTAGCTGCTGCTTCTATGTCGCTAAGTAGCGTTGTGGTTATCTTAAATGCGTTAAGGATTAGACGGTGAATAGCGTTATAATGATGATGATAGCGGTGTCCGTGTTTGTTTTTTTTATCGCTTTGGGCGCGTTTTTGTGGGCGGTGCGAAACAAGCAATTTGATGATGAGTATAAATTTACCACGCTCAATGACAGCGAAGAAGCCTTGCAAGACGCCATAAAACTTGAAAAACGCAAAAAAGAAGCGATGAAAAAGAAAGAAAAATAAATTCAAGCTCAATTTGCCCTTAAAGATAAATTTTTAAAAAATTTTTTAAATTTTAAGCAAATTTTAGCTAAAATTTAAGCCGTAAATTACCAAAAAGAAAGCTAAAACAATGACAAATTCACGCAAAGACAAGCCTTTATCATCAAGTAAGGCAAAAAGCAAGGCGCAAAAATCGCCTGCCTTGCCAAGCCAAAAAAATGAGCAAAATTCGCCCAAGCCAGCACCCAGCGCAAAAGCCAAAAAGGCACCCAAAGACAACTCCGCCACAAGAGTGCTGCTCATCATCAGAGCGCTCATCAACGGCAAAGATATGGACACTTTGAGCCAAAAGGACTTTGATTTTGACATCAGCAAACGCACCTTTCAAAGAGACATCAAAAGGGTAAGGGATTTTTTTGCCGAGCATTTTATGAGCCTGCACGCAGTCGCCAAATACATACAAAAATTCGCCCATTTAAGCGGCATAAAGGCTTTGTATCCTAGCCTTGATGAGTATTTTTTAAACGAACTTTTAGACGATAAAACAAATTTCATCTACAATGTCAAGCCAAACACCTTTGAAAGTATAGATGATGAGCGTTTTGAGAGGCTTTCAAACGCTATTTTAAGCAAGAAAATTTTGAAATTTACCTACAAAAACAAGGCAAGAGAAGTCAAGCCCTACACACTCTCGCACATACAAGGCATTTGGTATCTTATCGCTGATGAAAATGGCACGCTCAAACACTTTGCTTTCAACAAGCTCAAAGCCTTGAAATTTACCGAGCAAAAATTTCGCCCAAAGGCTGAATTTACTACGCAAATCAAAGCCCAGCAAAATTTATGGCTCACAGCTAGCCCAAAAAGTGCCACACTCATCATCTCTTCGCAAGCCAAAGAGTATTTTTTACGCAAAAGTCTGCCTAAAAATTTCCATATCATCAAAAACGATGAAAACGCCCTTTTTGTGCGTATGTTTTATGCTTTTGAAGATGAGCTTTTCAAGCTTGTCAAAACTTGGCTGCCTTATGTGAGCGTGCAAGAAAAAGCCCTGCAAGAAAAATTTAACGAAATACTAAAAAACTATCTCAAAAACAACGACAAAACCCAACGCGCCCCAAAAAATGACTAGGCTTTTTACTCTTTGATAAAATAATCCCCGTCAAAGCTTATCAGTGAGTATTCGCGCTCTTTGCCTATGCTTTCTTTAAGCTCATCTATGCTTAAAAAGCTCAAACTATCAGCACCGATATACTCGCAAACCTCGCTCGCGCTTTTGTTTGCGCTGATAAGCTCTTCAAAGGTTGGCGTGTCAATGCCGTAAATATCGGGGAATTTTATCTCAGGACAAGCCACTGCAAAGTGAATTTTACTCGCTCCTGCGTGGCGTAAAAGGGAGATGATTTTTTTAGAAGTTGTGCCACGCACTATGCTATCATCAACCACGACTATTTCTTTGCCCGCAAGCACCTTGCTCATAGGATTTAGCTTTAATTTTACCTTTAAATTCCTAAGCTCTTGCGTGGGTTCAATGAAGGTGCGCCCTACATAGTGATTACGCACGATAGCCATTTCAAGCGGGATACCAAGCGCATTTGCAAAGCCAAGTGCTGCGCTCACCCCACTATCTGGCACGCCGACTACAAAATCAGCCTTAAATTTGGGGTTTGATTTAAATTTTCGCGCTAAAATTTCACCCATTTTTTTCCGCACTTCATACACGCTCTTGCCCTCGATAATGCTATCAGGGCGCGCAAAATAAATATACTCAAAGGCGCAAATGCGTGGTGCTTGGCTTTCAAAGAGCATAATGCTTTCAAATTTGTCCTCGCCTTGCGTGAAAATGAGCATTTCGCCCGCCTTTATGTCGCGGATAAATTCAGCCTCGATTAAGTCAAAAGCACAGCTTTCACTCGCTACTATGTAGCCTCCATCCTTCAAACGCCCCAAAGACAAGGGTCTAACGCCAAATCTATCGCGCACGATGAAGAGTTGATTTTTACTCGCCATTACAAAGCAGTAAGCCCCAACGCAGTCTTTAAGGCTTTCTATGAGCCTTTCTTTAAGCGTTCTTTGCTTGCTTTTAGCGATTAAGTGAATGACATTTTCCGTGTCCATATTTGAGCGAAAAATAGCCCCATCAGCGATGAGTTTTTGGCGAATTTCATCTTTATTTACCAAATTTCCATTGTGCGCTAAGGCTATGTCGCCCAAAGCACAAGTGGCAAAGATAGGTTGAGAGTCGCTTAAACTCGCACCCCCAGCGGTTGAGTAGCGGTTATGCCCTATGGCAAGCTCGCCGTTTAGCTCTTGCAAGGCTTTTAAGTCGCTAAAAACTTGATTTACTTCGCCCTTGCCCTTTAAAGTGGTGATTTTATCGCCATCACTCACGCTTATGCCGCTTGCTTCTTGTCCGCGGTGCTGCATAGCAAAAAGCGCGTAGTAAGCATAAGCACTTGCCCTGCTTGAATTTATAACTCCCACAACAGCGCACATTTCACATTCCTAAAAAGTCATTCATACTATAAAGCCCATTTTTTTGGCTCACAAGCCATTTGGCAACAGTTACAGCCCCTTTGGCAAAGGTAGCGCGTGAAGTAGCGGTATGTGAAAGCTCCAAAAACTCGCCATTTTCGTAAAAGCCTACCGTGTGTTTGCCGACTATATCCCCGCCCCTTAGGCTCATCACGGCAATTTCATCTTTTTTTCTTTCGCCTATAAGCCCGTCTCTGCCGCTTACTCTCACCTTGTTTAAGTCTAAATTTCGCGCTTTGGCAAGGGTTTGAGCTAGTGTCATCGCTGTGCCGCTTGGGGCGTCTTTTTTGTGGCGGTGGTGCATTTCTACCAGCTCTATGTCAAAGCCTTTGAGTATGGTAGCAGCTTGCTTTGCAAGTAAATTTAGCACCGCAACGCCTAATGACATATTTGTCGCGTAAAAGACGGGCATTTTTTCACTCGCCTTTTTAATGAGAGTGTGAGTGCTTTCATCAAGCCCTGTCGTGCCGATGACAAGGGGTTTTGGAGCATTAAGCGCAAAGTCAAGCAAAGCCTTTGTCGCGTTTAAAGCCGAAAAATCAATAATCACGCTTGAATTTTTAAAAAGCTCGCCCAAATCCCCGCCCTTATCGTAAGCAAAGCCCAAAACAGCGGCGTTTTCATCGCCTACTTTGCTTTGTGCTGTGCTATCTTTGCTTTGTGCGCCGCTTTTATCCTGCGCCGTGTCCTTGTGCGCTTCACTTTCCAAGCACTGCCTTATCTCTTGCCCCATTCGCCCAAGCGAACCGCAAATGCCGATTTTTATCATCTTGCCCCTTTGTGAGTGTCAAATTTCAAAATAAAATCAAATTCTAGCATTTTTCAATCAATCTTTCATAAATTTGCCTTGAATTTGTGTCGCGTTTTTGGCTTGCTGCGCTTGTTTTTAGAATGTCAGTGCCATTGTGGTGTGCTTTTAAAAGTCTTAAAATCACGCGCACCACACACTCAAAAGTAAATTTTCACAACCAAAGCCTAAATTTAGCGTTTTTTAAAGAGTAAAGCCAGCGCAAAGCCCACGCACGCTACCATTATAATGCTTGCTGAGCCGCTTAAATTCAGCACATAGCTTAGCACCAGCCCCAAAATGCAAAAAAGTGCGCTCAAAATGCAAGATAAAATCATCATCGTTCCAAGCCTTTTAGTGTAGGCTTCTGCGATGAAACAAGGCACGCTAAGCAAGGCTATGATGAGGATTAGCCCCACAGCACGAATGCAAATCACCACGCAAAAGGCTATCATAGCGATGAGTAAATAATAAAAAAAATTCACACTCACCCCGCGCAAAAGGGCAAATTCCTTGTCAAAGCTAATGGCGACAAATTGCCTGTAAAATGCGATGACAAGGGCGATGAAAAGGGTGTCAATGCCAAGCATTAGCCACAAATCCGCTTGCGAAAGGGCTAAAATCGAGCCAAACAAATAGCCCATCATATCGCTTTGATAGCCCGCGCTCATATCGATGAGTATGAGTCCAAAAGCCATTCCAAACGCCCAAATCACAGCGATGATACTATCGCTTCGGTGCGGGTATCGTTTGCTTAAAAACGCCACGAGCAAGGCTAGCGCGAGCGTAAAGCCACTCACGCTTGCAAGCACGGGCAAAGAAAAATAAAAAGCAACGCCTATGCCCCCAAATGCCGCGTGCGTAATGCCCCCAGCCATCGAAAAAAGGCGGTTTATCATCACAAGCGAACCGATAATCCCGCACGCAACACTCACCAAAAGCGCGGCAACAAGGGCATTTTGAAAGAATGAATAATGTAAAATTTCAAGCATAACAACACTTTACAACATAATCTTGCCTAGCATTATACAAAAAATCTTTAAATTTCAACGCCTTTTAAGGGCTAAAATCAGCCTTAAATTTGTGAATTTGGCTTAAAGATTGTAAAAATTTGTAACCTTGCAAGGTAAATTTTGTAAATTCAAGGGCAGAATTTGCAAAATTTATGTGGATTTTAGGCTAGAATTTATAAAATGAAACATAAAAGGACACGCAATGTTGCTTGATACCAAAAACACGCTCTTTGTTTGTATAGACATACAAGAAAGGCTTTTGCCCTTTATGGCGCACAAAGATGAGGTGATAAAAAATGCAAATTTGCTTTTGCAAACTGCTGAAATTTTAGGCGCGCAAAGCCTAGTGAGTGAGCAGTATCCAAAGGGGCTTGGCAAAACTTGCGAGCAAATAAAAATTCCTCAAAACGCAAAAGTGCTTGAAAAAACGAGCTTTGGGATATTTGGCGATAGGGATATGCGTGAATTTATCGCGGAAAGTGGCTGTGAATGCTTGGTGTTTTTTGGGATAGAAGCTCACATTTGCGTGCTTCAAAGCGTAATGCAGGCTGTGAATTTGGGCTATGAATGTGTTGTGGTGGGCGATTGTATCAGCTCACGCAGTGGCAAAAGCTATGAAATGGCACTTAACTTTTTTCACTCTCTTTCAGCGGCTGAAAATTTAAGCGTTTTACCAAGTGAAAGCATAGTGTTTGCTCTTTTAAAAGACAGCAAGCACGCGAATTTTAAGGAAATTTCGGCTTTGATAAAGTGATTTAACAAAAATTTGCTATAATCACAAGATTATTTGATAAAAGGCACAAGATGATAACAAAAGAAAATTTAAAAGACTTACTACAAATACTTGGCTTTAAACCAGCTAGCCAAAGTCAGCCACATATTTTAGTTAAAAACTTTAAAAACACCAGCACCCAGCAAGAAACTAGCCTAAAAGTTGATTTTAAAAACGAAAAAATCGACTATCTCCCGCTTGATGAAAACTTCAAAGAGGGCGAGTATCCAAGCAAAGAAAAGCCAAGCACAGGCTTTATAATCCACCACAAAAGAACTTGCAATTTTAGCGATAATGAAAATTTCGTCTGTCTTTTGTGTGTTGATGCACTTTTAAGCAAGGGCTATGAAAGTCGCCATATCATCATAGAACCAGCTATGAAAGTAGGACACGGCGATACAAAATACGGCGATATTTTAGTGCTTAACAAAGGCTTTGAAAATTTAATTTTAATTGAAAATAAAACTTATGGAAATGAATTTGATAAAGAATGGAGCAAAACAGAAAAAAACGGCGGACAGCTTTTTAGCTACTACGCTGTTAATAAAGTGCCGTTTTTGTGCCTTTTAGCCTTTGATTTTGATGAAAGCTTAAAAAAGATTTTTTACAAAAGCCATATCATCACAATGAGCGACAATCAAGAGCATTTGCAAGCTCTTAATCAAGACTTAAAAGAAAATGAGCAAAAAAGAGGCTTTGACAGCTTAGAAAATCGCAACGCAAGGGATTATTTTGAAGTATGGAGCGAGAGTTATTCTCAAAGCTATACGACAAAAGGACTTTTACCGATTATTGACGATGAGGCATATATTAAAAGTCTCGAAGAATTGGGAATAAATAATTATATACTCATTCAAAAAACAGATAGTTGACAAAAGTCTATAAATATGCTATTATACTATCAGCATAACCCAATTGAAGGGGAGTAGCTTGAATTCGGCGGTCAACATCATGTTGCGTTTCGCATCTGGTCGTCGAACCTAATAATTAGGAAGCAAGACCTTCGGCAGACTTTATTATCTGTCGAAGGTCTTTATTTTTAACAACGGAGGAAAATTATGAAACACTATCTCAGCACGCCCGAAGAAGTGTTCAAGGAAACAAGCTCTTCGGAAAAAGGTCTGACTTCCGAGCAGGCACAAAAGAGGCTTGAGGAAAACGGAAAAAACCGTCTTGAAGAGGGTAAGAAAAAGTCTGTAATCAGACGTCTTTTAGAGCAGTTTGCCGACCCTATGATAATCATTCTTATCGTTGCGGCGGCAATTTCGGGTATTACAGCAGCATTTGAGGGAGGCTTCCCGTCAGATGTAATAATTATTCTTTTTGTAGTAATTTTGAATGCGATACTCGGCGTTGTTCAGGAAAGCAAGGCTGAAAAAGCTATCGAAGCGTTGCAGGAAATGGCGGCGGCAACCTCAAAGGTTGAGCGTGACGGCAAGGTTATGCAGATTAAGAGCGAGGACCTTGTTGTCGGCGACGTGATTATCCTTGAAGCTGGAGATGCGGTTCCTGCCGATGCGAGAATAATCGAGAGTGCAAGCCTTAAAATCGAAGAGGCGGCGCTGACAGGCGAGTCTGTTCCCGTAAATAAGTTTATCGATATTATAAATCTCAAGGATACCGAGAAGGATGTTCCGCTCGGCGACCGTAAGAATATGATGTATATGGGCTCTTCCGTTGTTTACGGACGAGGTAGAGCAGTTGTTACGGCTACGGGTATGGATACCGAAATGGGCAAAATCGCAGGCGCTTTGGCTCAGGCTCAGGACGGACAAACCCCCTTGCAGAAAAAGCTTGCACAGCTTAGTAAGATACTCAGCTTTATCGTAATCGGTATTTGTGCGGTTATTTTTGCAATCGGTATTATAAGAGAGCTTGTTACAGGCAATCAGATAGGACTTGAATTCCTGCTTGATACCTTTATGATAGCGGTTTCGCTTGCTGTTGCGGCAATCCCCGAGGGACTTGCGGCGGTCTGTGAAGCCAAATCCACCATATCCCTCATATCGCAAGCAGGATGC
>OQVS01001354.1_pt1 | contig 16752 bp, 10 predicted proteins | sample 1691601 | NCBI WGS metagenome assembly OQVS01 (sample SAMN03418268, study PRJEB22391) | human gut metagenome | biome: human-gut; feature: organic feature; material: feces | host: Homo sapiens | place: Tanzania | collected 2013-01
ACTTTTAGACATAGCAAAGCCCTGGCTTGTGAAAGTCAGGGCTTTGTGATTTTTTAAGAATAAGAGAGTTTTGACACACCCTCCTATGTGCTTCTGCCCCTTCGGGGCGTGCTATTTATGAGTTTTGACACACCCTCCATTGCTGACTAAGCCTTTGAAGAACTAAGCCGCGCTAAGCCTCTTTAGGCCTTTCTAAGCCTTGGTAGGAGGCTACGGCATTCCTGCCGTAGTCATTGCAGACTAAGCCGAGGAAGAACTGCTAACTAAGCCCTCCCCGACGGGGAGGGTTGGGAGGGGCTCTGGCTGGTGCTACTCCTCTTTAGACTATAATATCCGAATCGGCAGCGCAGACAGTCCTTCCGCTCGCAGTAGCGGTGCTGTAGCTGTATGAGCGCCTGCGTGTCGGCGGCGTTGCTCGCCTCCACGCCGCACTCCTTCCATAAGCGTATATACGTGTTGTCCTCGGCGGGCAGCTCTTCGAGCCAGTCGAGCGCACGCTGCACCAGTCGCTCGTCGTCGCGGTAGCAGCCCCAGGCGTGCAGCAGCGGCACGGCGGCGTTGATGATGAGCAGGTTTATGGACGAGGCAGAGAGACGCTTGTCGTTAGCGCGACTCTCCTTGCCGAAAGTGTAGTGAGTGCGCCAGTATTCGCCCACGCCGGTCTGCAGCACGGCGTGCAGCTTCTTCACACTCTCGCACGCCGTTATATCGGCAAGCGCCGCACGGCGCGAGCAGTAGAGCTGAGCCAGCTGCGACATGCGTATATAAGGAAAGTTCTGTGGGCGCAGACGCAGGAATCGCCACGCCTGGCGCGACATAGGCTCGAGTCCGAACTTGCGCGAGAGATAGCCGAACTCGCGCTTCAGACTGAGGAAGTAGGCGTCGCCCTCAGCCGCCTCGCGCGTCTGCGGCGTCATCTGCGTCTCGTCAAGCAGTCCCGCCATGCCCATGAACATCGCCTCCACCTGAAACGGGTCGTCGCGGTGGTGCGCAATCTGCATCAGTGGCAGACGCTCAGCCCACTGCCCGAACGCCTCGCTGTTGACGCCGAAGCCGAAGCTGCGAGCCATCGTGGCGAAGAACGCCGCCTCCCACGAGCCTTCGAACAGCTCCACGCGGCGGCGTATAGCCTCCGTCTTCTCGTTGAGCCGTTCGGCAAGCAGTGCGCTCAGCCACGTGCGCTTCTTTATCGAGTCGAGCGGCAGCACGGCGTCGCGGCACGGCGGATAGCGGTCGAAGGCAAGCAGACGACGATAGTTGGCGAGCACGTGCTGCGGCACCTCGAGCTGCACCTGCGGCAGGTGGTCGCCACGTTCGGTCACGACATCGGCATCCACCACCGCCGCCACGTGCAAGACCACGTTGTTGTACGCCGCGTCGGTGTCGTGACCATGCAGAAACCAGTCGGCAGAGCGCTCGTGAATCTCCACATTGCCCACCCACATCACGCCGTCGATGCGCACCTTAGCGTTGAAGAAGTCGGGTCCGGCGTGCATGTTCTGCAGTCCGGGGTCAATCACCTCCACGCTGCGCCCGTCGGTAGTTTGCAGTTCGGCGAGCGGCAGAATACGATGCTTCCATATATAGTGCAGTAGCTTTTCCATAGACATTCGGATTTTAACGACCTCAAAGTTACGTTTTTTTTCACATTGAAAGTGGTTTTTATATTCAAAAAATCAGTAATTTTGTAAACAGAACCAATTAACTACATAAAGAAATGAAACGCTATCTACTGTCAGCCGCTGCGCTCTGCTTCGCAATGGCAATGAGCGCACAGTCGCTCTTCGTGGGATCATACAACATACGCTACCATAATTCGGACGACGACCGCAACGGCAACGTGTGGAAGACACGCTGCAAGGTGATCTGCGACCAAGTGAACTTCGAGAGTCCCGACATCTTCGGCGCGCAGGAAGTGCTGCATGCGCAGCTCGGCGACCTGCTCGGCGCGCTTGACGGCTACGACTATATCGGCGTGGGCCGCGACAACGGCAAGACAAAGGGCGAATATGCCGCCATATTCTACAAGAAAGACCGCGTGAAGCTGCTCAACAAGGGCAACTTCTGGCTGAACGAAACGCCCGACAAACCGAAGCTGGGCTGGGACGCTGCGTGCATACGCATCTGCTCGTGGGGCGAGTTTGAGCAGGCAGAAACCGGTTTCCGCTTCTACTACTTCAACCTGCACATGGATCATGTGGGCGTAGTGGCGCGCCGCGAGGCAGCAAAGCTCGTTGTGAAGAAGATTGGCGAGATAGCAAAGGGTGCTCCCGTCGTGCTCACCGGCGACTTCAACGTCGACCAGAACGACGAGATATACCGCATCTTCACATCGTCGGGCATACTCAACGACTCGTACACGCACGCTCGTCTGCGCTTCGCCGAGAACGGCACGTTCAACGACTACAAGCCGTACATGAAGACACAGTCGCGCATCGACCATGTATTCGTTTCGCCCGAGTTCAACGTCGACCGCTACGGCATGCTCACCAACATGTACTGGACCGACGATGCTCAGACCGACGCTCAGAACAGCAATCAGGCGCCCAGCGAGCTGGAGTTCCGCAAGATGACTCTCCGCACACCAAGCGACCACTATCCAGTGTTCGTTAGAATTAATTATAAGAAGTAAGTTGAGGTGTTGAGATGGTGAGGTGTTGAGAAATGATGTTGTTGTGTTGTAGTGTTGAGAAATGATGTTGATGCGTTGTTGTGTTGAGATGTTGATATTAGTGCATATCTCACCATCTCAACACCACACCACCTCAACACCATAACACCACCTCACCATAACACCATCACACCTCACCACAACATATCTCAACACCTCAACATCTCAACACCATAACACCACACACTATGACCAACATTCATCCAGTAGGCGTCAACGACCGCCACAAAACACTCTTTGAGGGTCTCTGGCCCTTGCCGTTCGGCGTAAGCTACAACGCCTATATCATCGACGACGAGAAGGTAGCGCTCGTAGACACAGTAGAAGTAGACTTCTTCTCGCAGTTCATAGACAACGTGCGCCGCGTCATCGGCGACCGTCCTATCGATTACATCATCGTCAACCACATGGAGCCCGACCACAGCGGCTCGCTCGCACTCATCAAGAAGTATTATCCCGACGCAAAGATCGTGGGCAACAAGAAGACGTTCGACATGATGCGCGGCTACTACAACGTGGGCAACGAGGAAGACGAGATTGTAGAAGTGAAGAACGGCGACACGCTCTCGCTCGGCACACACCAGCTGGCGTTCACCATGATACCTATGGTTCACTGGCCCGAGACGATGGTTACGCTCGACGTCACAGAGCACGTGCTCTTCTCGGGCGACGCCTTCGGATGCTTCGGCGCACTGAACGGCGCATACGTAGATAGCGAGATGAACTGCGACGTTTATTGGAACGAGATGCAGCGCTACTACTCGAACATCGTGGGCAAGTACGGCGTGCCCGTGCAGCAGGCGCTGAAAAAACTCGCCGGCGTGCAGATCGACTATATCTGCCCGACGCACGGCCCGATATGGCATGAGCACATCGCACGCGTCATCGGCGAGTACGACCGCATGAGCCGCTACGCTACAGAGCCGGGACTCGTGGTATGCTACGGCTCGATGTACGGCAACACGGAGCGCGCTGCCGAGAAGATAGCCAGCGCAGCAAGTCGTGCGGGCGTGAAGAACATCGTCATCCACGATGTTTCGCGCGAGAACCACTCGTTCATACTCAGCGACATCTTCAAGTATCGCGGACTCATCCTCGGTGCGCCCACATACAACAACGGTCTCTATCCCGAAATGGAGATGCTGCTCAACGAACTCGCTGAGCGCGGCGTGAAGGATCACCTCCTCGGCATCTTCGGCTCCTACACATGGGCTGGTCAGGCTGTGAAGAAGATCACGGAGTGGAACGAAACACGCATGAAGTTCGAGCTCGTCGGCACACCGGTCGAGATAAAGCAGAGTCTCAGCGCAGAGACCGAAGCCGCCTGCGAGGCACTCGGCAAGGCTATGGCAGAGCGGTTGAAGTAAGAAGCGTAATGCAATTAATTCATACGTATATAAACCAATAAACGCCCGTGCAAAAACACGGGCGTTTATTGGTTTATATGCTCTTTGCCTTAATCTTTTTACTCTTTTACTCTTTTACTTTTTAGTAACTTTTGATAAGTTACGCTGCATCTCAACAATAAAAATGAATGAATTCATTTTGTATTGTCTTCGATTTAGATAAAATCCTCGCGCTCACAAATGTAAATAAATTTCCATTTGCTTCGCTTAATCGGATTTTTGCAGTAACTTTGTACCCGAATTCAGGATTTATATTTTACGGGAAGCTGCCCTAATGTCTTCAATCAATTTCTTATTCGCTAAAGATACGACGTTGTGACATGGCTGGGGAAGACACCGAGCAGCTACAGATTAGAGTTAAGTCCACCCCTTTTTAGTATTAAGCAGCTCTGCGAAGCCTCTGGCTTGCAGGCATTAAAGAAACAACATTTTTACATTGAAGACATTTGAAGAATTGGGCGTAAGCGAAGAGATTCGCCGCGCCATCGAGGAACTCGGCTTCGAACATCCGATGCCGGTTCAGGAGGAAGTTATACCGTTTTTGTTGGGTAACGGCAACGATGTTATCGCACTTGCGCAGACCGGAACCGGCAAGACAGCCGCTTTCGGCATTCCGTTGCTGCAACGCACCGACCCAACAGACCGCACTACGCAGGCTATCGTCATCTCGCCCACACGCGAGCTTTGCCTACAGATAGCCGACGACCTGAAGTCGTTCTCAAAGTATATTAAAGGAATCAACATTGTAGCAGTATACGGCGGTACGTCTATCGTCGACCAGATGCGCGCGCTGAAGCACGGCGCGCAGATTATCGTGGCTACACCGGGCCGTCTTATCGACCTTATGCACCGCGGAGCAGCCAAGCTCGACGCCGTGCAGAACGTTGTGCTCGACGAGGCTGACGAGATGCTCAACATGGGCTTCTCTGACAGCATCAACGAGATATTCGACAACGTGCCTGCCGACCGCAACACGCTGCTCTTCTCGGCTACGATGAGCAAGGAGATTGAGAAGATTGCGCTCAACTATCTGCACGACCACAAGGAGATTGTGGTGGGTTCGCGCAATGAGGGCGCTGAGAACGTCAACCATATCTACTATATGGTGAACGCGAAGGACAAATACCTCGCGCTGAAGCGCATCGTCGACTTCTATCCGCGCATCTACGGCATCGTGTTCTGCCGCACCAAGGCTGAGACGCAGGAGGTGGCTGACAAGCTCATACGCGACGGATACAACGCCGAACCGCTGCACGGCGACCTCTCGCAGCAGCAGCGCGACATCACTATGCAGAAGTTCCGCCAGCACATCACGCAGCTGCTCGTGGCTACAGACGTGGCTGCGCGCGGTCTGGACGTGGACGACCTCACGCACGTCATCAACTATGGTATGCCGGGCGATACAGAGAGCTATACTCACCGCTCTGGCCGTACGGGTCGTGCGGGCAAGAAGGGCACCTCTATCTCTATCATCCACACCAAGGAGCGCGGACGTGTTCGCGAGGTGGAGCGCGTGATAGGCAAGGAGTTTGTTGACGGCACGCTGCCTACGCCGCAGGAGATTTGCTCTAAGCAGCTTTTCAAGGCCATCGACGAGATAGAGAAGGTGGATGTGGACGACGAACAGATTGCTCCGTTCATGGAGGACATCAACCGCCACTTCGAGTACTTTGATAAGGAGGATATTCTGAAGAAGATAGTTTCGCTGGAGTTCGGCAAGTTCCTGAAGTATTACGCCAACGCGCCGGAGATTGTGAAGCCTTCTACCACACGCGACCGCAAGGAGCGCGGCGAGGGCCGCGACGGCAGAAAGCGCGAGAAGCGTGCGCCGGAGGCTGGCTATCGCCGTCTGTTCATCAATCTGGGAAAAGACGACGGATTCTATCCTGGTGAGGTGATGCAGTTCATCAACCGCAACGTGCATGGCCGCCAGGATGTGGGACACATCGACCTGCTTGCACGCATTTCGTATATCGAAGTGCCGGAGCAGGACGCCGAGAAGGTGATGCGCGCGCTGAACGGAGCGTCTTACCGCAACCGCACCGTGCGCTGCAACGACGCCGATGACACGGCTGCTGCGTCAAGTGGCGACGGAAAGCGTGGCTCGCGCCGCACTTCCGACCGCGACGGTGGTCGTACATCGCGCCGCAGGGATGCTGCCAACGACGCCAATCCGTACGAGAAGCGCTCTAAGCGCCGCAACGAGATGGAGGGTCGCAACCGTTCGCAGCGTGGTCAGCGCGGAGGTTCGCGCTACGAAAGCGGACGCCAGGACGACTGGCGACAGTTCATCAACAACCCCGATATTCAGCTCAAAGGCGAGGAGCCAGACTTCTCTGAAGAAGGATGGGCACGCCGCAAGCCGAGAAAGAAGAAATAAATAGTTTTTTATATAACAGTAGCGGAGGTCTCCCGGCCTCCGCAGCACCAAGTCTATAGCTAATATTCGCTATTTACTATGTTGGTTGCTGCGGAGGCCAGAGACCTCCGCTACGTTTGTATTGTTACTTTCTGAATTTCGCCGTGTGCTCACCAGCTTTCACCACGTACACGCCCTTAGCGAGCGCCGATATGCTCACGGTCTCGCCGCGCCATGCCTCGCGATGGAGCACGCTTTTGCCGCCTGCGTCGTAGACATAGAGCGGGGCTGCGATGTTGCTGTCCCATCCGTTGAAGCTCATCTCTGCGCCGTCTGTAGAGACGGTGAGCGTGAGCGTGGGCTTGCTGTCGGCTGTGGCGTCGTTGAGCGCCGTCGTGTTGAGCGAAATCAGAATCTTCTGCACTTTGTCGAAGGCGTACATCGTGCCTTTCTCGTCGGAACCGACCACCACGAGGTCGTCTTCGCCCAGTTCGATGCGCGCCAGCTTGTCCATAGAGTACGACTTCTGTCCGTTCTGCGTCACCACCGTCACCACATCGTCGGCGTGCGTGCCGAGAGCCGTGGCGAGCAGAGCGAGTATAGCAATTATTCTTGTTCTCATAATGTATCCTTTCTCTTACTGTTTGTGATGGAGTGGGGGCATCAGCGTGCCTGCAGCGTCAGACCCTTGAGGTTGATGTAGCGTGTGTCGCCGCCCGAAACGGCGCGCAGCAGCTTGTCCTCGTTGCATGTGAGCTGGCTCTTGTCGGCATTCACGTCGAACACGATGCTCACGCGCTCTGTGCTTCTGCCGTCAGCCGTGCCTGCGAGTACGCCCGAGACGGTTATCTGCTTAGCCGTAGCGTCGTATGTGTACGACGCGGTGCTGGCTATTATCTCCTTCGTCTCGTACATATCGCTGGTCAGCGTCACCTGCACCTTCACCGAACCCTTAGCCTCCTTGCCCGCATAGTTGTGGTTGAACTGCAGAGCGAACATACCCATCGACATAGTGTTCGAGTCGTACGTGCCGTAGACTGGCGTTGCGAAGTTCTCGGCGCCGTCCCATTCCGCCGCAGCCGAAGTAGAGTATTTCAGCGTTGTGAGGTCGACGAGGAATGTCATCTCGCTGCCCGTCGTGGGCTTCATCTTCACTACGCCGTTCTCGTAAGTATACGTGCCCTTCACTGCGCCGTATGTGGCGTTGCCGAATCCGTCGAGTACCAAAGCGTCGCCCGTGCCGCTTTCGGGATGGAACGTGCCAGCCTCCTTGCCCTTCAGCTGGAATACGGGTTGCGCCGTCTCCGAAGCGCGTGTGTAGCGGAACAGCGTCTCGCCCGCAGCGTCGCTCACGAGAGCGTCGGCGGCGTCGGCTACCGATGCGCCCTTAGAGAAGCTGAGGCTCACCGGCTCGATAGAGTTCGCAAGACGGTCGTAGTAATACCAGCGGCGTGCGGTGCCTTCGAGCAGTTCCAGGAGGTAGCGCGAGCCGTACGTATCGCTTGCGGCAGCCGTGTATGAGCAGTCGGCGGTGCTTGCGAAGTAGTAGCGGTTGTTGTCGGGCTTGTCGTTGTTAAGGTCGTTAACCACCACGAGCGCGTCGCCGCCCTCAAACCACTTGCCCGAGACGCCGTACGTGCGGCGTCCCCACACGTCGGCGCTGTACGCGTCATCGTAAGAGAATCGGTTTGTGGCGTCGTTGAACGTGTAGCATCCGCCGAAAGTCTTCTCTCCGCTCACCGTAGCGTGGAACGACGAGTTGGCGGCGAGGTTGAGGCTGAGCGTAGGCGCGGCGCTCTGCAGCACGCCGTTGTCGCCTACGCTGATGGGGAAGCCCTTATAGTCGCCCACGAAGGCGCGACCTGCGAACGTAGTCTTCTCCGTGCCCACGGTCTCTATGGTTATCGGCTCCGCCGGCATGATGCAGAGCCAGCACGAGCCGAAGTCCTCGTCGTCGGTGACGTACTCGTAGGGCACGTCGTCGCCGCTTGCCGACGTAATCTTCAGCGTGCCGTCGAATCCGTAGTCGCTATACCACACAAATTTCACAGGCTGTCCGGCAAGCTGGTCGAACTTTCGCTCCGCCGGGTCCTTGTCCCAGTCGTCGCTCGCGTTGTACATCACGATGGTTGTGCCCTCGCCCTGCTTCAGCGTGATAGGCAGGTAGAACTGCTGTGTGCCGTCGAACGTGATGAAGTCGACGTCCGAAGCGGGGAATGTAGCTACAACTTTCTTGCCTTTCACAAGATACAACTGACGGGTGCTTTGTGCTTGTGCGAGTCCTACGGCAGATGCCAGCAGACCCAGTGCGATTAACCTGTGTTTCATTACGATGGTTTTTTAAATGGTTATGCCACGTTCTGTTAGTCTAACAGCATGGTTCGTGGCAAATGTACAAAGAATCAGTGAAACAGCAAACAAATTTCAACGAAATGTTGGTTTTCAACTATTGCTTGTCCGGTAAGCTTTTCTCACCGTTTCCGTCCGCCGTCCGATCGGATTCCGTCCGCCGCCCAATCAGATTCCGTCCGCCGCCCGATCGGATTCCGTTCGCTGTCCGATTGGATTCCGTTCGCCGTCCGATCGGATTCCGTTCGAGTGACGATGACTTTTCGTGAGGTTTTACTGCGAAAATATAAAAGACTATTGCTGTCTGTCTTGTCGAATAGCAATAGTCTTTAACGTACAAACTGTAGTATTTGTAGTGATGAAGAGCACAGACTTGGTGCGTAGAAACGAACAACGGATTAATCGGATTAAGCGGATTCTTTACTCAATGAAGAAAATCCGTTCAATCCGGTTAATCCGTTGTTCTGTATAATATTCTAAATCCGGTTGATCCGTTGTTTAGTATAATGTTCTAATCCCGGTTAATCCGAAGTTGAACATAAATGTAAAAGCGGTTCAACCAGCTTGTTCGGTATGTATTAAGCCAGCTTCTTCTCCAAACGCTCGCGGATGGCAGCGATGAAGCCTGCAGAGTTCTTTGTCTGCGGAGTAACGCCTTCCATAAGACCAGCGAGGTCCTTCGTTACGATACCCTCGTTGAGAGTGTCGAAGCAAGCAGCCTCGAGAGCGTCAGCGTAGCGTACGAGTTCGGGCAGGTTGTCCATCTCGCCGCGCTTGCGCAGAGCGCCGCTCCAAGCGAAGATAGTAGCCATCGGGTTGGTAGATGTCTCTTCGCCCTTCAGATACTTGTAGTAGTGGCGTGTAACGGTGCCGTGAGCAGCCTCGTACTCGTACTTGCCGTCCGGCGAAACGAGCACAGAAGTCATCATTGCCAACGAGCCGAATGCGGTAGAAACCATGTCGGACATAACGTCGCCGTCGTAGTTCTTGCAAGCCCAGATAAAGCCGCCCTTAGAGCGGATAACGCGTGCTACAGCGTCGTCGATGAGAGTGTAGAAGAACTCCAAACCGCGCTTCTCGAACTCCTCCTTGTACTCCTCGAATACCTCGTAGAAGATAATCTTGAACTGAGCGTCGTACTTCTTAGAGATGGTGTCCTTTGTAGAGAACCAGAGGCTCTGGTTGGTGTCGAGCGCGAACTTGAAGCAAGAGTGTGCGAACGAACGAATCGACTTGTCGGTGTTGTGCATTGCCTGGAGCACGCCGGCGCCCTTGAATGTGTGAACCACAACCTCCTCGTGCTTGCCGCTCTCGCCGTCGAAGACGAGCTTAGCTACGCCCGGCTCGTCGGCACGTATCTCAACGCTCTTGTAAACATCGCCGTAAGCGTGACGAGCGATGGTGATAGGCTTCTCCCAGTTCTTCACTGCAGGATGGATGCTCGGGATAGTGATAGGTGTGCGGAATACGGTGCCGTCGAGGATAGAGCGGATAGTGCCGTTCGGGCTCTTCCACATCTGATGGAGCTTGTACTCGTCCATGCGCTGGTGGTTAGGTGTGATGGTAGCACACTTAACGGCTACGCCCAGACGCTTTGTAGCCTCGGCTGCGTCCTTTGTTATCTGGTCGCCGGTCTCGTCGCGCTTAACGAGTCCAAGGTCGTAATACTCTGTCTTGAGGTCAACGAACGGAAGGATAAGCTCATCCTTGATCATCTGCCACAAAATACGGGTCATCTCGTCGCCATCCATCTCTACGAGTGGAGTGGTCATCTGAATTTTTTCGGTCATAGTTATTTGGATTTAAGAGTTTATTTCTTGTTCTTGTAATAGTTCATCAAGCAGCCGTCTGCCAGAATCTGACGCTCGTCGGCGGTGAGGTTCTGGAAGAAGAGGTGTATAGGCTTAACGCCGTCGCGAGCGATAACCTGCGCGTCGATCTCCTCCTTGCCAGCGAGGATAGCCTCGCGTATGCCCGGCACGAAGAGCTTGTCGCCCGGCTCGAAGTTGAACTCAACGTCCTTGGCGATGGTGAACGGCACGATACCCCAGTTGATACAGTTAGAACGGTAGCGCTTTGTAGCGTACTCGTAGCAAACGTTAGCGTCGCCGCCGAGCACCTTCTGGCAAGAAGCAGCCTGCTCGCGAGCCGAGCCGTCGCCAGGACGGTTGGCGAATACGCATGAGCCGAACGATGTCTCCTCTGCCTTTGCGCCTACCTTTGCGAGAGCCTCTGCGATGTTTGCGCTCACCTCACCTGCACGGCGTGCGAGGTCCTGCTTCTGAATCTCCTTGCTCAGACCTACGTACTCTGGCACGCGGCGAGAGAGGGCGAACTCAGAAAGCTTCAACGGGTTAGAACGGTAAGAACTTGTCTCGCCAGACGGGATAAGCTCGTCGGTAGTTGTAACCGGGTCGTGGATAACAGCTGCCAACTCGAGCAACATGTTCTCCTGCATCGGATACATTGTAGGCCAGTCCTTGATGTTCGGACCGTAGCGAAGCTCGGTCTCAGGACGCGGTCTGCCGTAGCCGTTGTATACGCGACACTTGTATATCTTGTCGTCGTAAGCGTATGGCTTGTGAGTGTTCTCGTACTCTACGTCTGTCGCAGCCGTAATCACGCCGCCGTTGGCTGCTGTAGCAGCGATAGAGCGTGCGTCCATAAGCGCAACGAGAGAGAGCTGACCCTGACCAGGCTTAGAACCCTCGCGGTTGGGGAAGTTGCGTGTGGTGTGGCGGATAGACAGACCGTTGTTAGACGGAACGTCGCCTGCGCCGAAGCACGGACCGCAGAATGCCGGCTTCATCACAACGCCAGCCTCGATAAGGTCGGCTGTGATGCCCTCGCGTGTTACAGCCATAGATACCGGTGTCGACTGCGGATAAGCCGAAGCTGTGAAGTAGTCGTTGCCGATGCTCTTGCCCTTAAGGATAGCGCCAGCCTCTGCGAGGTTGTCGTATGTACCGCCCGAGCAGCCTGCAATGATACCCTGGTCGGCGTATACCTTGCCGTCAACAACCTTGTCGACGAGATGCACGTCTACCTTGTCGCCGAAACGCTTCTTTGCGTCTTCCTCGATGCGTGTGAGGATGCCCACCGGGTCGGCCTGAAGCTCATGGATAGTAACTGCGTTCGACGGGTGGAACGGCAGAGCGATCATCGCCTCTTGAGAAGAAAGGTCGATGCGAATCATCATATCGTAGTAAGCTACGTCGCCCGGCTTCAGCTCCTTGAAGTCCTGCGAACGCTCGTGTATGTCGTAATGGTGCTTAACCTCTTCGTCTGTAATCCAGATAGAGCTCAAGCAAGTGGTCTCGGTAGTCATGATGTCGATACCGTTACGGAAGTCGATAGGCAACTCCTTAACGCCAGGACCTGCGAACTCGAGCACCTTGTTCTTCACAACGCCGCTCTCGAATGTAGCCTTAACGAGAGAGATAGCCACGTCGTGCGGACCTACGCCCTTCTTGGGCTTGCCCTCGAGCCATACGAGCACCACTTCCGGTGCGTTGATGTCCCATGTGTTCTTGAGCAACTGCTTCACGAGCTCGCCGCCGCCTTCGCCAACGCCCATGTTACCGAGCGAACCGTAGCGTGTGTGAGAGTCGGAACCGAGAATCATGTTGCCGCACTTCACCATCATCTCGCGAGCATACTGGTGGATGACAGCCTGATTAGCAGGAACGTAGATGCCGCCGTACTTCTTAGCTGCTGACAGACCGAATACGTGGTCGTCCTCATTGATAGTGCCGCCAACGGCGCAGAGCGAGTTGTGGCAGTTTGTCATAGCGTAAGGCAACGGGAACTCTTGCAGACCGCTTGCACGTGCTGTCTGAATGATTCCAACGTATGTGATGTCGTGTGACATCATTGCGTCGAAGCGGATGCGCATCTTCTTTCCCTTCGAGCCGTCCACGTCGTGAGAGCGTAGGATGCCGTAGGTGATAGTGTTCTCGCGAGCTTCGTCGGGTGTCATGCCTTCGTACTTGTCGCAAACTTCGGTACCGTTGAGGAGATAGACTCCGTGATTAATAAGTTCTACCATAATGCCAAGGTTTTAAGTTATTAGTTTGTTTAATTATTAATATTCTTTTGTTGTTAGTATGTTTGTGTACTTCTATCCTTTGTCGTGGGATATCTGTATTCTTTTATCTTCTTTTGTTGTTAGTATGTCTGTATGCTTCCGATGAACACGGTGAGCGATAGCATGTCTGCTGCGCCTCCTGGCGAAATGTTCCGCTCGGTGTAGCGGCGGTCCATATCTTTGAGAGCGAGAAGTTCGGCTGATGCGCACATCTCTTCTATGGCTGATTCGCACTTCTCTTTGTCTTGAGCGGCGTATGCCTCTTCGAAGCTGGCGAGCAAAGCTCTTGCTTCCTGCTTCACTTCTTCTGCTGTGGCGACGTTGGTGCGATAGATTACGTTGGTGTCGTCGAGGTCGCACATGATGCGCAGCAAGGTTTTGTGCAGAGCGTGCGCATCGTGACTCTTTCTGCGTTCGTTGTAGAACGGCAGCCATTCGGCGAACAGTTTTTCGTAGCCTTCGCGGGCGTTGTCGAGCGCTCCTTTTATGGTTGTTGTGCCGTTGGAGAGCAGCTTTGCCTTGCTGCCGTGCGTGCCGCTGGTGTCGGGGAAGCTGGCTGCGAGAGCCTTTATCGTGAGTTGGAGTGAGGATAGAGGGGATGCTAGGCTTTCTATGGGGGTTAGGTGTTCTAGGGGAGCTAGGCTTTCTAGGGGAACTAGGCTTTCTAGGGGTTCTAGGAGAGCTAGGCTTTTTAGGGGGACCTGGCTATCTTCTCTTTCTTCTTTGTTGGCTGCTGCTTTTTTCTCCTCGTAGGCTGCTGCGACTACGGCTAAGCCCATTGAGAAGAGGGCGCCTTTATGCGTGTTTACGCCGTTTGTGGCTGCGAGCATAGCCTTTTCGGCTTCTATTCCGGTGTCTCTTATGGCTGCATGAGATGGGAGAGTGTCGGCGAAACCGAGGAGTGCGAGACGCACGAAGTAGGGGTGGAGAGTGTTGATGCTGAGTTGCATCAGTGCATGGTCCATGTCGCGGTGCGCTCCGTTATTGTCTTTGTCTACAAGACCGGGCTTCGGCGTGGTGTCGAGCTCAGCCTGCAGCGCTTGTGTAGCGAGATGTGCTATTATATAAGGTAGGGTGGTGGGTGGCACGAGCTGTCTTATTGTGTTCATGTCGCCTTGTTCCATTGCCTTGCGGACGCGCGATGCGCTTACTGCGTAGCCGTCTTTCTCCAGTCGGTCTATCTCGCGAACGTCTTTGAGCGCTTCGTGCATCAGTTGGTTGTAGCGTCGTGTGAGCTGGTCGGTAGGCTCAGTGCCTACGAAACGCACTGTTGCGCCGAGAGCTGGCGCGATGTGGCGGCGGAACAGATCGAGGTCGAGCAGCATCTGTGTGTCGGCAGCGTCGTCGAGTCGCTTCAGAAAGTAGGTAGGGAACGTCGCGCGACTGATTGCATAGTCGCTGCCGTCGACTACGTTGACGTTCTCTATGTCTGCAACGCCTCGCTCTACCATCGCTTTGCGCTCTGTGTATGCGAAGAGCGAGCAGTCTTCTCTTACTACCATTACGTACAACCGTTCCACTTGCTTGGCAGCTTGCTCAATGAGGTAGCGGTGGCCGAGGGTGAAGGGGTTGCAGTTCATTACCACAACGCCTCCACGAGGCGGTGTGGTGGTGAGATGTTGAGGTGTTGAGGTGTTGAGATATGAGGTGTTGAGGTGTTGAGGTGTTGTGGTGTTGAGATTTGTTTTTCCTATCTCTTTACACTTCTTACTATCCTCTTTACACTCTTTGTTGTATTCTTTATACTTTTCTGATTCCTCTTTTATCTTTTTCAGAGCCTCGACCGTATTGCTGATTCCTCCGATGCCGGTCTCCATGAGTATTGCTTCGGGGGCTTCGGCGAGCAGGCGGAATGAGAGACTCTCGAAGAGTTGACGGTTCTTGGGCTTTGTGAACAGCTTGATGCAGCTGTAGCCCTCCTGGTTGGCGTGCGATATGAGGTGCGAGACGAGCGTGTTGGCTATAGCTTCGCCTTTGTGCGCATCGTCCACTGCAACGCACTTTATTACATCGTCCTTCAATCCGCCACCGGCTATCATCTCGCCGTCGTCGTCGAGCACTGCGGCGTAGTAGTTCATGTCGTCGATGCGCAGTGCGTTGCGTTTGAGGAACGCTTCTATGCGTTGGCGCTGACGGGGTGTTGCGGGGTTGAGGGTCTGTATCTCCATAGGTTTGAGTATTAAGATTTGCGGGCTTTGACGTAGCTGTCCACCATTTCGTTGATTTTCGCCCATATCTCTTCTTGCGTGTGCCAGCGCATCCTCATGCAGTAGCGTGCTTCGTGGTCGCAGACGAGACAGCGTCGCGGCTTTTCGCCGATGGCGTCTCTTGAGACGGGCACGCCGTCGGCGTTGATGATGTCGATGTCGAAGAGGCGTCCGAGAGGATGGGTGTCTTCGATGCTGACGGCTATGCGCTTGGCTTCGAGGAGCGGCATCGGGGTGATGAGGTAGGCTTCGTAGCCGGTTTCGAGGTCGAGCTCGAGGAGCTGCTCTTGACCGAAAGCTTTGCGCATGGCTTCTACAGCGGCGTGTGCTGCTGTGAGCGACTGCTGATTACGCTTTACGCTTCCTGGCATGACGACAGTAAGGCACACCAGTGTCTTTCCCGAGTGTTCAGCCAGCAGCTTCTGCTGTGTGGCATGGCGTGCGTCGCGGCTCGCCAGAAGTTCGTTGAGCGTAATCATTCTTTAAATTTTGAATTTTGAGTTTTGAGTTTTGAATTGTGCGCTTCGCGCATTTTGAGTTTTGAATTTTTGAATTGTGAATTCAACATTGAATAATTCAATATCAGCGTAGCCGACAACTCAAAATTCAAAACTCAAAATTCAAAACTTATTCAACGATGTTCTTGATGACATCCATTACCGAACCGTCGCGGTTCATGACAACGCCTACCACCTTGTCGCCGAAGGGCAGCGGTGCGGGGTTGCCGATTACAGAGAGTGCGCGGTCGCGGAGCTCTTCGAGTGTGACGAGCTTCAAGCCGGCAGCCTTCAGACGCTCTGCTATCTCCGGTCGAGCCGGATTGACAGCGATGCCGTATTCGGTTACGACCACGTCGACGGTGCGACCCGGAGTGATGAGCGTAGTAACCTCGTTAACGACGCACGGTATTCTGCCGCGTAGCAGCGGGCAGACGATGATAGAGAGTGCCGAGTCTTCTGCTGTGTCGGGGTGTCCGCCGATAGCGCCGCGTATGATGCCGTCGCTACCTACGAGCACGTTCACGTTGAAGTTGACGTCCACCTCAAGCGCCGAGAGAATCACGATGTCGAGATAGTGAGTGGCAGCGCCCTGCTCGTGCATACTTGCGTATTCGCAAGCCGACACCTCCTTGTGTTTCGGGTCGTTCTTGAGCGACTCTGCAGCCACCTTGTCGAACGACTGCACGTCGATGAGGCGCTCGATGAGTCCTTCCTCGTGCATCTTCACCATGTGAGCGGTGATGCCTCCGAGGGCGAACGAGGCCTTGATGTTCTGGTCTATCATGCTCTGACGTATGTACTTCACGGCAGCGAGCGAAGCGCCGCCCGAACCGGTCTGTATAGAGAAGCCGTTCTTGAAGTAGCCGCTGTTCACGATCACCTTTGCAGCCTGCTGAGCGAGCAGAATGTCGCGCGGGTTCTTAGTATCACGGATGGCTCCCGAAGCAATCTTCGATGAGTCGCCTACCGACTCAACCTCCACCACGTAGTCGACGTCGTGCTCCGAGATAGAGTTCGGAGTGTTAGGATAAGGCACGAGGTCGTCGGTGAGTATCACCACCTTGTCGGCGTAGTGAGCGTCGGGCAGCGCGTAACCGAGCGAACCGCAGATACTCTTAGCGTTCTCCGAGCGCGAGTAGCCGCAGGCGTTGCCGAGCGGGTCTGAAGAAGAAG
>OQVS01001357.1_pt1 | contig 16741 bp, 12 predicted proteins | sample 1691601 | NCBI WGS metagenome assembly OQVS01 (sample SAMN03418268, study PRJEB22391) | human gut metagenome | biome: human-gut; feature: organic feature; material: feces | host: Homo sapiens | place: Tanzania | collected 2013-01
TTGATTTTTGACAAGGATTATACGATTTTCACGGCTACGAGCTTATTTTATGATAAAAATTTAGATATAAAGCTGAATTTAGCGGGTAGCGAGAGCAATTTTTTCGCCACAGGCAAATTTCAGGACAATGCCTTTTTAGTAGAATTTCGCCGTGATAACCCAAGAAATTTTGGCAATCTCAACCCCCACATAAAAAACCCCGCCCACTCGCCCTTGCTTGAAATTTTGTTACAGCATAATAAAAATGACACAAGCATTGACAAAGCCGTAAATATGAGCGATTACACAGCCTTAAATCAAAGGCTAGCTCAAATCGACACAAGCCTTAAAACCATAGCAAACGCCGATAGTGCCGCGCTCAAAACCCTGCCGCTGCTTCAAAAGCAAGAAATCAACGCGCGAATTCAGCAAAACCGCTTCACAACGGCTAAATTTGCGCTGGCAAAAATCACAAACCCCGCGCAAAAAAGCGACATAGTGCCGACTCTGCTGTATCTGGACGAAAATGAGCGACAAAACCGCGTTTGGAGCGGTGCTAGCGCGAGTTTTTTCTCAAACGATAGCGATAAATTCAGCCTTCAAAGCGTAAGTATAGGGTATGACAGAAAACTTTTCGGCGATGAGTTTTTACTTGGCATTTTGGCAAGCCTTACAAATACGCAACTTTCATCAGACGAAACAAGCCTAAACCCTAAAATTTACACGCTGGCACTTTACAGCGATGCACTTTTTAAGCACGGCGAGCTGCAAAATGAGCTAAGCTTTTCGCTGCTGAATGGCGACAAGGGTTTTGAGAGCGAAAATGGCTCTTATAAGAGCTTTTATGGGTTTTTTGAGAGTGTGCATAAGGTGCAAACTGCCTTTTTACCGCAAAGTATAAAGCCTATCGTGCTGGGGCGCGTGAATTTAAGGCATTTTGATGAGTTTAGCACCGCGACTTACAAGCAAAAAGCGGACGATGACATAAGCGTGGATTTGGGCGTGGGCGTGGAGTGGCTGTGGCAAAAGGAAAGTGGCTTTTACTCGGCTTCTTTTGTGGCTGAGCGCGACATTTATCATAGCCAAAAAGAAAGGCTGATGAGCCTTACGGGGGCGCAAAAATTTGTCGCTTATGAGACAAATGAGCCGAGCTTTGCGTATCAGCTGTATCTGGCGGGCTTGGAGAACTTCAAAAACGGCATTTACCTGCGATATGGGCTTAGCGGCTTTGTGGATAGCAAGACGTATAAGGGCTTTAAGGCTGATGTGCAGGTGGGGTATAGGTTTTAGTGGGGCGTAATTTGTGTCATCTTGCAAGCTGGTGAAATGTGTGAGGGTTTCGCCTTTTTTGCTAGCAACGCATTTGTTGTGGCTGTGCCTTTCAAGCTGCTTGGTTGCTTTGTGTTACGCTCTGCGCTCGAAACGACAAGGGTGTGCCGTCTTTGCAAGTGGATATTTCGCCTTTTTTGCAAAAGGCTCAATATGACAAAGTAACTTGCAAAATTCCTTGTCATACCGCCTTATTTGCTGTCATACTGAGCGAAGCGAAGTATCCATACAGAAAATGGAGAATAAATTACCAAAACGAAATTTATATGGATTTTTCGCTTTCTAATGAAAGCTCAAAACGACAATGCGGAGTTTTGCTTTGTGCTAGTAACGCTTTTGTCGCGGTTACGCCTTGCTTGTGCAAAGGGCAAAGACAAAAAAGGCGCGTAAATCCGCATTTTAAAAGCCTTTTTTATGGAGAAATTTATAAGGATTGAATGAAGCCATAGCATAATCCCCACAAATGCGTGTTTAAAGTCGCTTAAACTCACGCAAAGTGCCGTGAAAAGCACCGAAAACAAAATTCAAATTTTCAAACAGCTATAAATTCGCATTTTAAAGCAGCTAAAAACGCACAAAGTGCTGAAATTGCGAACAAAAATGAGATAAAATTCAAAAAAATGCGCTCAAACCGCTCACTCATCATCATCAAAAATCTGTATAGGCTTAAAAAACTCACTTAGCTCCACTTCAAAGAGCCGCGAGAGCTTGAAAATATGCACGAGATTGAAATGCTTGCCGTGCCGATAGTTTTCAGTGTGCGCATAAAAACCCACAGACTTTTGCCCTATGGAAAGGGCGACTTCAAGCTGGCTCAGCCCCCTTTGCTTGCGCAAACGCTTGACATTAAAGGAAATGGTGTGAAAAAACTCATCAATCTCCGCTTGGCTCACTATCTCAGGCAGATTTAACATTTTTTATCCTTATAGGGAAAATTTAAGCATTTTGTAAGTATAAAGTGTTTATAATTTTTAGAAAATTCTATATAGAAATTATCTCTATTGATATAATTTCAAAATCAAGGTGGATTATGACAGAAAGAGAATACAATAAAAGACTACTTGAACGAGTGCGACAGGCTGAGATAGAAGAAAGACGGCGCGAACAAGCTAGTGAAGATATGGCAGGTTGTATTGCTGGGCTTTTTATGCTTTTTGCTGGTTTATTCAAAATAATACCATTTTTATTAAAGCATTGGGCGCATCTTACACAACGCCATCGAAAAACAGGGATAATTATTATGCTGTTTGTGCTTTTTATTATAGCTTTTATAGGTGGTTTTTTATCGTGTGTAGATGACATAGACAATACTTCAATTGGGGAGTGGTGGATATTTCTTTTTGGCGTGGCTGTGTTTTTTGTTTTGCCTAAATATACAGTTAGGGCTTTGGGTTGGTTGAAAGGCATTATTTTTATGTTGCTATTTTGGTTTATGTTTGTAGCTATTATCATTATTGTAGATGATATGTTTTCAAAAATCATAATGCAAGAAAGCACTCTCAAACTTAAAGGCAATTTGGTAAATTTAAGGCAAAGTCCAAATGGCGATATTATCAGTCAAATTCAAGCAAAAGACTTTGATAAAATCAAACTCAAAAGATTAGGCGTTGAGGGTAAATGGTTAAAAGTGCTTTATTTTCCGCCAAGTATTGCTGATGAAAGTAAGGCTATAACGGGTTATATACACATTTCGTTAATTGATGAAAATTCATCTCAATAAAGGAGCAAAAATGAAAAGAAGTTAAATAAAATTTTGTGCTTTGCACTATTTGGATTGTTCAAAAGCGTTGCCAAAATATATTTGGCTTACAAAAAATTTTCAAATTTAACTCGAAAGGATAGAAAATGGCGATTGAAGAAAATGATTTGAATGGCAAAAACGAAGCTATTGAAGGTCTTTGGATTTATATCATAGTAGCACCGATATTCGGATTTGTTATTTATATGTTGCTAGACGCATTTGTCGGCGGAATTTTCAGAGAAAGCTGGAATTGGGGTATTTTTATAGGAATATCCATAGCAGTTTATCCCTTGCTTGCCTATGGGCATTATTGGTCGGTAAAGAGATGGCACACTTGTCCAAAATGTAAAGAACCCTTTGCATTAGCAGTTGAAAGCTACGAAACCCTTACTCGTAAAGTCCGTATCGATAAAGATGGTAATAGCTTTATTGCAGGCAAACGCAAATTCTTTTTCATTTGCACGAAGTGTGGAGAGCATTGCTCAAAAACAAGACGCTACGAGGATAAAATGTAATGACAAAAGAAGGATACAAAGAGCATAAAATTCCACTCATTGCCGATAAAAATTCAAAGGTGCTACTTTTATGTTCTTTTCCGCCTGAAAATTCGCACTCTTATCATCAAGATGGCAGAAATCGCTTTTGGGAGATTTTAGAAATGCTTTTTGTTGAAAAAGGCTTAAAAGGCGATATTCAAGCTCAAAAAGACTTTCTCATAAGGCGCAATATCGCACTTTGGGATATTTTTAAGACTTGTAAAAGAAATGGTCCCAAAGAAACTGACATACAAGACGGCGAGCCGAATGATTTAAGTGTAGTTTTTGAACAAGCTGACATTAAACAAATTTTTATCGTAGGTAAGGGCATTTATAAGGATTGGGCGTGTAAATTTTATCCACAATACAAAGATATTATGCGCCCTTTGACTTCAAGCTCTGGCTACACTAGACTTAATGTTAGCGATGATGAGATTTGCAAAGAGTGGGAGCAAATTAAAGAATTTTTGCAATAAATTCATATTTGCTTAACAACTTGAAAAATAGCGTAGCAATCTATAGGGTTAAATTTGCGTTTAAATTCGTGGATTGCCACGCCGTTTTTGTGAAAACGGCTCGCAATGACGGACAAAAAGCGTTTTTGTAACACAATGACGGCGCATTTTGTCATTTCGTAATGACAGCTCACCCTTGTCATTTTGAGCCTTACAAACCGCTGTTAAGTCCCTAGCTCAAATGCTCCGCAAGGATTTTCACGCCCAAAAGGACAAGCACCACTCCGCCGATGAATTCAGCCTTTTTGCCCAAAAATGCGGCGCGGTGTGCGAGCTTATGCCCGATTTGCACGCCCAAAACGCAGACAAAAAAGGTGATAAGCCCGATGAGAGCGACAGCTAGCCAAATGCTTATGCTCGAAAACTCGACAAATGCGAAGCTCACGCCCACAGCCAAAGCGTCTATGCTCGTAGCCACAGCCAAAACAAGCATAGTTTTAAAGCCAAAGTGCCTATTTGTAGTGTCGCAGCTCGCACTTTCAAAGGATTCTTTCATCATCTTTGCGCCCACAAGAGCAAGCAGGACAAAGGCTATGTAGTGATCAATTTGCGCCACAAAATGCGCAAAAGCCACGCCCAAAAGGTAGCCAAGTGCTGGCATCAAAGCCTGAAAGCCCCCAAAATAAGCCCCCACGATGAGATAATGCCTAAATTCAAGCCTTTTTGCCACAAAGCCCTTGCATAAAGACACGGCAAAAGCGTCCATTGACAAGGCAAAGGCTAGAAAAATCACGCTCAAAAGCCCCAAAATCGCCCCCTTTTCGTAAAAATGCGTCCAAATTCAAGCTAAAAGGCGTTTTGAGCTTGAATTTTTTGCCTTTTTTAGAGTAAAATTTAAATTTGCTTTGAAATTATATCATAATAAATTTAATTTTATATAAAAAATTTTTGTCCGTCAAAGTGGCTATTTAAGGGCTTTTGCGCGAAAATGAGAAATTTAAGCAAACTTTAAGCATTTTTTAAGCCCTATCATAGTATAATCATCTCTTTGATTTGCTGGTCCCTTCGTCTAGCGGTTAGGACATCGCCCTTTCACGGCGGTAACACGAGTTCGAGTCTCGTAGGGATCACCAAAACAACGCTTTTTCGTTTTGTTTTTCCTTTCAAGAGCCTAGCAAAAGGCTCTTTTCTTTCTTTTGTGTTTAGCAAAGGCTTTAAATTCAGCGTATTTTTACTTTTTTGTGGCGGTAAAGTTTGATGAGTGCGGATGGTGCGCCCGAAAAAAGGCTTTCATCGATGATTTGTCCGCCGTTTTGGAGTGTGATTTGGCGGGCGATTTGCTCGCTAAATGCTTGTCCGTGCAGGTTGGCTGAGCTTGAAAAAAACGCCCCAAACTCGCGCAAAAACTCAGCGTGAGCGCAGTCTTTTACCACGCGACACGCTAAAAAGCCGTTTGTAGCGGACATTTGCAAGGGTTTGTCCTTTAAAGTTGCGCTCAAAGGCTCGTTAAAATCGCAAGAATTTAAAGCGTTTTTATAAATAAAGCTCGTTTTTTTTGCCTTTCGCACTAAATTTTTATGCGCTTTTGGCACGCGCACAAGGCTTACAAGCTCTTTAAGGCTTGACATTGTCAGTATGCAAGGCGTTTGCAAGGCTCTGCCCTTTGCTTTGTTGATTTCCCTTTCGTCCTTACTTAAAAAGCCCGCTGTGGTGTCAGTTTGCGCTAGATAAAGCAAATTTTTCCTTTCTTTGAGCGATTTCGCGCTTTGTTTGTCGCCACTCCATTAAAATAAGTCGCGCCCTTTGATAGTCCTTGCAAAGCCTTTGCGTAGCTAAATTTGGGCTTTAAATTTAAAGCACCGCGCAAAGCCTTGTGGCAAAGGGCGTAAATTTGCGCCCAAAGCCAGCTTGCGATGATGAAAAGCCGCCTGCAAGGGCATTTGCTTGTAACGCCAAATCGCCCGCAAAACAAAGCCGTTAAATTTTCTTTAAAAAAACAAAAGCCATTCTATCCTAGAAACTTTAACTTGCTATAATTTTAGCTAAAATTCAAGGAATTTTTATGCCAAAACGACAAGATATTTCGACTATTTTACTCATCGGTAGCGGTCCCATCGTCATCGGACAGGCTTGCGAGTTTGATTACAGCGGCACGCAAGCAGCTAAAACGCTTAAAGAGCTAGGTTACAAGGTGATACTCATCAACTCAAACCCAGCTACTATTATGACAGACCCGCAGTTTGCGGACGCTACTTACATAGAGCCGATTACAAAGGACAACATTTTAAGTATCATCAAAAAAGAGCGCGTTGATGCGATTTTGCCGACTATGGGCGGGCAGGTTGCCTTAAATGTGGCTATGGAGGTTTTTGAGAGTGCTGAATTTAAGGCGAATTTTAGCGAAGTGAAATTCCTTGGGGCAAAGCCAGAGGCGATTAAAAAGGGCGAGGATAGACAAATTTTCAAAGAATGTATGAAAAAAATCGGTATGGATTTGCCAAAGTCAGCTTATGCTTATGATTATGATGAGGCTGAAAAGGCAGCCACGCAAATCGGCTTTCCGTTGATGATACGAGCGTCTTATACGCTTGGAGGTGCTGGAAGTGGCGTGGTGTATAATATGGACGAGTTTAAAGAGCTTGCTAGCTCAGCCTTAGCGCTTTCGCCTATACACGAAATTCTCATCGAAGAAAGCCTGCTTGGGTGGAAAGAATTTGAAATGGAGGTAATACGCGACAAAAATGATAACTGTATCATCGTTTGTAGCATAGAAAATTTCGACCCTATGGGCGTGCATACGGGAGATAGTATCACGGTCGCGCCTGCTTTAACGCTTACGGATAAAGAGTATCAAGCTATGCGCGATGCAAGTTTTGCCATACTGCGCGAAATCGGCGTGGATACGGGCGGCTCAAATGTGCAATTTGCCATAAATCCGCAAAACGGGCGAATGATAGTCATCGAAATGAACCCACGCGTATCGCGCTCATCAGCACTTGCGAGCAAGGCAACGGGCTATCCTATCGCAAAGGTTGCCACTCTTTTGGCTGTGGGCTTTTCTTTGGACGAGATTAAAAACGACATTACGCTTACGCCAGCGAGCTTTGAGCCTGTGATTGATTATATAGTAACGAAAATTCCGCGTTTTGCCTTTGAGAAATTTCCATCAGCCAGCACCACGCTTGGCACAGCGATGAAAAGCGTTGGCGAAGTGATGGCGATAGGCAGCAGCTTTAAAGAGAGCATTCAAAAGGCTTTATGCTCGTTAGAGCGCGGATACTCGGGCTTTGATGAGATAGTGGCGGATAAAAATGAGTTGATTTTTAAGCTGAGAAATCCTAACGAAGAAAGGCTTTTGTATCTTGCACAAGCCATAAGAGAAGGCTTTGGTGTCGATGAGCTTTATGAGCTTTGCAGGATTGACAAGTGGTTTTTAACGCAAATCAAAGAGCTTGTGGAATTTGAAAAGCAAATTGATATGGACATTTTAAACGATGAAAAAATGCTCCGCCTTGCTAAATCTATGGGCTTTTCTGACAAAATGATAGCGAATTTAATCAACGCCAAAGACAATTTAGAACTCACGCAAAATGACATTTACTACACGAGAATGAGCCTTAACATAAAGCCACAATACAACGAAGTGGATACTTGCGCGGGCGAGTTTAAGGCACTTACGCCTTATCTTTACTCCACAATCAACGAAAATTCAGCCTTTGAAAGGCTAAATTCAAATGAAAATTCACAAAACGCTTGCGAAAAAACGCTCAATTCAAGCGAAAATTCACAAAGCCTTTGTCATTTTGAGCGTAGCAAAGAATCTCAACAAAAAAGCATAAATTTAAATAGAGATTCTTCGCTTTCTGCGAAAGCTCAAAATGACAAGCTGGGCGAAAATTCAAGCTTGTGCGCCAACAAAAACGAGCCTAAAAAAGTGATGATTATAGGCGGAGGCGGCAACCGCATAGGACAGGGGATTGAATTTGACTATGCTTGTGTGCACGCTTGCTTTGCGCTTAATGATATGGGCGTAAAAACCATAATGTATAACTCAAACCCCGAAACCGTAAGCACGGATTATGACACAAGCGACATTCTTTATTTTGAGCCTATTGATTTTGAGCATTTAAGAGGCGTGATAGAGCGCGAAAAGCCAGACGGACTTATCGTGCATTTTGGGGGGCAAACTCCGCTTAAATTCGCTAAAAGACTCAGCGCATTTGGGGCTAAAATCATCGGCACGAGCGCAAGGGTGATTGATTTAGCAGAAGACAGAAAGAAATTTGCTGAATTTATCAACAAAATCGGCATAAATCAGCCCAAAAATTCAACCGCCACGAGCGTAGAAGAAGCCGCTATAAAGGCAAGCGATATAGGCTATCCTGTTTTGGTGCGCCCTAGCTATGTGCTTGGTGGGCGAGCTATGCGCGTGGTGCATAATGAAAGCGAACTTCGCCTTTATATGCAAGAAGCCGTGAGCGTGAGCGAAAAAGCCCCTGTTTTAATCGATGAGTTTTTACACAACGCCACAGAACTTGATGTTGATGCTATAAGTGATGGCGTAAGCGTCTATGTAGGCGGGATTATGGAGCATATAGAAGAAGCGGGAGTGCATTCTGGCGATAGCGCGTGCAGCTTGCCGCCTTGCAATTTGGACGAAAAAACCATAAATTTAGTGCGACAAAAAACCCGCGACATAGCCTTAAATTTAGGCGTTGTTGGGCTTTTAAACATACAATTTGCCCTTTACAAAAACGAACTTTATATGATAGAGGTAAATCCTAGGGCTTCTCGCACCGTGCCTTTTGTCAGCAAAGCCACAGGCTTGCCGCTAGCAAAGGTAGCCACGCGGGTGATGTGGCAAGGGGATTTGAAAGAGGCGCTTAAATTTTACGATGATTATGGCATAGTGGGCGAAAAGGGCGGGATTTTATGCCCTAAAAAGATGAATTTTATCAGCGTGAAAGAAGCTGTTTTTCCTTTCGCTAAACTCAACGGCAGCGATTTAGAACTAGGACCTGAAATGCGCTCCACAGGCGAAGTGATGGGCATAGGCAAGGATTTTGCAAACGCTTATGCTAAAAGCCAAATTTCAGCCTTTAACGACTTGCCAAAACAAGGCGCGGTTTTCATCTCTCTTAAAGACAGCGACAAGGCACAAGCGCAAAAAATCGCTAGTGATTATGTCAAACTTGGCTTTAAGCTCATCGCCACAGGCGGCACTTGCAAGGCTATCCGTGAGGGCGGCTTTGAGTGCGAGCAGATTTATAAGATTTCTGAGGGGCGTCCAAATGTCGAGGACTTGCTCAAAAACGGCGAAATTCAGCTTGTCATCAACACCAGCGATGAAAACAGCAGTAAGGATGATACCAAAAAAATCCGCGCAAATATCATTCGCTTTAAAATCCCCTACTTTACAAACCTACGCGGAGCAAGTGCTGGGGCAAAGGCGATACAAGCCGTGCAAGATGAAAGCTACTTGCAGATAAAGAGCTTGCAAGAATGGCTGAGGTAGCGAGCTTTTTCGCAAATCAGCATTTTAGCGACAAAACTTTTTAATTTTATCTTAAATTTGCGTGTAAATTTAAAAATTCACATTCACTTCACACAAGAAAGCTATAATTTTTTTGAAATTTTTTTTAAGGAGTTCGTTATGAAAACGAAAATTTGTATCGCCGCTTTGGCTTTGTGCGCTTTAAGTGCTATGGCAAATCCAGCCCAGCAAGCACCAGCGCAAACACCGCCACCAGCAGGTGTGCCGACTTATCCGTATGCCCCACAGGAGCATTATTATCAAGGTTTGCCACAAAACATAATGGCAACGATTCAAAAAATGTATCCGGGCGTTTTCATCACTGATGTGGATTGGGAGCCTTATGGCTACGAGATTGAGCTAAGCAACCGAATGGAGTTGCATTTTGACACCAAAGGCAACTTTCTCGGACAAAAGTATGATGATTAAATCCTAATCATACAAGGCAAAAGCGTTTAAGCACCTTTTTTGTAAAAGGTGCTTAAATTTCAGCAAGGCTTGCTCGCTATGACAAGCCCATAAATCTTATGCTTGTCAATCATTTTTCAACAAAAGAGTCAAATTTTTTTCAAGTTAATCACTTTTTAAACCTTTTCAAAGTATAATTATAAAAGATTAAGCGACAAAAGGGGGACACGATGAGTAAAGTGATGAAAACTATGGACGGCAACGAGGCAGCAGCTTATGCTTCTTATGCCTTTACTGAGGTGGCGGGGATTTATCCTATCACGCCGAGTTCGCCTATGGCTGACCATATCGACACTTGGGCAGCTGGGGGCAAGAAAAACCTTTTTGGCTCGCCCGTTCGCGTGGTGGAGATGCAAAGCGAGGCTGGCGCAGCTGGCACGGTGCACGGCTCACTTCAAGCAGGCGCACTAACTACTACTTACACGGCTTCACAAGGGCTTTTGCTTAAAATTCCAAATATGTATAAAATCGCAGGACAGCTTCTTCCTTGTGTGATACATGTTGCGGCTCGCTCAGTGGCGGCGCAGGCGCTTTCTATCTTTGGCGACCATCAAGACATTTACGCGGCAAGGCAAACGGGCTTTGCTATGCTTTGCTCGCACTCCGTGCAAGAGGTTATGGACTTAGCGGGCGTGGCGCATTTGGCTGCTATTAAGGGGCGTGTGCCGTTTTTGCACTTTTTTGACGGCTTTCGCACAAGCCACGAAATTCAAAAAATCGAGCTTATGGACTATGCTGAATTTGACAGGCTACTTGATAAAGACGCAGTAAAGGCGTTTAAGGACAGCTGCCTAACGCCAGAAAACCCCAAAACACGCGGCACAGCGCAAAATGATGACATTTACTTTCAGACAAGAGAGCTTACAAACCCCTTTTACGAGGCATTGCCAGATATAGTGAGCGAGTATATGAGCGAAATTTCGCGCATTACAGGGCGAGAGTATAAGCCTTTTGTGTATTATGGCGACCCGCAGGCTGAGCGCGTCATCGTGGCTATGGGTTCTGTAACGCAGGCTTTGGAGCAAGTGATTGATTATTTGCGCGCAAAGGGCGAAAAAGTAGGGCTTTTAAAGGTGTATTTATATCGCCCATTCAGCTTAAAGCACTTGTTTGAAGTGATGCCAAAAAGCGTGCGAAAAATCGCCGTGCTTGACAGGACAAAAGAGCCCGGCAGCCTTGGCGAGCCACTCTATTTAGACATTAAATTCGCCTTTTACGGACAGCAAAACGCCCCTTTAATCGTAGGCGGGCGTTATGGACTTTCAAGCAAAGATGTCGATCCTTCGCAAATCTTTGCCGTCTTTGAAAATTTAAAGCAAAAAGAGCCAAAAGACCATTTCACCATAGGCATAAACGATGATGTGAGCCACACTTCTTTGCCCTGTGATGAAAAGATTTCTTTGAGTAACGAAAGCACCACAGAGTGCCTTTTTTACGGGCTTGGAGCTGATGGCACTGTGGGCGCAAATAAAAATTCAATCAAAATCATCGGCGACAACACGGACTTTTACGCCCAAGCTTATTTTGCGTATGATAGCAAAAAAAGCGGCGGTTACACGCGCTCGCATTTGCGCTTTTCTAAAAAGCCCATTCGCTCGACTTATTTGGTAAGCACTCCGCATTTTGTGGCGTGTAGCGTGCCAGCCTACCTTGAAACCTACGATGTTTTAGAGGGCATAAGAGAAAACGGCACATTTTTGCTGAACAGCATTTGGAGCGAAAAAGAAACCATCAAGCATTTGCCAAACAAAATCAAACGCATTTTAGCGCAAAAAAAGATAAATTTTTACATTATCAACGCCACAAAGCTAGCCCGCGACATAGGGCTTGGCAACCGCACCAACACGATAATGCAATCAGCCTTTTTTAAGCTCACAAACATTGTTGATTACGAGCTGGCTAAAAAGCTGATGAAAGAGTTAGCGCACAAAACCTACTCTAAAAGGGGTGAAGCGATAGTAGAAATGAACTACAAAGCCATAGACATAGGCGCGAACGGACTTGTCAAAGTGGCTGTGGATAGTGCGTGGGCGAGCTTGCAAGATGAGGTGGCAAAGGAAACAAACGCCTACAAAGGCACGCCCTTTGTGGAAAAAATCGCTAAACCTATGGAAAAAGCGCGTGGCAATGACTTGCCTGTGTCGGCGTTTTTGGGCTATGAGGACGGGCATTTTGAAAGCGGGACGACTGAATTTGAAAAGCGCGGTGTGGGCGTCATCGTGCCGCGCTGGATTGAAAGCAACTGCATACAATGCAATCAATGCGCCTCAGTTTGCCCGCACGCTGTGATTCGTCCGTTTTTGCTTGATGATGCTGAATTTAACGCCGCTCCAAGCGGAGTGAAAGAACACGCCATCGATGCCAAAGGCACAAAAGAACAAAAACTCAAATACAAAATTCAAGTTAGCCCATTAGACTGCACGGGTTGTGAGTTGTGCGTGCAAGAGTGTCCAAGCAAGGAAAAATCGCTTGTAATGGTGCCTATTGAAGAAGAGATTGATTTTGGCGAGCAAGAAAATGCGGACTATCTTTTCAAAAAGGTGCGCTATAAAGATGAGATTATGGCGAAAGAAAACACCAAAGGAGCGCAGTTTGCGCAGCCTTTGTTTGAATTTCACGGCGCTTGTCCGGGGTGCGGAGAGACGCCTTATATCACGCTTGTTACACGGCTTTTTGGCGAAAGAATGATAGTAGCAAACGCGACAGGGTGCAGCTCAATTTATGGGGGAAGTGCGCCCAGCACGCCTTATCGCAAGAGCATAAAAAGCGGTTTTGGACCAGCGTGGGGGAATTCGCTTTTTGAAGACAATGCTGAATTTGGGCTTGGAATGAAAGTCGCCACGCAAACTATACGCGAGCAAATGGCTATGGTGATGAGCGATGATTTAGCAAATGTGCCAAATGATTTAGCCGCCTTTTACAAAGAGTGGATACAAAAACGCCACGATGTGCCAGCTTGCGTGGCGATGAGAGATGAATTTGTCGCGCTTTTAGAAAGGCACAAAGACATAAAAAGCGCGAAAAAAATCCTTGATTTAAAGCAGTATATCACCAAAAAATCGCACTGGATTTTTGGCGGAGACGGCTGGGCTTACGACATAGGATACGGCGGGCTTGACCATGTGCTTGCTAGCGGAGAAAATGTCAATGTCTTAGTGCTTGATACTGAGGTGTATTCTAACACAGGCGGGCAAAGCTCAAAGGCTTCGCGCACGGGAGCTGTGGCGCAGTTTGCCGCAGCAGGCAAGCCCGTGCAGAAAAAGGACTTGGGGCAAATAGCGATGACTTATGGCTACATTTTTGTGGCGCAGGTGAATTCAAACGCAAACTACAATCATCTCATCAAAGCGCTCATCGCCGCAGAAGCTTACGAGGGACCATCTTTAATCATCGCTTACAGCCCTTGCATAGCGCACGGCATAAAGGGCGGTTTAAGCAGCTCAGGCGAGCAAGGCGAACTAGCGACAAAGTGTGGCTACTGGCCGATTTATACCTTTGACCCGCGTTTGCAAGATGAGGGCAAAAATCCTTTGGTAATGGCGGGCAAAGAGCCAGACTGGGGGCTTTATGATGAATTTTTGATGAATGAAGTGCGTTATAATTCTCTTAAAAAATCAAACCCGCAACACGCGAGCGAGCTTTTTGAGAAAAACAAGCAAGACGCACAACGCCGATACAGACAGCTTAAACGCTTGGCAAATGCGGATTTTAGCGATGAAAAGGGCTTTAATCACCACAAAGACTAAAAGCCTTGCAAAAAGCGAAATTTGCCCTAAATTTAAGGGCATTTCGCTTTTTGAGCTTAATAAAGTTTTGAGTTCAATAAAGACTAAAAGTCAAAGTCCCATTTGAATGGCTTGTTTGAATTTTCTTGTAAAATTTGGGTAAATTTGCAAATTTTGCGTTAAAAGTGTGAATTTTATCTTGTCGTCATTACAAAATTGAGTGTAGCGGTGCGAGTTATCATATTTAACAAAGGAAGTTACTATGCAAATTTTTAAATTTTTATGTGAAATTCAAGTTTTTGAGCTAAAATCGCCCTTATAAGAAATTTACTATGCTCTTAAATCGATGATTTTTAAATTTTGATTTTTGATTTGTGTGAGTAAATCTTGGCTGAGCGAGTTTTCAAGGGCTTTGTTCGTGTTTTGATTTTGCGTCAAAGAAGTTTTGGCATTTAAAGCATTTTCATCGTCATTTAAATCACTTTTTATCAAAACACTTTCATTGCTTGAATTTTCTTGTTTTGACGCTATTTCGTAGCCTTGCAAAGCCGTCATTTTAGGCTCTGTGGTATTGCTTAAAATTTCTTGCTCGTCAGGGTTTTGAGACTTTTTCATCGCAGCTTCACGCATTTTTTTCAAAAGCTTGTCCAACTCATCAAAAGCCTTGCTGAAAATGTTATCGCTAGCATTGCTTATGTCAAGGTTTCGCAGGGCTATCATTCTATCTTTGTCTAGTCCATTTTTGCTGACATACTCTTCAAAAGTGATTTTATTATCAGAGTTTGTGTCAAGTTTCAAAAACTCATTAAGCAAGGCTTCGATGCTTTTTTCTGTATCATTTGGCAAAGCCCTTTCATAGCTTGTCAAATCCTCGCTAGACAGCTTGTAAAGGCTAGCATTTTCTGCCTTTCTGCCTGTGGCGATGAGGCTAGGACTTTGCAACCACTTGGTGTTTTCAAGCTCACTGCCCTTTACAAGCCCATTTTTATCGCTATCAGCGGCAAGAAAATTCATCTCATAGGCTGCCTTGTCAAACCAACCCGAAACGAAATTTTGCGTCTCGCCATTTAGTCTTAAAACCCCGTCATTTCGCATTACAAAGTCATCTTTGCCACTAAAATTTTGTCTTAGCATTGCGACATTTTTAAGGCTTAAATTTACACTGACAAGCTGTGCGCTTGACACATTGGGTGCAGAATTTGTTCGTGATATAAGACCCGGTGAAATTGTTGTTATAAGCCGTGACGGTGTTAAATCTATTGACACTCACTGCACAAAGAAAGGTACAATTTGTGTATTTGAATACATTTATTTTGCCCGTCCTGATTCTGTAATTGAAGGTTCATCTGTTCAGCACGCAAGAATGAGAGCAGGCAAATTCCTTGCTCAGGAGCATCCTGTTGACGCTGATATTGTTATCGGCGTTCCCGATTCGGGTCTTGACGCAGCGCTCGGATATGCCAACGAAAGCGGTATTCCTTACGGTATCGGCTTCATTAAAAACAGATATATAGGAAGAAGTTTTATTCAACCTACTCAGGGTCAGCGCCGTGACGCAGTAAGAATCAAGCTTAATGTTGTTAAAGAAAATATAAAGGGCAAAAGAGTTATTATGATTGACGACTCTATTGTTCGTGGCACAACCTGTGCAAGAATCGTAGGACTTTTGCGAGAAGCAGGCGCTAAAGAAGTACATATGAGAATATCTTCCCCGCCGTTTAAGCATCCTTGTTTCTTCGGTACCGATGTTGACAGCCAAGAAAATCTTATTGCCTGCCAATTTGACACGGTTGAGGAAATTGCAAAAGAAATCGGTGTTGATAGTATTTCTTTGCTGATGTAAAGTTAATATTTCTGATTTTTGTTTTTCTAGATCATTATTTTTCATTCTAAGTGGATTTCCGTTGAGGCTACGCACAACCTTGCAGAAAACACAGATTTTGACTATTGTGACGGTTGCTTTACCGGCAAATACCCTATTGAAGTTCCAAAGGAACAGCCAAAAGATAAATTTGAAGAAAAGTTAAATAATTATTCGCCTTATTATCAGGTGCTTGACTGATTTGAAAGAGGTTTATCATGACAGACAGTATTAACAAATTTCTGTCAAAGCTTGTAACATCTATTGAGGGAGTTAAAGATGAAAAAGAAATGCTGCTAAGACTTATTATAAGCTTAGCAGTCTTTTTGTTACTTGCTGTTTTCAGAAAACAAATTTCCAAAGCCTTAGTTTGGCTTTGCACAAAAACGCTTGCAAGGAAAAGTGAACTTGCACAAAAGGCACTTGTTGACGCTCTTTGCGCCCCATTATCGTTTTTTATTTTTGTTTTAGGAATTTATTTAGGTGCTGAAATTATTGTTCCGAGCGGTGAAATACGAAGTCCGATTTTGCTTATCTTCAAGCTCGGCGTAATCTTTTCTATCGCTTGGTTTTTAATTAATTTCATAAACAGCGACTTTTCTTTTGTACTTAAAGATGATGACACCAAAACAAAAAAGACGGCAGTTAATTTTATTTCCAATTTAATCAAGATTTTAGTAGTAATTATTTGTGCACTTCTTATGCTTGAGCAATTCGGAATTTCTGCCACAAGAGTTTTTGCGGCTCTCGGTATCGGCGGGAAGGCTTTTATTTCTTTTGATGTGTGTTTATATTCTATTCCCAAAGTCTCGTTAACAAGCCTTCTCTCGATTCTGGAGAGGTTTATGACAGCTGAGTTTGCAACGGTTGTGTTAGGATAAATTTTTTGGCTTCCGTCAGTCATTCTGAGCCTTGTTGTACGAATCTTTATTTCTTCAACCTGACCTATTTCATTGTCAATTTTAATAAAATCGTCAACCTCAAAAGGCTTGTCATAAATAATAATGAAGCCGGACAGCAAATTCTCAACAGCGTCCTTGCAGGCAAAAGCAACAGCAACACCGCCGATACCGAGAGCTGGTCAGGATATGGATGAGATAGCAGAGCTGGGGAA
>OQVS01001360.1_pt1 | contig 16726 bp, 12 predicted proteins | sample 1691601 | NCBI WGS metagenome assembly OQVS01 (sample SAMN03418268, study PRJEB22391) | human gut metagenome | biome: human-gut; feature: organic feature; material: feces | host: Homo sapiens | place: Tanzania | collected 2013-01
AAGGGAGCTGTCTAGTCCAAAGGGTAACGACGACTAGACTGAGGGGATAAGAATTGTTGCAAAAAGTAGAGTGTAAACAATCCCTATCGTCTAGTTTCCGCACAAGTGCTACAACTAGCCACTTCCCCTTACTAAGGGGAAGTCTTTTACAAGGATAGTTGCTGTCGCAAACAAAAAACAAAGGATAGCACAAGGCGAAAAGTTGTTGTTGACAAAATAGGAGTGACAAATATGAGTTTTTATGATGAAGTGTACAAGGTAGTCAAGCAAATTCCATATGGAAAAGTGGCGACTTATGGACAAATTGCCAGACTTTTGCATTCTCCACGTGCCTCTCGTGCGGTGGGTTATGCCTTGCATTCCAATCCCCAGCCCAAGGTCATTCCTTGCCATAGAGTAGTCAATCGATACGGAAGAGTAGCGCCTGCATTCGTGTTCGGCGGAGAAAACGTCCAAGCCGAGTGGCTGGCACAAGAAGGCGTACAAGTGCGAGAAGACATGACCGTGGACCTAGAAAAATATGGCTGGAAAGTGTAAGGTGCAGTATTTTACAAGGATAATATCCGCATTATGAGCGTCCCTTGTTGCAAGGGAAGCTGTCTAGTCCAAAATGAAATGACGGCTAGACTGAAGGGATAAGAATTGTTGCAAAGAGTAGAGTGTAGGCAATCCCTATCGTCTAGTTTCCGCACAAGTGCTACAACTAGCCACTTCCCCTTACTAAGGGGCAGTCTTTTGCAAGGATTGTTGCTGTCGCAAATAGATGACAATCCCTATCGTCTAGTTTACACATTTGTTCCAACTAGCCACTTCGCTTGCTAAGGGGCAGTCTTTTACAAGGATATTGCTGTCGCAAATGGGTAAAGCAATCAAGCATAAAAATGCAACCAAAAGGAGAAAAATGGACAAGATAACAAGGGTATTACAACTCAATAGTGTGACGAGTGGCAGTGTGGAGCAAAACTTGCGACAGCTGGGTTTTTCGTCGTCCATTTGCACGGCTTTGCGCAAAGAGTTGGGACTTGTTTACGTGGTCGAAAACGGAGAGAAAAAACCACTTCGTTTGGTGGATTTTCTCGATACTGGTCGCATATTTTACATAATTTTCAAAGATTGGGACATAGAAAAAATACCAAAGTATGACTATCCGATAAATATCGTTTTCGAAGACGAAGACGTGGCTGTCATCGACAAACCTAGCGGTATGGCGGTCATTGCTACGCACAATCACTATGGCAAAAGTTTGGTCAATGCTCTAGCCAACATATGGGGAGATTTTGTTTATCGCCCTGTCAACCGATTGGACAGAGATACCAGCGGACTGATGATTGTTGCCAAAAACCAGCTGGCGCACAGCATTTTGTCAACAGCTGACATAGTCAAAAAATACCACGCTTTGTGCCTAGGCAAATTGAGCGGACAAGGGGAGTGGAATTTTCCGATAGCGGACAGCTCGGAAGAGTCTATGAAAAGGTATGTAGCACCGCACGGCAAACAAGCTATCACCAAGTACAAAGTTTTGGAAAACTGGGAAGATTATACCCTAGTCGAATGCGAATTGGTCACAGGTCGCACGCACCAAATAAGAGTACATACCGCCCATATCGGACACCCATTGGTAGCGGACAAGCTTTATGGCGATGGCAAACCTATGCCAGCTCCCAACGGCACAATGGTCACCACTCAAGCCCTGCACAGCTGTCATCTAGAATTTTGCTCGCCAATCACTCGCCAAAAGGTTGTGTTGGACAGCAAAGCTCCTTGGGAATAAACGCTATTGACACTTTGGCGTTTTAGTATTATAATATTTTCAGCATTTAGTAGGAGTAAATTATGAATTTTTTGCAAAAATTCGGATGCCGAGTATATCAAAAGACAATGTATGTAGCCTCCAATTTTTTGCCTTGGCGCCAACCTAAGGTGTTGGACGACATAGGCGGGCTACAAGGGTTGGGCAAGTTCGTCAAAGACAACGAGCTTGGCAACGTGTTGGTGGTGACTGGAAATACGGTCAAGACTCTCCAACCATTCGCCCAAATGCTCCAATCTTTCGACGAGGCAGGCGTCAAGTACACTGTCTTTTCCAACGTGGTAGCCAATCCGACCATTGACAACGTAGAGGCGGGCGTTCAAGTTTACAAAGAGAACGATTGCGCTTGCATAGTTGCTTTTGGTGGCGGTTCTCCAATGGATTGCGCCAAAGCAATAGGAGCAAGGATAGTTTGCCCAAACAAACCCGTGCAAAAAATGCGTGGATTGCTCAAAATCCGCAAGAAGTTGCCACCATTCATTGCCGTTCCGACCACAGCAGGTTCGGGCAGTGAAACGACGTTGGCGGCAGTCATATCTGACGCAACCACTCACGAGAAGTATGCGCTCAACGATCCAAGTCTTATTCCGCACTATGTAGTGTTCGAGCCACGCTTGTTGGTGGGACTTCCAAAGCATATACTTGCAACCACAGGTATGGACGCACTCACTCACGCCGTAGAGGCATATCTTGGCAAAGCAAATTGTTATATCACACGAGAGGCGTCGGTGAGAGCAATCAAGTTGATTTTCGAGTTCTTGCCAAAGGCTTACAACGATGACGAGGACGTAGAGTCTAGACAAATTATGCAAATCGCCTCATACTTTGCGGGGGTAAGTTTTACTAGGGCATACGTCGGTTATGTGCATGCAATAGCGCACCAACTTGGTGGTGTGTACGGCACTCCACATGGACTTGCCAATGCGGTAATTTTGCCATACGTATTGGATTATTACGGCAAAAGCATTGACAAAAAGCTCCAAGAGCTTGCCACTTATATTGGCGTTGCGGACAAGTCAAAATCTGTGGAAGAGAATGCTGAGCTGTTCATGAAAGCATTGAGAGAATTGGGCGAAAAGCTCAATATACCTACCAAGATTGGGGGTATCAAAGACGAGGATATTCCTATGATGGCAGAGCGTGCATACAAGGAAGCCAACCCACTTTATCCAGTGCCAAAGTTTATGGGCAAGCAAGAATTGGAAGATATGTATCACACGATTAAGGAGAGAGAAGATGAAGCGTAACGGAATGTGTCCTATTTGCTTTTTGAAACAACTTTTTACACCCAACAGCCGCATAACAAATGTGGACATCGAAGAAGAATATGACAACGGCGTTGCTCAAACACCGCCAATGGGTTGGTCGAGTTGGAATACATTCAAGAACAATATCGACCAAGATATGATTCTTGACACTGCCAAAGCTATGAAAGAAAAAGGCTTGGTAGATGCGGGTTATCGCTATCTCAACCTAGACGATTGTTGGCACGCCAACCTAAGAGATGAAAACGATGAACTCCAAGGCGATATGGTCAGATTTTCGATGGGAATGCAACCGCTTGTCCAAACTATCAACGGCTTTGGACTCAAAGTAGGTACATATTCGAGCAACGGCACCTACACTTGCGAGGACTTGCCTGCAAGCCTAGGCAGAGAAGAAAAAGACGCTCTCACCATTGCAAGGTGGGGCTTTGAGTTTTTCAAATATGATTTTTGTCACAACATAGCCATTCCTAGCTATGCGCCACTCGTGTACAGCATCGAAATAAGCCAAGTGGGCAACGGCAAGGTTGTACAAAAAATCTTGTGTGACCAAGCGGTTTTGCGTGGCACAGCTCGTTTGATGCCAACCAAGAAAGTAGAGGGCAACAAGTATATATCGGGTATGGACAAAGCCAAAGGCGAAGCCTTGTTCGATAATGTTTATGTAGAAGAAGGGGGCGAATATATCCTAACAATCAATGTGTTCAAGAAGGGTATGTACGACAAATTCCTAAGAGCAAAAGTGGGCGATCAGGCATATTATTTTGAAATTCCACCACAAAAGAAATGGAATGTAACAGCTCGTTTTAGCCAAAAAATCCAACTCAAAAAGGGCGTAAATCAAATATCACTCACCAACCCAGTTGGCACTCGTGCGGACAGCTCTATGTTCCAATACTACAAAATGGGACAAGCCTTGAAAAAGGCAAGCGAGAGAGTTGCCAAAGAAAACAACGCTCCACTCAAACCTATCGTATTTTCGGTATGCGAATGGGGAAGAAATCAACCATATTTGTGGGCAAACAAGGTGGGCAATATGTGGAGAACAACGCCTGACATTATGCCAAAATGGTGGTGGATAAAGCAAATCTATGAGCACAATGTAAAGCTCTATCAAAGCGCAAGCATAGGGCATTACAACGACCCAGATATGCTCGAAGTGGGCAACGGAAATCTTACGCTCGAACAAAACAAATCGCACTTTGCGCTGTGGTGTATGATGAGCGCTCCGCTTATGCTAGGCAACGATATTCGCAGTATTACCCAAGACGTGCTGGATATTGTGACCAACGCTGATATGATTGCCATCGACCAAGACAAATTGGGCAAGCAAGCAAAGCGAATCATCAAAGGCGGGGTAGATATTCTTGCCAAACCGCTTGAAAAGGGTGTTGCGGTATGCTTGTTCAACAAGAAGTCATCGCCAAAGACAGTCAAGGTAGACTGGAACAAAATTGGCAGTGACGAATATATCCAAGCGAATTGGACAGCGGGCAATAGAGTTGTCGAAGTGTGGACGGGCAAAGAGTACGAGCTCCAAGACCTATCCAGCGTCAATCTCCAAGGTGGGGAGAGCAAAGTCTTTATTATAAAATAGTATAAAGCAGTTTATATATATATTGCTTTACAAATATAACAAAAAAGTGTTACAATGAGTATGCGAAATTTTAACACAAATAAAAGGAGTTTTTATTTATGAACAAGATGTCAATCAAAGATGTAGATGTCAAAGGCAAAAGATGTTTGGTCAGAGTAGACTTCAACGTTCCTATGAAGGACGGCAAAATCACTGACGAAAACAGAATCAATGGTGCTTTGCCAACCATCAAATATTTGATGGAGCACGGAGCAAAGGTTATTCTTTGTTCTCACATGGGCAAGCCACACAGCATTTTTAGTGATGAAGTAAAATTGACAAAGAAAGACAAAAAGGCTATCGAAAAATTGCCAGCAGAAGAGCAAGCAGCTGCAAAGCAAGAAATCATTGCAAAAGCATTGAAGAATGACCCAGTTAAGCTTACTTTGAAACCAGTTGCTGACAGACTTAACGAACTTCTTGATGGCAAAGTAACATTCGCAAAAGACGTAATCGGCGAAGATGCAAAAGCAAAAGTTGCTGCTTGCAAAGAAGGCGAATGCGTATTGCTAGAAAACTTGCGTTTCCACGCAGAAGAAGAGGCTTGCGACAAAGATTTTTGTAGCAAACTTGCACAATATGCAGACATTTATGTAAATGACGCTTTCGGTACAGCTCACAGAAGTCACGCATCTACCGCAGGTATCGTCGAATACGGCTTTGTAAAAGTTGCTGTTTGCGGATTCCTTATCGAAAAGGAACTCAACGTTATGGCAAAATCTTTGGAGTCACCAGTTAGACCATTCGTAGCTATCCTTGGTGGAGCTAAGGTTGCTGACAAGCTCAAAGTTATCGACAACCTTCTCAACAAGTGCGATACACTCGTTATCGGTGGCGGTATGGCTTATACATTCCTTGTTGCTCAAGGCGGTAGCGTAGGCAAGTCTTTGGTAGACAACGAAAAGATTGATTATTGTAAAGATATGCTCGCAAAAGCAAAAGAGCTCGGCAAGACAATTTTGTTGCCAGTTGACTCTGCTGTTGTGGACGAATTCCCAGACCCAATCGATGCCAAGGTTGAGATTGAGAACGTTCCTTCCAACGCTATCCCAGAAGACAAAATGGGACTTGATATTGGCGTAGCTACCCAAAAGCTTTTTGCTGACGCAGTAAAGAGTGCAAAGACAGTTATTTGGAATGGACCTATGGGCGTATTCGAGAACCCAACACTTGCCCAAGGCACAATCGCAGTTGCAAAAGCGCTTGCAGAAGCAACAGACGCTACAACTATCATTGGTGGTGGCGACAGCGCAGCAGCAGTTGCCCAACTTGGCTTTGCAGACAAGATGACCCACATTTCTACAGGTGGTGGTGCATCACTCGAACTATTTGAAGGTAAGGTACTCCCTGGTATCGCTTGCCTCAACGACAAAGAATAAAATACATATTTGGAGATAGAAAAATGAGAAGACCTATTATTGCAGGAAACTGGAAAATGAACAACACAATCGCTGACACAAAGGCATTGATTGCTGACCTTATACCACTCGTAGCTGACGCAGAGGCAGAAGTAGTTATTTGTACTCCTTACACTGACCTTGCTACAGCTGTAGAGATGACCAAAGGTACCAATATCAAAGTTGGCGCAGAGAACGTACACTGGGCAGAGAAAGGAGCTTTCACTGGCGAAATCAGTGCAAAAATGCTCGTAGAACTTGGTGTTGAGTATGTTATCATCGGACACAGCGAAAGAAGACAATACTTCGGCGAAACTGACGAAACAGTAAACAAGAGAGTAAAAGCTGCTCTTGCTAGCGGACTTAAACCAATCATTTGCGTAGGCGAAACACTCGAAGAGAGAGAGGCTGGCAAAGTTGAAAAAGTGCTCGTAAAACAAGTTGAAGGCGCTTTCGCTGACATCACAGCTGACGAACTCGACAAAATCGTTATCGCTTATGAGCCAATTTGGGCTATCGGTACAGGCAAAACTGCTACTAAGGAAGAGGCAAACGATACAATCGCTATTATCCGTAACAAGATGGCTGACCTATATTGTGCTGATTGTGTTGAGAACAAAGTTAGAATCCAATATGGTGGCTCTATGAATCCAAAGAACGCATCTGACCTTATGGCTATGCCACAAATCGATGGCGGACTTATCGGTGGCGCATCACTCAAAGCTGTTGACTTCTCACAAGTAGTAAAATACTAAGAAGACAACCAAATCAAAACAATCTCAAGGCTCTCGATATCGAGAGCCTTACTAAAAGGAAAAAAATGAAATTTACTGGACTTATAATTATGGACGGCTATGGTATCAACGCCCCAGCCGACAACAATGCAATATCTCCTATCACTTCACCAAACGTGACCAAAATGCTCTCGACTTATCCACATTCGGAGCTCCAAGCAAGCGGAATGAACGTGGGACTTCCTGATGGACAAATGGGCAACAGCGAAGTCGGACACCTCAACATTGGTGCAGGTCGCATTATTTATCAAGAGCTTACTCGTATCACCAAAGCTATCCAAGACGGCGACTTTTTCACCAATCCAGCGCTTGTAGAAGTGGTAGAAAAAGCTAAGAAAAACAACAAAAAACTTCACCTTATGGGACTTGTATCCGATGGTGGAGTACACAGCCATATAGAGCATCTTTTCGCTTGTATCAAACTCGCAAAAGATATGGGACTAGACAATGTGTACGTTCACTGCTTTATGGACGGCAGAGATGTAGCTCCAACCAGCGGTAAGGAGTTTATCCAAAAGCTCGTTGATTATATGCAAAGCATCAACTTTGGTACAATCGCAACTATCAACGGCCGTTTTTATGCAATGGACAGAGATAACATTTGGGACAGAGTAGAAAAGGCTTACAACGCTATGGTAGAGGGCGAAGGCGTGATGGAGAGCGACCCAGTCGAGGCTATGCAACACAGCTATGACAAGGGCGTAACCGACGAATTTATGCTCCCAACAGTCTTGACAAAAGACGGCGCACCAGTGGCAAAAGTGGCCAAGGGCGACAGTATGATTTTCTTCAACTTCCGTCCTGACAGAGCTAGACAAATCACTCGTTCATTCATTTTCGAGGACTTCAAAGGATTCGAGAGAAAGAGCGGATTTTTGGCTCCAAACTTTGTATCATTTACCCAATATGACGTGACTTTCAACGACAAACTCGACGTTGCTTACAAGCCAGAGAGCTACAACAACACTTTGGGCGAATATCTATCCAAGTGCGGATTGAAACAATTCCGTATCGCCGAAACACAAAAGTATGCGCACGTAACGTTCTTCTTCAACGGCGGTGTGGAAGCTCCAAATCCAAACGAGGATCGTATCCTTATTGATTCTCCAAAGATTGCTACATTCGATATGATGCCTGAGATGAGCGCTTATGGCGTATGCGACAAGGCAGTCGAGACTATCAAGTCAGGCAAATATGACGTGATGATTCTCAACTTTGCCAACTGTGATATGGTAGGACATACAGGCGTGATGGACGCAGCTAAGAAAGCTGTCGAGGTGACCGACGAGTGCGTACAAAAAGTAGTGGATGCTATCCTAAGCGTGGGCGGACAAGCTCTCATCACTGCGGATCACGGCAACTGCGATTATATGTATGAGCCGGACGGAACTCCATTTACCGCTCATACCACCAACCCAGTGCCATTCATCGCAATCGGCAACGACAAAGTCAAAGGTTTGAAAGACGGCAAGCTTTGTGACATTGCTCCAACAATGTTGGAAATGATGGGCCTTGCAATTCCAGCAGAAATGACTGGCAAGAGCCTTATTGTAAAATGAAAGTAGTTAGGAAACAAAAAAATTCTAAGTCTTGCATAGTGTGTGGTATCAACAACCCTGCGGGACTTAGAGCGCCATTCTATGAGATGGAAGACGGCAGTGTGGTGACCTTGTTCGAGTACAAAGCTATCCATCAAAGCTACCCAGGCAGAGCGCACGGCGGTATGATTACTTGTATGTTGGACGAGCTGGCAGGTAGAGTAATTTGGGTGGGACAGCCTGTGGACAATCCGCCACTTGCGGTGACTTCTTCACTCAAAGTAAAATTCCGCAAACCCGTACCATTCGACGAACAGCTGATTGGTATCGGCAGATTGGCAAAAGAAAACAGCCGTGGATTCGTCGCAACAGCCGAGATAAGGAACAAGGCGGGAGCAGTGCTTGCACAAGCCGAAGTGACCTATGTCAAACTCCCCGCAAGTGCTATCACTTCATCGGACATGGTGGACGAATTGGACGTGTTTATTCCTGACGACGTGACAGATATAGAAATCTAAAAAGCTCCCTTAGGGGAGTTTTTTGTTTGGCAATTTTACAGTCACTCATACAAAAATGTGCAGATAAAAAATGATAATATATATAAACATATATAAAACAATATGAAAAAGCAAATTGTCGAAGAGAGTTGCCAACCGAAACAAGCGCCGCTGATAATTACAAAGTTGCCAATCAAAACAAGCACTGACGAAAATCACAAAGTTGCCAATCAAAACAAGCACTGACGAAACTCCAAAAATGCAAAAAAGTCGATACGTATCGACTTTTTGTTGTTTTAGATTATGTATGGCAGATGACCATATTCTTTGAGTTTTCGCCGACGGAGCGCCCAATCGGGCATATAAGCTTGGACAAGTCGCCAAAATTCTTTGCTGTGGTTGGGTTGTCTTAGGTGACATAGCTCGTGCAAAATAACATAGTCGATGAGAGATGCGTCGACCAGCACCAACCGCCAACTCAGCCTTATGCCCGTGCGGATATTGCAAGTGCCCCAGCTAGTTTTGGCGGAAGAAAGTTTGAAACTCACTCCCTCTATGTTGATAGAATGTGCCAAGCGTTTTGCTCGCTCGATGACCAATTCTTGCGCCAATGTTTGATAGAAGTCAACTAGACTTTGGACGGGATTGGCTGAGCGGTGCAAGTACAAAGTGCCTGCGTGGATATGGCTGTCGCCGTCAGTGTAAACTATGCAATATTGGCGACCAAGCACCAGCACCAATTCGCCCTCTAAGGCAGTGTACGGCGTGTAAAGTGGCAGTCTTTTTTGCACTTTTTGCATATTTTTGGCTATCCAATCGGTATGAGATAGAACGAATTTTTCAATAACGCTGTCACTTGTGCGAGTAGGAGCTTTGACGAGGATTTCGCCATTGTGATTGATACAAATTGACATTGTTTTGCGATTGGAGCGAACTGTTGAATATTCCATACAATCATTATATCACGAGCTAGTAAAAAATCAACAATGACGGCAATTATCCAAAGCACGGCTGTGTAAAAGTTGGGTAAATGCGGATATTTTTACCAAAAATATATAAAAAAATATACAGTTGTATGCTAGAATATAACTAAATCAAACAAATTCGGGGTAGAAAATGCTAAAACTTGTTGATATCGTCAAGAATTATGGAAATGAAGACAATCTTGTAAGAGCGCTCAAAGGCATAAACGTAGAGTTTAGAAAGAGCGAGTTCGTTGCTATTTTGGGGCAGTCGGGCTGTGGAAAAACGACTATGCTCAACATTATTGGTGGCTTGGACAGATATACCCAAGGCGACTTGATTATTGACGGCGTTTCGACCAAACAATACAAGGACGTGGATTGGGACGCATACCGCAATTTTCGTATAGGCTTTATTTTCCAAAGCTACAATCTTATCTCGCACATATCCATTCTTGAAAACGTGGAAATGGCACTTACTTTGTCAGGCATAGGTAAGGAAGAGCGTCGTCGCCGTGCAACCAAAGCACTCCAAGACGTAGGGCTTGGCGACAAGTTGAACAAAAAGCCAAACGAGTTGTCGGGCGGTCAAATGCAAAGAGTTTCCATAGCTCGTGCGCTCATCAACAACCCAGAAATCATTTTGGCAGACGAGCCAACAGGAGCACTCGACAGCGCAACAAGCGTCCAAATTATGGATATTCTCAAAGAAGTGTCCAAAGACAAACTTGTCATTATGGTTACGCACAATCCAGAGCTTGCCAAGCAATATGCGACTCGTACAATCAAACTAAACGATGGCGAGATTATATCCGATGACAATCCATATTTTGTCCAAGAGCCTGTCGTCGAGCAAGTAGCCGTTCAAGACCTAAAAGAACGCAAAAAGCAAGATAAAGCTGTTACAAAAAGCAAGAAAAAGCGCCTAAACAAAACTTCTATGAGCTTTTTTACCGCCTTGAAGTTGTCTTTCAACAATCTCAAAACCAAGAAAGGTCGTACCATAATCACAGCGATTGCGGGCAGTATTGGCATCATCGGCGTTGCGCTGGTACTTGCCGTGTCCAATGGTATGAACAATTATATCGCCGATATTCAACAAAACGTGTTGGCGTCCTATCCAATCAGCATTGCCAACGAGAGTATGGACAGCAACAAGTTGCTTACGTTGATGATGACGCCTGGCGGTACAACCAATGCCAAGCCATCTTTCCCTGACGGCAACATTATTTATCCTTATGACCCATCGCTCAACTACAAGGACTTGATTAAGAAAAACGATATTAGCCAAGAATATGTGGATTATATCAAACAGCTCGAAGGCAACAGCGCAGTGGATAGTATTCGTTATGGATATGGAATTGACATCAACGTCATCAGCAAAGTCAACACCGGTTATGCAGGCTACAAAAACAAGTATGACAAAGTGGCTCACAAGCAGAGCTATACCGATATGATAACAAGTATGGCAACCAATATGATGCCGGGCGCAAAGAAAAATCCGGATATTGGCTGGCAAGAGTTGCCTGGCAATCAAAAATTCATTTTGGAAGGCTATGACGTCATCGGCGGACAATACCCAACCAAAGCCAACGAAGTTGCGCTGGTGGTGGACAAGTCCAACCAACTCAACGAGTCTGTCATTGCGGCGCTTGGCATCAAGTATTCCAAATACAACGCCACCGACATTACGTTCGATGATATATACAACGTGCAACTCAAAGTTGCTACCAACAACGCTTTTTATCGCTATGATGCAGAAAAGGGACTTTTTGTCCAAAACAGCATAGAGTCCTTGTACACCAATTCTCCCGAGGGAGTGTTCGACTTGAAGATAGTGGGCATACTTCGCCAACGCCAAGACAACCAAATGCCACTTCTTTCGTCAGGTGTTGCATACACTTCCGAATTGACAAAATATATGATGGAAGATAGTATGCAATCGGACGTTGTCAAGGCTCAACAAAATAGCCCTGACAAGGACGTCATCACAGGATATTCGCTCACCGAAAGCGAATTGCACAGCCATTTGTCTTTGCTCGGCGGAAGAAATATCCCAACAGTCATCAACATTTATCCAAAGGACTTTGCGGGCAAAAATCAAATTATATCATATCTCAACGCTTGGAATGAAAGCGATATTTATATCAACGATATGTCCAAATTCGCAACCGATATGATGAGCCAAACCATTGATATTATATCCATTGCACTCATTTGTTTTGGTGCGGTATCGCTAGTTGTATCAACGGTTATGATAGGCGTCATTACCTATGTATCGGTGGTAGAGCGTACCAAAGAGATTGGTATTTTGCGTAGCCTTGGCGCACGAAAAAAGGATATTGTCAACGTGTTCAACGCCGAAACGTCCATCATAGGAATGGTGGCGGGACTGATTGGCGTCGTCGTTACATATCTTGTAAGCATACCTATCAACATAGTCATTTATAAGAAAATTCAAATATCAACATTGTGCTTGCTCTCGCCATTGCATGCAATATTGCTTATCTTGGTAAGCATTGCGCTCACGCTCATTGCAGGACTTATCCCAGCATATATTGCGTCCAAGAGAGATGCGGTAATCGCACTTAGGTCGGAATAAAACGAAACATTATGTAAAAACGAGTATTGTTCCGAAAATAAAACAATATATTATACAAAAAGTAAAAATAGTAAGGAAATATCCTTGCTATTTTTATTATATTATAATAAAATATAACTACTATAATTGAGGAGAACAATATGCGTATAACAGAAAGTAAAAAGATAACCGACTTTTTTGGTAGCAACGTTTTCAATGACGCTACAATGAAGAAGTATCTTTCTGAGAGTGCGTACAAAGAGCTTAGGGAAGTTATCGACCAAGGCAAACAACTGGGCAAAGACCTTGCCAACGAAGTTGCCTCAGCGATGAAAGAGTGGGCATCTCAAAATGGTGCAACTCACTATTCTCACTGGTTCCAACCACTCACAGGCACTACCGCCGAAAAGCACGACAGCTTTATTTCGACAGACAAAAAGGGCAACGTAGTGTTAGAATTTACAGGTAGCAATTTGCGTAAAGGTGAGGCCGATGCGTCTTCTTTTCCAAGCGGAGGTATCAGAGCGACATTCGAGGCAAGAGGCTATACGGTATGGGACAGCTCATCGCCAGCATTCATCAAGCGTAGCAAAAATGGTGCGGGTGTACTTTATATTCCGACAGCATTTTGCAGCTATACGGGCGACGCTTTGGACAAGAAAACTCCACTTCTAAAATCAATGGAGGCAATCAATCGCCAAGGACTTAGACTTTTGCGTCTTTTGGGCGTTGAGGCAAAGAAAGTTGTAGTAAACGTGGGCGGAGAACAAGAATATTTCTTGATTGACAAGAACGATTACAACAAGAGAGATGACCTCAAATTCACGGGCAGAACATTGTTCGGTGCTCTCCCACCAAAGGGACAAGAAAAGAACGACCAATACTATGCGTCTATCAGAGATAGAGTAGGCGACTTTATGGCGGACGTCAACGAAGAGCTTTGGAAACTTGGTATTACAGCCAAGACAGAGCACAACGAGGCTGCTCCTGCCCAACATGAGCTTGCTCCAATTTTCAGTGTTGCCAACGTTGCAACCGACCAAAACCAACTCATTATGGAGACGCTCAAAAAGGTTGCGGAAAACCACAATCTTGCTTGCTTGTTGCACGAAAAACCATTCGCCAATATCAACGGCTCAGGCAAACATTGCAACTGGTCACTCAGCACAGACGATGGCGTCAACTTGTTGAAACCTGGCTCTGATCCAAGCCACAACCGCACATTCTTGTTGTTCTTTACAGCAGTTATTTCGGCAGTGGACAAGTATGCTGACCTCATTCGTATGAGCGCAGCCAACCTAGGTAACGAGGCACGTTTGGGTGGCAACGAAGCTCCGCCATCTATCATTTCCGTTTACACAGGCGAGGATATGGAAAAAATGTTCAACGCCATTTGTGCAGGCGAAGAAGTGGGCGTGAGAGTAAAAGAATATATCAAGTCAGGCGTCAACTATCTAGCCGAGCTTGGCAAGGACACAAGCGACCGCAACCGTACTTCCCCATTTGCTTTCACAGGCAACAAGTTCGAATTCCGTATGGTGGGCTCATCTGCTACATTGTCTACACCTTGCGTTATCATCAACACCGCAACAGCCGACGTCATAGCCGACATTTGCGACGAGCTAGAAAAGGTCGAGCCAAAGGATTTGGACAAGGCTGTTGTCGAGTTGGTCAAGAGAATGTACAAAGAGCATTCTCGTGTTGTGTTCAACGGCAACAGTTATAGCAAGGAGTGGAACAAAGAGGCCAAACGCAGAGGACTAGAAATTTTGGACAACAGCGTTGACGCTTACGGCGTGTTCACTCGCCAAAAGAATATTGATTTGTTTGACCGCCACAAGGTGCTCACAAAGAGAGAAATCGAAAGCCGTCAATCCATTTATTTGGAGAACTATATCAAGAGTGCGGGCATCGAGGCAGAAACTTTGTTGATGATGGCAAAGCAAAATATTATCCCTGCCGTGATGAGATACCAAGCCGAGCTTGCCACCCAAGTGGAGGCGCTCAACAAGATTTCACCAGCTATCAGCTCCGTTCAAAGCAAACAACTTGCCAACATATCAGGCTTGCTCAGCGAGCTGGCGACAGGTATCGAAAAGTTGAAGTTCGCCAAGAACACCGCCAGCCTAAGTAAAGACATCAACAAACAAGCTTTCCTTGTACGTGACCAAGTGTTGGTACTTATGGAGAATATAAGAGAAGTCATCGACAAACTCGAAACAATTATGCCAAAGCAAGATTGGCCATATCCAACCTACGCTGACATACTATTTTACAACTAGAACTAATTGAGAGGATATCAAATGAAGAATTTTACATCAAAAGAACTAAGAAGCAGTTATTTGGAATTTTTCAAGTCCAAAGGACACGCCATAATTCCATCAGCATCACTTATTCCAGAGAATGACCCATCAGTGTTGTTTACCACCGCAGGTATGCACCCACTTGTGCCATATCTTCTCGGACAAAAGCACCCAGCAGGCAAAAGACTTTGCGATGTGCAAAAATGCGTGAGAACTGGTGATATTGACGAAGTAGGAGATGCAACACACTGCACGTTTTTCGAGATGCTAGGCAACTGGTCACTCGGCGACTATTTTAGAAAAGAGTCTATCGAATTCAGCTACGAATTCTTGACCAAAGTGCTCGAAATCCCAGTAGAAAAAATTGCCGTAACAGTTTTTGCGGGCGACGAAGATTGCCCACGTGACGAAGAGGCAGCCGCAAAATGGAACGAAATGGGCATATCGAAAGATAGAATTTTCTATCTCCCAAAAGAGAACAACTGGTGGTATGCAGGCGCTACTGGTCCTTGCGGAAGTGATACCGAGATTTTCATCGACACTGGAAAAGAGCCTTGCTCAGACCACTGTGACCCAAGCTGTGATTGTGGCAAATACGTAGAGATTTGGAACAACGTATTTATGCAATTCAACCGTGACAAGGACGGCAAATTTTCGCTTTTGTCCCAAAAGAACGTTGATACAGGGATGGGATTGGAGAGAACAATTTGTATGCTCAACGGCTACAAGTCAGTGTACGAAACCGACCTATTCGCGGACGTGATTGCCAAAATCAGCGAGCTGTGTGGCAAAGAATATGGCAAGGACGAAGAAGAAACTCGTGCTATGCGTATTATTGCTGACCACATGCGTACCGCAACATTTATGATTGGCGACGAGAAGGGCATTGTGCCTTCCAACGTGGACCAAGGCTACGTGCTCCGCAGATTGCTCCGCAGATCTATCCGCTTTGCAAGACAACTTGGTATGGATTCTAGAGAATTGGTGGGCATTGCCGAAATGTATGTAGAAAAGTACAAAAAAGTATATCCAGAGCTAGAACAAAACAGAGAAAAGATTTTGAGCGAAATTGGCAAAGAAGAAGAAAGATTTGCCAAGACTCTCGAGAACGGCATCAAAGAAATCGAGAAAGTGCTAAAATATGTCAAGGACAACACCTTGAATGGCAAGACAGCATTCAGACTTTATGATACATTCGGATTCCCTATCGAAATGACCCAAGAAATTTGCAAAGAAAAGGGCTTTGAAGTGGATATCGAGGGCTATCATAATGCATTTGTAGAACACCAAAAGAAATCTCAAGCAGGCGCTGAACAAAAATTCAAGGGCGGTCTTGCTGACAGCGGAGAGCAAACAACCCTCTTGCACACCGCAACCCACTTGCTCCTTGCAAGTTTGAAAAAAGTGCTCGGTAGAGATGACATTGAACAAAAGGGTAGCAATATCACCGCAGAAAGACTTAGATTCGACTTCAACTTTGAGCGTCCACTGACCGCCGAAGAAAAACAAGCTGTAGAAGATGCTGTCAACGATGCAATCAAGAGAGATATTGACGTAGTTTGTGAAGAAATGCCAATCGAGAAAGCAAGAGAAATCAACGCAGTCGGCGTGTTCGGTTCTAGATATGGCGAGCTGGTAAAAGTTTATACAATCGGCGACGTAGATTGCCAAATCTGTGGCGGACCACACGCAACACATACTGGTCAACTCGGCGAGTTCAAGTTGGTCAAAGAGCAGTCTTCATCAGCAGGTATCCGCCGTATCAAAGCAACAATCGACACAAGCAAAGCTATCAACAGATAACTCAAAAGCACAAAGCAAAGCTCCCGAAAGGGAGCTTTTTTGATGGGGACTAAGTTTATTTGCGATAGCAATAACCGCAAAGAAAGGCTGCCTTGTGTAAAGGGAGCTGGCTAGCCCAAAATGAAATGACGGCTAGCCTG
>OQVS01001373.1_pt1 | contig 16644 bp, 11 predicted proteins | sample 1691601 | NCBI WGS metagenome assembly OQVS01 (sample SAMN03418268, study PRJEB22391) | human gut metagenome | biome: human-gut; feature: organic feature; material: feces | host: Homo sapiens | place: Tanzania | collected 2013-01
CTGCATAGTCACTGGCAATGCTTCCGCCCTTGCCGGCTCCACCACCATCATAGCTTGAACTGCTTGATGAGCTGTTCGCTCTGGCAGCGGCTGCGGCTGCAGCTGCGGCCGCCGCTTCCTGCTCCTGAATGATTTTGCCCTGTGCCGTAATGATATTCTGATAATTCTCTGCCTGCTGCTGTGCCTGAGCTATCTGGCTTGCATACTGCTCCTTCTGGTTCTCAAGAGCTACTATAGCCGCCTCGACATCCGCCTGCTGCTTCTCATAGTCATCCTGCATGGCTGTGAGCTCATTCATGTCGTTGTCAAGCTTAGTACCAATCTCCTTCACCTGCTCAACTGCTGCCTGATAAGAATCCATAAGAGCACGATCCGAATCATATACGTCTGACACGTACTCTATACGATTGAGCATATCTGTGATACCATTTGACTCAATAATTGCTGTCCAGATATTGTCCTCAGCGCTGTTTTCATACATGAACTGTATACGCTTCTTCATGGCGTCATACTGCTCCTGCTGCTTTTCCTGAGCTGCTGCAAGATCCTTCTGATTCTGCTCTATCTCTGCCTGCTTGCTTGTGATATCTGATTGAAGCTTCTTTTGTGCTGCAAGAATCTCATCAAGCTTTGCAGATTTGTTCTTTATATCATCGGCAGTTGTCTGCTGCTGATCCTTTAAACCATTAATCTCATTCTTCTTATCCTTGAGATCCTGCTCAGCCTGTGACTTCTTCTTCTCTGCATCCTTCTGCTTCTGAGTCTTGGCATACACCTTCTCAAGTCCACTGTTTATGTATCCGCTAAATGTAGTGCCCTCTACTGCCGGTCCTGTAAAAACGAGTGCTGATGTTAACACAGTACATATAGCACGTGTCCATTTCTGATTCATTTTATTCCTCCTGTAATACGACGGTCAGATTGACCTTACCTTCCACAATTTACGTTCAATATACATTCGGATATATTATCGCACAAAATAAACCTTTTTTCCACACCTTTTTGTAAATTTACAGAATTTTCCACATTTTTTTATATACTATATGCAACAAGCTTCATAATAAGCTTCATAATAACAGCTTCATAATTACATCACACCGGCATGCGCGCTATAATAAGTCTGTCATCAGGTTTGATGCTATCGGAGGTCAGAGCATTTATTTCCATTATGTTTTCAACAGTGGTGCGGTATCTTTTTGCAATGTCCCACATTTTATCATCCTTCTGCACTATATAGCCGACCAGAGCTGCTTCAGCCTCAGTATCAGGTGCTATTTTTTCCTGCTCTACCGATGTTATGACTGACACTTCATCCTGCTGCAGGGCAATGGCGTTTATGCTGACAACACCCTTGATTTCATATTCGCTGTTGTCGAGCAGGTTGACCTGCACCTGATCCACCTGCACATTTACCTCGCAGCAGGTGTGTGCATCCATGCCCGGTATCTCAACAAACTGTTCAAACGGCACAGAGTCTGTATGCATCTCTATCGGACAGCCATCATCCTCCACAATATTCACACAATTCACCTGCAATACACCCGACACAATAATGCCTGTGTCTGCATTTTTTATCTGTGCAATAGCAGCCTGCGTCTTTGTACCGCAGATTCTTAAAATCCTCTTTTTGCTGTTTTCTCTGTACAGCTGCTCCAAAATACGGCATTTTGTATCATTTTTCATAAGAAGGCTGCATACCTTCACATTTTCAAATGCGGGTTTTACCTGACAGGATACGCTGTACATATCATTGAGCACCTCTACCGTTTCCTCACTCCAGACCTTTCCGTCTACCGCAAGCGCTGCCTCAATAGAAAGCTGCCTGAGCTCTCCGTCATAATCATTTTCCGCCTCAACCTGATGCATGGCAGGCTGTGTGCGAAGCCAGGCTATGTTTCCGGCATTATCACCCTCGCAGCGTATTTCATTTGAAAAGCCCTCCTGCACCTCAAAGCAGCATATTTCCTGCTCTTCACTCAGATACACTATGCACGCATGGCACTCACCTGTCAGTGTGATGTGGTCACGCTCGTATGTATACTCCAGATTTCTCATATCAACAAGACTTGATATAAGCTTACATATATTCGGCTTGGTCTTTGGCAAGGTGACGACATTTTTGATTCTGACAATATCCCTGACAGCACTGTCAAGCTTAAGCACCTTCATCTGCCCCATGAGCTGCTCCACATCCCTGTCATCAATCCTTTGTGCAATCTCAAGATTTTCCTCCCTCTCTCCATAAAGCTCCACGCTTATACTGCCTCTGACCGAGAGCTTTCGCGAATTGATAACTCCCACCGTAAGCTCATCAAGCCCTGTATACACACGCACCGTATCCTTCTCGCATACTCCCTGAAGCACAAGCTTCTCCTGAAACGGTATTGCATCCTTTATATGCTCCACCCTGTTTCCGGCAATATTTTCCTCCGTCTCATCGCCTTCATAGACCTCATCTCTCGTATACAGCACTTCAAACTCAATGCTTCCGCTCAGCCAGATATTCTCGCCGGACGCTTTTATCTCGTCAACCTTGACCTGTCCGTTCTGACAAACCACCTTGGAAACATCGGGCTTGTTGTCCTTTATGACATAGTCCCTGTCGAAGCCCACCTGCGACATATCATTTACCTTTTCTATGCATTGTCTGATTTTTTGTGTAATTAATTCCATAAAAAATACCCCACTTCAAATATGTATATAAAATACATATTCAAGATGGAGTAACTTTATGCAGATGCAAACATTTAATTCATGATAATTATAATAAAGATGTAACCTCTTTACTTCATGATACTAGCAAAGCTGCATTCTTATATCCTTTGTAATAACATCGGTGTAGGTGAAAGATAAGAGCTGTGGCGGATTCTGCTCAAACTCATCATCTATCAGAACCGTAAACACACTTGGGTAAGCCTGCTGAATAACACCCTCCTGGATGTCAACCTTGTTGCGTCCGAGATCCTGCTGGATCTTTACCCTGTTGCCGCACTGCTGGTGAATCGATGCTCTGACTTTTCTGATTTCTGTCTGTTCCATTTTAAGCCTCCTTATTGTGGGTATGCCCACTGGCACATAACTATAGTCCTCATGGTTACCAGTATTGTAACGACGGTGTCATATATATGAAATCAATCCCTGTATAAATATAAGACAGGTCAAATTAATCAACAATTATATCAATCAATATATTTGAATATATAAATATGTCACCACAATATCTAGTGACTTTAGTATAGCAAAGTATCGCAGTGATAGCAATAGGGCATTAGTACCGATTGTCAGTTTTTTCGCAACTTTTAACACAATTTACGAAAATTTCACTCAAATACGACAGGCATTTCACTCAATTCCGTCTTTATCACTATGTACGGATAACTCGCCTGATTACTGACCTTCTCGCCCTTTTCCGGTGCTATCAGGCGTGTATCAAGATACATTGCCTTATCCTTCACATAAAACTGGTTAACCGTAATGCTGTAGCCACCTGTCTCCTTTGTGCCAAAGCCTTCCGCTATGTATAAATATTCATCATCCTTGTACGTCAGCTTCATCGCCTTTGCCTTGTTTTCATTTATCTGCTTTTTAAACTCCTCCGGGATTTCATCCCCGCAGATCACCGTGTACTCGACCATCCTGTCACTCTCCGTGCCTGAAATATTTGCGTGGCAGCCCGAAATCACTGTCGTTTCCAATATCACAAGCACACCTGCAGCCATCACCAGAAGTTTTCTCAATTTTCCTGACATTTTTTCCTCTCTTTCTTATCATATCGCTTATGATATGATATAATATCAATAACTATTCAAAGCCACCTTTAGAATAGTTACATTACAATTAATATTATGAAAAAGAGAGGTCAAATATGCGTTCAGTTTTAATCGTAATATTCGTATTTTTCTATCTGCTGCTCGGTCTTCCGGTGCTCGGAGCCATGTGGATAATACACAAATTTGCCCCGGCATGGGCCGATATGGCACAGCTTCGCCTGGTACAGTGGGCTTTCCGTGTCATCATATTCCTAAGCGGAGCAGACATTGAATTTATAGGGGAGGAAAATGTGCCAAAGGACGAGGCTGTACTATATATAGGAAATCATCGTAGTTTCTTTGACATCATAATCACCTACTCCAGATGTCCACGCCTGACCGGCTACATCTCAAAGCAGAGCATCACAAAAATACCGGTGCTCGGTCTCTGGATGAAGCGCCTGCACTGCCTGTTTTTGGATCGCGATGACATCAAGCAGGGATTAAAGGTCGTGCTTGCCGCCATAGATCAGGTCAAATCCGGCATCAGCATATGTGTATTTCCTGAGGGCACACGCTGCAAGAACAAGGATGACCTGACAGAGGTACAGCCTTTCAAGGAAGGTACTTTCAAGATTGCCACAAAGAGCAAATGCAGGATAGTGCCAATGGCAATCATGGGAACAAATGAAATATTCGAGAATCATCTTCCATGGGTCAAAAAGAGTCATGTGGTTATCCGATACGGCACTCCTATTGATCCGGCAGCACTCAGCAAAGAGGAACAAAAGCATCTCGGAGCTCATTGCAGAGAAGTGATTGTGGATATGCTTCATGAAATGGTATAGCTGAAAAAACCGCCCATCCGGGCGGTTTTTCACATTTCTTCTTCAAATCCATTTAAACTATTAAATTTTATTCTCATCAAATATATTTACTTCAAAACAAGCACCGAATACGCCGGCAGCTTTGCCGTTCCATCCTTATATGACGGTGCTTTCTTTGTAGTCTGAAGCATTGCAACAGCATCATTTACTCCAAGCGATGACACATCCACACTTGCTTCATCCTTTGATGGATTAAATATAAGCACTGCTTTCTCACCATTGTACTCTCTTGTGAATATACACACATTATCATTTGACAGATCCTTTTCAAAGGTATTTGTACCTCGTGCTATCTCCGGGAAAGCATTTCTTATTGATATTGTCTGCTTCACAAAGTTGTAAATAGAGTATGGATCCTCCATCTGCTTATCAAGGGTATCATATGTCTGCTCGGTTTCTTCTGCATTCTGAGGTCCCACACACATTCCCTTAGCTTTTGAATCCCCGCTCCATCTCATGGCAAGACGCTTCGTCTCATCATTGGCTGTGCCTCTCATACCGATTTCCTCTCCATAATACAGAAAAGCATTTCCCGGCATAAGAAGATTCATGGCCTGCGCCATCTTGGTTTTCTCCTCGGCATTATCTCCGTTGTAGTATCCTGCACTGCGTCCCATATCATGATTTGTATAGAACGGTGCATCAATGTATGAATCTGTATACTTCTTTATCTCATTTTCCACATCAACCAGAGCATTGCCATATGTGCTGGCACCATGATTTGCTGTACCGTTTAACACCTTTCCAATATATCCATCCTGCTGTGAAAAATCAAAGTTGAACATACTGTCAATTCCACTCTTATAGTACTTCGCATACTCTCTGTATGTAGTCCAGCCCTCACCAACCATATAAGCATCAGCCTTTTTGCTCTTCACATTGTTTACAAGCCATGTGAGGTCATCTATAGTCTCAGTCTGGTTATTATTATTGTAATAAAGCACGGCATCCAGTCTGAAGCCATCCACGCCGCGGTCAAGCCAGAAGGATGTAACCTTGTCAATCTCGCCTCTTACAGCTTCGCTCTGCAGGTTAAGGTCAGGCATGCTGTCTACAAACTGTGACTCGTAATACCAATTCGTGCCCGGCAGCTGGTTGTAGCCTCCGGCATTGGTTTTGCTAAAATTGTAGTAATCCACATAAGGACATTCCGAAGGCTCCGGCTCTGCCCCATCAGGAAGCGACTTGATATAATCAGAAGCTGCCTTAAACCACGGATGCTCGTTAGATGTGTGATTTATTACAAAGTCAATAATCACATTGATGTTTCGCTTGTGACACTCCGTAATGAGCGCATCAAAATCATCCAGAGTACCATACTGCTTGTCAATATTCATATAATCCGTAATATCATACTTGTGGTATGAAGGAGAAGGCATAATAGGCATCATCCAGATTTCATTGCAGCCAAGTCCCTCGATATAGTCAAGCTTCTCTGTAAGCCCCTTCAAATCTCCAATGCCGTCACCGTCACTATCAAAAAAGCTGTATACGAACACCTCATAGCAGGTTCTGTAATTGTCCTGAATCACATTAGGATCATTTTTCGCATTCATCTGCTCCATCGCAGAAGGCTTGTACTCCTTCTTTGCAGCCGTCTCGGTATTCTTTCCACCCGCAGCGCATCCCGTAAGCATCGACACCGCCATAGCTGCCGTCAACGCCACAGCAGTCAGCCTGCCAGCTAATCTATTCACAGCCCTGCCAACCATATTGTGACCGCCTATTTTATTATTAATCATACGCACTCCTTTTCTTAACTAAATTCTGAGCAAACTTGTATCTACAAAAATCACCACACATATTCTCTAAAACATACGATTCTTGTGCTTTGTCCACAAGGTAGCAACAAACTTAGCACACAGTACCCTCCAAGCCGGAGGGTACACAGTGTGTTCCGAAGAAAAATATGAACTGCCACGGGGTACCATGCCCCCACAAACAAGCCACACACCTCATCCCTCCAAATACAAGCAGCGAAGAAAGCCCGTGGCTGACTTCATATTTTCCTGAGGAATATACTGTGTACCATGCCGGCACCACACAACCTGAAAGTGCTAAGTTTGCCACACACCCCAAAGTCTGCCATCAATATAAATCAAAAGCCGCCGCACAAAAGTGCAGCGGCTCAAATAAAACCAAATTAGCCTTTGACAGCTCCTGTAAGTCCATCCACGTAGAATTTCTGCATAAATACGAAAAGTATTGAGATAGGTATTGATACAATAACTGCAGCAGCAGCCCATCTTGTGAACCATCCGTTTACAAACTCTTTCTCAAGCATGTTGTAAAGGAGAAGCGATACTGTCCAATACTTGTCGTTTGGACCAACGATAACCTTTACAAATACGAAATCGAGCCATGGAGCAAGGAATGCTGTAAGTACTGTATATACTACGATTGGCTTACTGAGTGGCAGGATAACCTTGTAAAATACCTGGAACTGTGTACATCCGTCAAGGATAGCAGCCTCAGTAAGAGACTTAGGTACAGTATCAAAGAAGCCCTTTGCAATATAGAAGCCCGTTCCTGCTCCTGCTGAGTATATGAGAATCAGTGAAAGACGAAGCAGACCTCCCTCTGTAAGTCCGATAGCCTTTAAGATAAAGTATACGGCAACCATTGACATGAAAGCAGGGAACAATCCAAGAATCATAGCCAGGTTCATGAAAGGCTTACGCATCTTGAATCTCAGTCGTGACATACAATATGCAACAGAAAGTACAAATACTGTTGAAATGATACATGAGAACACTGAAATAAACAGTGTATTAAAAAATGCTCTCGGGAAGTTCAACAGTGTAGTCTCTGTGAACAGCCTTGTATAGTTACTAAATGTAAGGCTCTTAGGGAAGAAGTACTTTGTATAAGCACCACTCTCAGCTCTAAAGCTTGTCATAATAATCCAGAAAATCGGGAATAGCCATATTACAGCAAGTATTCCAAGAATGACATGAACAAGGGAATTCTTTGCTATTTTCTTAGCACGTCCGGCAGACATAGGTCTTTTTGCTTTTGCTACACTACTCATTACATGAATCCCTCCTCATCCTTGTATGATTTTGTATTTCTATATGTAACAAGTGCTACGATAGAAAGTACAACGAATGTGAGGATACCGATAACGGCACCGATATTGTACTCCTGATTATCAATAGTCAGCTTGTACAGCCATGTAACCAGAAGGTCCGTCTTTCCTGCACTGTCTCCGACAGGTGTAGGCTTTCCTGCTGATAACAGGTAGATAACGTTGAAGTTGTTGATATTTCCTGTAAACTGTGTGATGATGTATGGTCCCATGATAAACATGATATATGGGAGTGTGATCTTATAGAAGATCTGTGCTGCATTTGCACCATCAATCTTTGCAGCCTCATAAAGCTCTGAAGGCACATTCTGTAATACACCTGTAACCTGAAGCATGGTATATGGAATACCTACCCAGCAGTTGATGAGAATAACAGAAGCTCTCGCCCACATAGTGTTGGTCCAGAATGGAAGCGGGTTATCTATCCAGCCCCACTCCAAAAGCAGGTTATTAACAGCACCCTGTGGCTGGAACATCTGTCTCATTACAAGGAGTGATACGAACTGTGGTACCGCAATTGAGATAACAAAGCATGTACGCCAGAAGGCCTTGCAATGTGTCTCTTTACGATTGATAACGATAGCAAGAATGAGTCCAAGGAAGTTACAAAGGAAGGTTGCAAATACAGCCCAGCAGATTGTCCATCCAAGTACTCTCCAGAATATCTTACCAAGCTTACCGCCAAGTCCAAGCACCTGTCCGAATGCGGCAAAGCCTGTCCAGTCGAACAATACCAGATGATCACCCTTTACAGAATAGTTTGTAAAGGCCATTGGAATCATGAACAGCAATGGTAAAACGGTAAAAACAAATATTCCCAAAAGTGGGAGAAACATAAGTGTCTTATGTAAATTTTTATCAAATAAATCCTTGACATCTTTGCCAAAAGAATTGATTTCTTTTCCAGCTTTTGCAAGGCATTCTGCCTTATATCCGCTCTTTAAATTCTCGCACCACATGTAAATAAATAATACTGTGATGGCAATTGTTATGACGCCATATAACAGTAATAATACTGACTGGTCGCCTTCAACATATTCATAAATCTGCTTCTGCTCATTAAATACCTCTTCCTGCTTTCTCCAGCCGAGTGAAGGCAGCATGGAAATGTAATAAGCACCGCTGCTAACCATATATGCTATATATGCAATCTCTATAGCAAGAAAAATCAGACCCTTTACGATCTGCTTATGAGCCATATTCGCAAGACCCATTATGAGTGCCGATAACTTGACTGTAGCTCCGCCTTTTGTGAGGGCATTACCGACAGTATACGGAGTAGCAAAGTCCGAAACTTTTTTCTTTTTGTTTGCTCCTATCATACTTTTCCTCCTGGCATGCATTATATATGCCAATCCTTTAAACTAATTTATTCCAAGATTCCGGCTACCCGGAACCTTGGAATCATAATCTGATCTACTTAATTATTTAAGAGAATCATTAAGCTGTGTATTGAAGTCCTCTGTCTTCTGAGCTGCATTGTCCTTTGTAATCTGGCCTTCTGCACCGTTCTGGAAAGCATCACCGAATGGTGTAGCTGCATCCCAGTAACCCTGCATATCAATGATAGGCTGTGCTACTGAACAATCAGATGAAACCTTAGCCATAGCTGCTGCTACAGGATCTGCTGCGATTTCCTCGTTTGATACAAGGTTTGTGTTTACAGGAGCCTGTCCTCTTAACTTGAAGTGAGCAAGCTGTGCGTCCTCGCTGCCAAGGAATGCTGCAAGCTTAACTGCTACTTCCTGGTTCTTGCAGTTAGGGTTAACACCGATAGCCTTAGATCCTAAGAATGCCTTTAACTGGCAGTCTTTTCCACCAATATTGATTGTAGGAAGAGCTGCAACACCAACATTCTCCTCACCAAGTTTCTCTTTAACTGCGTCATAGTTCCAGTTACCATTGAAGTAAGCGTTTACTGAACCATCTCCAAGTCCTGCAAGACCCATAGATCCGTCATTACTATCCATTACGAAGTTTGGATTAGCAAATAAATCTACGAGGTAGTTTGTAACTGCTACTGCCTTATCACCACCGAAATCATATCCGGCAGCCTTGTCTGTTCCGTCTCCGAAGATTGTACATCCGTTTGCTGCGTAGAATGCATTGAGATACCAGCCGTTATCGATTGGGAATGAAACCTTACCCTTTGTAAGCATTGTATCAAGGCTCTTTACATCATCCTCAGAGAAAACTCTCTTGTCATAGTACATGAACCATGTGTTTGATGTATAAGGAACTGCGTAGATGTCTCCATCATATGTAACTGTTGCTGCCATAGCCTCTGAGTTAGATGTCTTAACATAATCTGCTGTCTCTCCACCTAACTTAGCAATAGCGTTTGCCTTAACTAATGCCTCAATCTGATCGTTTGCGAACATGTAAACATCAGCTGCTGCCTTAGGATCCTTTGTAACAACGTCCTTTGCGTCTCCCTCAGATGTTGTAACATACTTGAACTCGATGTTGAAATCAGGATTTGCTTTAGCGAATGCCTCGCACTCTGTCTTGAGCCAAGCGCCCTTTGCATCATCTAAATCCTCTGAAGGTCCCATTACTGTAATGGTCTCCTTGCCGCCGTCCTTCTTGTCGGCTTTCTCTGTTCCATCTCCGTTGCTGCTTCCGCATCCTGCAAACATTGTTGCTACCATAGATGCGCAAAGTAAAGATGCTAATACTTTCTTCTTCATATCTTCCTCTCCTTTTTGAATATAAAATGTAAAAAAGTATATATATAAATTGCCGTGCAACTTATATCAAATTAATTATCTGCGGTAAACCACCGCAATGTTTCTAATCCAGGCTATTTTTTCATTGTCCAGTCTGTGTGGCTTGTTTGTCATGCGCCATCTCCAGTTGTGTCCGACTGTCGAAGGATAATTCATCCTCGCCTCATTACCAAGCTCTAATATATCCTGCATCTGGACTATCGCCAGCTCTGCGGTGCTGTGATACAGCTCCCTGATAAGAGCGTTTGGAACCTGTGATTTATTTTCAATATTCAGATACTCATACAGATAAGCAAGCTCGTAATCGGTCTTGTCACTGAATGAACCAACTATAGTCTCATTGTCATGTGTGCCAATATATGCAACTACATGTGAATCAGTATAATTGTGTGGCAGATATTCATTGGTCGGATCACCGTCAAAGGCGAACATCATGACCTTTGTTCCCATCCAGCCCGATTTTGCAAGGAGCTTTTTCACTCCCGGTAAAAGGCTTGCTGACGTATAATCATCAGCCACTACATTAACACCCTCAAGCTCTTCGTTGATCGCATTGACAAGCCTGCGCCCCGGTCCCTTGAACCATTTGCCGGATAGGCTCTTGTCCTGTCCGTACGGTACCGCATATGCTTTTACAATTCCTGCAAAATGATCAATCCTGACTATATCAAAAAGCTCTCTGCATACACGCATCCGCTTTCTCCACCATGAGAAGCTGTCCTCCTTCATGGCATCCCAGTCATACATTGGATTGCCCCACACCTGTCCGCTCTCTGAATACTTATCAGGACCGGCCGCTGCAACATACTCCGGTGTATCGTTTGCGCCCATCATAAAGAGTTGTCTCTCTGACCATACATCTACGCTGTCATATCCTACATAAAATGAGATATCACCTATTATGTAGATACCTTTTGAGTTAGCATAATTTTTCAAATCCTCCCATTGTTCGAAGAATTTGTATTGACAGAACTTCCAAAAAGTAATTGTATTATAATTCTTTTTTTGGTAATTTTCAAGCGCAACCGTTTGCAAATCTCTATACTCATTCGACCATTCGCTCCAGTTTTTGTCTAAATTGTCGGTTTTCAGTGCCATAAATAGTGCATATTGTTCAAGCCACCCCGACTGTTTTTTTACAAAGTCCTGAAACTCTTGTGCATTTGTGTCAAATCTTTCAAACGCTTTTTGTAAAATCTTGTATCTGTTCTGATGTAATGCTGCATAATCAATTTCTGATTCGTCTGTGCCCCAGTTGTACCCCAGGATTTCTTCCCTCTCTAACAATCCCTCATCTACCAGCTTATCTAAATCTATGAAATAGATATTGCCCGCACAGCCTGATGATGGCTGATATGGGCTATCGCCAAATATGGTGGGACCAACCGGAAGAACCTGCCAGTACTTCTGTTTCAAATCACCAAGGAGATCAACAAAATTGTATGCCTCTCTCCCAAGAGTACCTATACCATATGGTGACGGCAGACTCGAGATTGAAAGAAGTATTCCGGAGCCTCTGAGATTTTCTCTGGCCTCCAAATTTCCATTCCTCTTTCCTAAAAAATTTTCTATTTTTTTCGTATCTGAGTTTATTTTATTTCCTATTGTCGTATTTGTCAATTGTTTTAGTGATTTCAAACTCATTTTTGCCACTTTTCACGTAATTTACATTCATTTTTTGGTAGTTATTACCACGATTTCAGAGATATTTTTCGAAAAAATTATTGCAGAAAATATTGCCTATTTCTGATAGTAATTGTATAATTTAATTATCACATAAGAAAGGACTACTATTATGGCTACTATTAAGGATATTGCCGCCCGGCTGGGTGTGTCAATCAGTACTGTTTCAAAAGGATTAAATGGTGCCAGCGATATAAGCGAGGAGCTTCGCCAGACCGTTTTAGATACTGCTGTCGAGATGGGCTACAGCACCAAACGCTCCAGGAAGGTAGAAAACCGAAAGCTGGCTCTGTTCATTGAAAATATGAACTATGAGTCTATCGATGAGTTCGGATATGATGTAGTGCTTGGTTTCAAGCAGAATGCTTTCAAGCACAAATGGGACGTGGACATCATCCCTGTCACTCCTCAGCTGCAGGCAGAAGAAAAATATGATACATATATATTAAAGAATGGCTATTGCGGCGCATTTCTGGTAGGCTTTGCCCTGCACGATGAGTGGATGCAGCAGCTCAAAAATACAACAATGCCTACTGTTTTGTTTGATAACTATATAGAAAACAATCCAAATGTAGCCTATGTAGGCACCGACAGCTTCGAGGGTATCGACATGGCTGTAAAGCATCTGCACAATCTGGGTCATAAAAAGATTGCCTTTATCAACGGTTCTCTTTTTTCCCTGGTTTCAGATCAGCGTCAGGAAGCCTTTGAAAACTCCATGCGCGATGCCGGTCTTGAAATCTACCCGGAGCTCATGGGTCACGGCTACTATATTCCGGAAACTGCACAGTACTACGTTTCCAATTTTATCGCGGCAGGTGCTACGGCTATCCTCTGCGGCAGTGATGCTATCGCAAAGGGTGTTATCTCTGAGTGCCAGCTGCACGGCTTCAATGTGCCAAACGACATAAGTGTGGTCGGCTTTGACGATGTCAAGTTTGCTGCAGCCCTCACCCCGCCTCTTACCACTGTCAGACAGGAGTGTAATGATCTGGGCCGCTGTGCATATATTATATTGAATTCGCTCATTCACCATATTCCAATCAGCCGCACACAGCTGCGTCCGAGACTGATTGAAAGGGAATCGACTGCACGTGTTTCCACTGCACACACCACAAGCGAATAGCAGTATATACCACCTTCAAAGGAGGCAAAATTGTTCAAACGCAAACATGCAACCATTTTAATTACATATTCGCTGGTGCTATGCAGCGCGATTTCTCTGACAGCCTGCTCTTTTTCGGATGTCTCTTATTTATTCAAGAGCCCCGCACAAAAGCAGGCTATTCTGCACAAATCACCTGCTTTTTGGGATGACACCACAAGCGTTACCGGAAGCAGTAACCTGTCCATACTGCACAATGTCGCCTTTGAAGGGCATCCGTACAATGACATAAGACAGTTTGGCGATAATATCCTTATGGTAGGGCAGGGCAGCTACAATAATTCCATCATAGAGACCGATGGTCAATCCGTTCAGTATTCATTTGATGTATACAATCCCTGGTCCAACGAAATAACCGCTAGTCTCGCCCACGACAAAACAAACTGCGATGACTATCTGATTAAGGGTGATAAATTGTGGCTCATCGATTCATCCGCTAAAAAAGCAACCATCTATGATAAGGATTTAAAAGAAATCAAAACCTGCAAATATACCCCTGAGGACTATGAGGGCAACGGCGATACATCCGGTCCTGATGCCGGCGATGTACCAAATCCCGGTAATTACTATGATGTCTCACAGATTGCTACCTCATCTGACGGAAAATATGCTCTGGTGTCAGGCGTCTCACCCGATACCTACAAATATGTAATCTCTGATATAAGCCTAGACGATAATACAGTGCTTTCAACCTACGAAGGACAGAGCTTTTCCATGTCATGTGTCGACTCAAAGGGCTTTGTAATTGAGGCAGACACCGCCAACAATATATGGAACTATCATGCATCCGACGGAAAAGACAGCTTCTTTTCACTGCCAGATGTGGTAGATGTAGCCCTCGCCAAGGACAATGACATGCTCATACGCTGCCAGGATTTAATCTCAGGCGACAGCATCAGTTACTATAAGTATTCACCCACCACCGGTGTCAACTCATCCTTTTCATACAATCCAGCAGCACGAAGCACAGGCACACACGACAGCTCATCTGATTCTGCAGCAGCCGATACCCAGACCTATTACTCTGCCAACTCGGTCTATCTGCCCGATGCAAACTGTGTGATGCTGCTTTTGTACACAGCGCAGTGCAACCCTGAAATACTCATCTGGTCACTCGACAAGGGCAAAAATGACACCAAAGCGGAAATCACGTCATACAATGACTGTGATACACTGCTGCAGGCCTTGCGCGATGATGGCTCATATGTATCCCCATATTCTGCCATAGACCCCGCTGACAGTACCAATGAAAATCAGGAAGCTATGGAAGAGGCCGGGAAGGATTCCGACTACAATACATACGGCGATGAGGTCACTCTGGTCCCCGACACCTCGTCATATGACTGGGGTGATTTATCCGACATAAATGCACGTATCACAGCGCTTGAACAGAAATACGGCTTTTCCATATATTTCGGGCCTGAGGTGCCAAAGAGAATTGATTACTACGACATCCATCAATTCAAGAATAAGGATAAGCTGTCAGTCGCTCTGGATGCGCTTGAGGAAATACTTGGCTGTTTCCCTGATGACTTTTTCACACAGCTGTGTTATGGCGATATAAGAGGCATGCGAATCTATCTGTGCGGTGACATTTCGTCAAGCCACTCAGATATGATAAATGAGCCAAGTGGCTTTATAAATGTAATAAACAGCCACAATGTGATGGTTCTAAACTGCAACTACAGCTGGGATTTCAGCTACACCGTTGGCCATGAGATTTCCCACCTGATTGACCAGAGGCTTACATTCATACACACCTATAATGACAAGAGCGAGTTTTCCGAGGAGAAATGGAACAGTTTTAATCCTGACAGCTTCTCCTATGATGACAGCTACGCAAACTACAATCCGGATGATCCATCGAACCACATATCCGGGTATTTCATTGATTCCTACGGCATGACCTTTGCGACAGAGGACCGCTCTGAAATATTCGGAACCGCGATAGACGATTATATTAACAGCATCTATGATGATGCAAGATTCACAGATGATTCGCCGATACGAAACAAGCTGGACTACTACAGCAGATGTATCCGTGATGGCTTTGATACAAAGGACTGGCCTGATACGATGGCATGGGAGTCTGTGCTTACCGCCACCGGGGCGCAGGCCGATTAAATGATAATTTCAGAATAACACAAAAACCTCAAGTCATACGACTTGAGGTTTTTTAATGGGCAGAGATGGATTCGAACCATCGAAGCAAGTTGCAGCAGATTTACAGTCTGTCCCCTTTGGCCACTCGGGAATCTGCCCATGTATTCAATTACGATACTTGCATAGTTTATCACAACAAATGTGATTATGCAAGCATATTTTATCGTAACCGAATTATTTTCTTTAATGCGGGGATTGTGCGCCCTGGATGGTGCTCCGGTAGGGGATTTACGCCCTCGCTTTCGCTACGCTACGTTGCTAAGAGTCTGTAGGAATTATGCTTTTAATCTTTCTATAACTGACGAAACCGGCTTTTATGCGCCGTCCATGGCGCATAACGCCTTGCCCAGCCGTCCATGGCTGGGCATTTCTGCGTATTTAAGCATAATCCTACAGTATCTAAACAGCTTCGCTATGCGCTCTCACGAGAGTCCGTGTTCACCCCTCCGGGCGGGGATTACGGCCCTTACGCTGTGATTGGAATCCACTTAGGAGAGAGTTGCGAGTTGCACATTGTTGCAACCGGCAACAGTTTTATCCACGCCTTGCTTCTACGAGGCTGCGATGGGATAAAATAAGAAAGGATTGAAAAACGAACAAAAGTTTGCTACAATAAATGAAGCGAGGAAATAAAAGTATATTAGGTTTAGTAATTTAAGTATTCATTTAATTTATTGTAATTAGGGAAAATCCAATATCAATCGATTGATAGAAAGCGTGATTTTATATGAACATATGGCTTAAGTTAAGGAAAAAAACAGCAATTGCACTATGTGAGTTACTTGCAATTGCTACAATTTTTACAGGCTGTGCCTCCGCTAATTTATCAGGCACTGAAGGTGCCGGGCATGCCGCAGGAGCTGCTGTAGCAGGTGAGGATGCTTCCGGTGCTTTAGGCAGCAAGGATAATGCGGATGGGGCACAGGGCGGAAGTGCCCCGTCGGAAGCTGATTCAGGTGCTGACGTTAAAGGACAGGCTGATGCAGGTGAAGCCGGGCAGTCATCAGGGAAGCCACAGGATGAGCTGGTAAATAACAATTCTTATGTTTCTCTTGATGCGATTCCTGCATATGATGGCAAGGCATATGTGGCTATCAATAACAATGAGCCTTTTTTTACGGACAACGATATGACTACCACTGCTTTTGAAAACTACAGCGATTTAGATTCACTTGGCAGA
>OQVS01001374.1_pt1 | contig 16635 bp, 22 predicted proteins | sample 1691601 | NCBI WGS metagenome assembly OQVS01 (sample SAMN03418268, study PRJEB22391) | human gut metagenome | biome: human-gut; feature: organic feature; material: feces | host: Homo sapiens | place: Tanzania | collected 2013-01
GGCTTACTGCTAATAAAGATAATAATTATAATGGAATGGAAATAGTTAATATATTAAATGATTCATAGTTTAGCTGTAGATTTAGAAGTATTTGAAAATATGATTTCATTTACTTTTGTAGATGTTAGAGATTATCTTTATAAATTTGCAGATTGTAAAGGTGCTTTAACTGATAGTTTAACAGTTGAAGAAATTAAATCTAGACTTGATAGTGTAAAGAGTTGGATATTTTATATTAGTGATACAGATGATTCACAAATGTTACAGTTGATAGACTTCTTTGAAAAGATGCGTCCTATAACTAAAGATGATGGTACTGTTGATAGATATGATTTATTTGGCTATAATAATCAAGCTTATGATGATATGATGACTAGAGCTTTCCTTATGTATTGGAATCGTTTTGATACTAGTAAACAACTTTGTTCATTTCTTAAAGAAGTGAATGATAAACTAATATCTCTACAAGACAATAAAGATGCTTTATGGAATGACCCTTTACTTAATGTTATTCGTAAGTATAGATTATCTTATGTAACTGTTGATTTGTTTAAAGTTTATGCTCTTAATTCTGCTGGAGTAAATGTAGATAAAGATACTGGTGAACGTAGAAAATATGGTAAAAGTTTGAAGCAAGTTAGTATTAATCTTAAATGGTATAATCTTCTTGATTTTAAGCTACCTCCAATAGATGATGAAGAAGGTGATATATATAGAAGTAGAGAAGCTTATAAAGGTATGACTAATGAACAATTAAATCATTTGTTTACTGGTGATTTTAATAGATATCTTCTACCTAAGTATGTAAAACCTATGCTTCATTATAATAAGAATGATGTATTTCTTGTTTGTGAGATAGCTAGACAAAAACCTGATGAGATTAAACTTAGATATAGTCTAGGTCATGCTTTTAAACTTAATTTCTTGTGTAGTGCTAGAAGTAATATTGCTGATAGACTTATTAGTAAATTCTATGCTGAAAAGACTGGTTTACAATATAATGCTTTTAAAAATCTCAGAACTGAAAGAACTGCTCTAAGTTTTAAAAGAATAATTTTTCCTCATATTAAGTTTAAAACTAAACAACTTCAAGATTTACTTGAAGATATGAAGAAAGTAATTATATATCATACTAATAAAGATGCTTTTTGTAAAGAGTTTACTTTTTATGGTACAGTTTATACTTTAGCTACTGGTGGACTACATTCGCAGGACAAGCCAGCAGTTCTTCAAAGTACTGATAATTATGTGTATACTCATAGAGACGTTGGAAGCTTTTATCCAAGTACTATGATAGCATATAATATTGCACCTGAACATCTTAATAAGAAGATATTTATATCTCTGCTTCGTGAATGGAGAGATACACGTATTAAATGTAAACATACTAAAGATGAAGATGGTCAAATAGTTGCTGGAGTTCATAACAAACTTGCAGCTGAAGCTCTCAAGATTGTTATTAATGCAGTATATGGTAAGCTAGGTAGTTCAACATTCTATTTGTACGATAGATTAGCACAAATGCAAGTAACAATTAATGGTCAGCTAATGGCATTAATGCTTGTTGAAGAACTTGAACTTGCAGGTATTCATTGTGTATCTGCTAATACTGATGGTATAATTGTTAAATGTCCTAGAGATAAAATAGATATTTGTAATGCTATTGAAAAGAATTGGTGTGAGAATAATAAACTTACTATCGATTCTGAGTATTATGATGTATTTGTTACTAGAGATATTAACAATTATGTAGATAGACAAGAAGATGGTAAATTAGAATATAAAGGAGCACTAGACCCAAAACAGTATATTAAAGACTTAAAGAAAGGTTATGATATGCCAGTTGTCGCATTAGCTGCTTGTAATTATTTTCTATATGGAACATCTGTAATGGATACTCTTCGTAATCATAAAGATATTCTTGATTTTTGTAAAACTCAAAATGTTGGTAAACAGTTTGAAGTTGTTTATGAAAAAGTAGTTAATGGAAAACGTATTGAAGTTCGTAGTCAACCTCACGTTCGTTTCTATGTATCTACTAGAGGAGTTGTGATTATGAAAGAGCATAAACTTACTGGTAAACGTAGTGTTTTAGCTAGTGGAAAACCAGTACAAATTCTTAATTTACTTGATGATAAAGATATTAGTGAGCGTAATATAAATTATGCTTATTATTATGAAGAAGCTTATAAGATTATAAATCCTATTAAGCTTGGAATAAGTCCTAATCAGAAAGGTAATGCAAAGAATAAAACTCTTAGCGGAAAAGCTCTATTAAAAAAGAACTTTGGATTGTACAATAGTTTATTTGATAATGAAGAAGAACAATGACAGAAGAACAAGTTTATTTAAATGCTGTTGAAGCTTGGAGAGTAAATAAAGGAAAAGGTACTTTTATAATACCTGCTCCTTTTGATGCTCTAAGACCTCTGCTTTATATTCTTCCACAACTTTATAATAAGTCTCCTACGACTAATGTTATTATTGTTGTGAAAGATTTTGCAGATAGAAGTAGTATTGAAAATTATCTAACTACTTTGAACAATGATGTATGGAATAATTCTTTTCGTAATCTAATATGTAATGGAAATCTTAAGATTTTAACTAGTCAATATGTTACTGAACATATCAATGAATATAGTCCTTTATTGACTATAATTTATAATCCTGATATATTCCATTTTGCATATATGGGTATGATAGAAAAGTCTAAGTTTAATCTAGTTATTCTTACTAGAAAACTAGATAATAAAACTATGGATGATTTTTATACTGTTGCTCCTAGTGTTGGTAATTTTAGTCAAAATGTTATTGATGAAGTTAGGTCTAACCGCCCCGTAAAAGAGTATTTGGTTGGGTTAACTATAGAACCTAATAGTGAGTTAGATAAAGAAATGAACTATTATAATAGGGAAATTTCTACTGCTCTAGCTATATTTGGTGACTTTGATAATATCAAGTATGCTAGATTGGGAAATAGTGCTACTAATTGTTCTAGTATGATGGTATGTGATGCTATAGCTCGTACTAACGGTTGGGATAATCATCTAGATATGTCTTCAGAATTTAATAGAGATATAGATAGACTTTATAGTCCTGCTGCTATTAAAGAACGTGCTGATAGTATTTATAATATTGTTAGAGAACGTAGTACTAAACTTGCTAGTTCTAAAGATAAACTTAATAATATTTTAGAAATAGTCAATAGCAATTTAGACAAGAATATACTCATTATAAACAAATATGGTGAATTTGCTAATCTTGTTACTGATTATCTTAATGATAAAGCTGGTAAAAGAATTTGTGCTAATTGTCATGATAAAGTAGATAATGTTCCTGCTGTAGATGATTATGGAAATCCTATTCTAGTAAAAAGTGGTGCTAAGAAAGGTCAGCCTAAACTTCTAGGTGTTATTGCTCAAAAGAAACTTGCTCAAAAACTTATGAATACTCATAAGATAAATGTAATTTCTTGTGGTGCTTCGCCTGACAAGTCTTTAGACGTTGATATTGATTTGGTTATAATCACTTCTCCCCTATGTGATACCATTGAGAGCTATTTCTATAGGCTTTCTAAGGTTCATTTTAGTAATGAGGTACTATTATACACCTTATTCTATAAAGGCACGTTAGAGGAGAAAAAACTAGAAGATAGGGCTATCCCAGTCAATCATACAATTATTAACGATTTTGATAGAAATGTTAAAGTTGATAATAATAATGATTATTGTATTGTTGATTAAAGAAAAGTTCTTATCTTTGCAGCAGAAATTAGAAAACGAACTAATAAGCTCTTTGAAATAATGAATGATACTAAAGATGAAAATGGTAGCAGTCGTAGTTTGACTGTTAGACAAGATGATGTTAATACTGGTATTCATGTTCTAAATCTTCTTGATGAGAAACAACTTGCTAATGCAGAAGTATTTCTAAAGAAGATTATAGCCACAGAAAAAGGTGGTGTTAAAAGTGTAAATGAAGGTCTTGCTGTTCTTATGAGAGCACAAGATTTAAGATTACCTTTTAGTACTTGTATAGAACATATCCATGTAATTAATGGTAAAACTGGTGTTGATGTTCATATCGTCAAGGCGTTGTTGTCAAGGGCAGGTATAGTCTGGAAAACTACTAAAGATTATGTACCTCAGTATAAGTATACTGATGGCAATAATGTTTATGATGAAACACTACTTCCACAGTATTGTATTAAATGTCGTACCAAAGCAGAAGCTGAAAGTAAAACAGATGATGAATTTATTGGTGTTTATCCTCTTAAATATTATAAGGATTTAAAAGGTAGAATATACAATGAATTTCAACTCAATGAAAAATGTATTAAGTGCATTAATCTACCACAAGCTATGAAAATAGCTCAAGAAGGTAAGTTTCCTGTTATTAGAACTCAGGCTACTCCTACAGATTATGTTACTGAATATGAGTTTACTAGGTTTAAGAGAATATATGGCAAAATAGTTGAAACTCATGCTACTGGTCATTTCTCTTATACAGAAGCTAATACGGCTGACTTATTTACTAAAGATACTTTTAAGAAATATACTCGTATTATGATTGGACATCGTGCTTTTATGTATGGTGCTCGTGATATAGCTAGTGATATTCTTATGGGTGTTATGTCAGACGATGAATTATCCGAAGTCTTTGCCAATTCAGTTCCTGATGATGAAGACTTTGTAAACGTTGAAGAAATTTCTAATGATGAAGTTTCTCCAGAATAAGGAACAAATTAGAGTTTAAATAGTATTATACTATATAATTATTTTATTAACAATTTAAATATTTAAAATTATGAAGATTAACGGTTTATCATTCGGTATTTCAGCAGTTGCAAGTGGTGTTAAGAGTAGTGTAGTTAATGCTGACCCTCAGCTTATTGTTGCTACTACTAAGGGTGGTTTTGCTATCACAGGTTCTGTATCTAAGGCTCTTGGTTTGCAGCCTGGTGATAATATTATGTTTGCTAATAACATCGCTGATGTTGAAGCTATTGTAATGGCTAAGGAGAATGAAGATGTTCTCAATTATGCTAAGGAGAATAGTTTCGACCTTGATACTGCTGAGGGTGTAGAAGCTTGTATTAAGTCTCTTACTGTTTGGTATATTGCTAAGGGTGTTCCTATGTTTAAGAAGGATGGTACAGAAGCTACTGTATCTGTTCGTCTTACTAAGGAGGAGAAGAAGAAGCTCTATGATGAGAACATTGATTCTATCATTACTGCTAATCGTGCTCAGCTTATTGCTGCTTATAATCTTAATGAGGATGCTACAGATGATGAGATTAAGGAGCATTATACTGTAGATGAGATGCAGAATCCACAGACTCAGGCATTTAGTGGTTGTAAGCTTGCTGCTAATGGTAATGCAGTTGGTACTGGTTTGAAGCTTAGTTTCTCTGATACAAATAACTGGGAGCAGCTTAAAGCTGATATGGAGGATAAGACTGCTTTGAAGCGTGTATTCTCTGTTGATGTTAAGGCTGGTGAGACAGGTAAGTTCAACGATGGTCATAAGATTGTTGATGTTATCTATTATCCTCTTGGTGAGTACACTGATGAGAAGCCTAGTCGTGTAGCTGCTAATAAGGATGCCGAGGCTGCTGAGTAATTAGTTCATTCATTAGATATTCATTCAGCTATTTTATAGGGAACTGAGAAAATCAGTTCCCTTTTTTAATCAAATAATATAATCATTTAAAACTTAATTAAGTTATGACAGATGTAACAAAGGAAGCAGTAGCAGTTGCAAATGGTACTGCAAAGAAGAATCGTAGAGGTATTAGTAATAACACAGTAGCTGCTGCTCGTCTTAAATTTCACGAGAAAGATGCTAGTCCAGCTAATGGTTTGTTTATGGCTCATCTTGATTCTGTAAGTGTAGAGTGGTCTCAGAATGCAGAAGGTAATTCTTTTGCTGGTCTTAAAATGCCTCGTCTTGTAGTAACTTTCGCTAGTAATCACGATAATGTTAAGGAGCGTCGTTATGTTACTAAGACTTTCTTCCCAGTAGAGAGTAATGTTGATACTATTCCTGGAGGTAAGAATGCTTGGCAAGTAGATGCTGTTCTTAATTGGACAAAACATCTTCTTGATGTATTCTATCTTAAAGGTCGTGAACTTACCGTTGAAGAGGAAGATGCTCTTACTCTTACATTTGAAGATTACACTGAAGATGAGAATGGTAATATTGAGTATAATGCAGTAGATGCTCAGGATGTTCTTAATGGTTATCGTCACATCTTTGATAATGTTGCTGCTATGCTTAATGGACAATTTAATCTTGCTGATGGTGCTACTCCTAAGCCTTGTTTTAAGGATGCTAACGGCAAGCCTATTCCTTGTTGGATTAAGTTGCTTCGTGCTACTCGTAATCGTAAGGGTGATTGGGTAGATGTTGACCGTAGTAAGGATTTGCAGTTTACTTCATTTGTTGGTTCTGGTGCTATTGAGTTGGTTAAGATGAAGGAAGGAAAGATTCTTCCTCCTGTTATTCTTGCTATTGATAAGGTTAAGGAAAGTATTACTCCTAAGCAGACTAATAAGACTCCTACTGTTGGTGTTCCTGGTATTCCTGGTATGCCTGGTGGAGCTGTAGTACCTCCAATGGGTGGTGAATTTGCTGCTGGTGCTCCTGCTGCTGGTGGAGCATTTGACCCAACAGCAACGGATGATTTACCTTTCTAAATAAAGGTATTTCCGCCTATTTATTCTCAACTAAGGTTTAATGTTCTAAGGGGTAACAATGGTAATAATGCTATTGTTACCCCAATTTGTTTGTAACTATGAAACGTAATGCTAACACAAGTAAACTTACGAAAGCTTTTATAGAATCTAGAGTAAGTCAAGAAGAAATTGTAAGTAAATACTTAGATATACCATTAGAAGTAGTTAGAGATTGTGTTGAACATAATCATCTTATTACTTCTGTTTTTCGTGATGATGATACTGATGGTAGTATGGGTATTGCATACAACACTAAAGGAAGACTTAAAGTTCGTGATTTTGGTGGTGCTGGTTTCTTTGATGATGTATATGGTGTAGTAGCTTACGTACTAAGTATTGTATATGAAAGACCTATTAGTACAAATAATAAACAAGATTTTTATTTTGTACTAAGTCATATTTATAGAACATTTTCGTATGAAATTGATAATCATATTAATGATTACGATGTAGATGAATCTATAAAGAATGCTCTCGTTAAAGCTCGTAATAAAAAAGCTATTATTGAAATTGTTCCTCGTAGTTGGAATCGTCAAGATAAAGCTATATGGGCTAAGTTAAATGTAGATTTGAATTATCTTAATACTCATTTTGTTATTCCAGTTGAACAATATTATATTGATAGAGTAACTAACCCTACTCCTAAATATAAAGATGCTAAACAAGACCCTTGCTATGCTTATATGCTTGGTCGAAATAAAGCTGGAGTATATCTTATTAAACTATATTTTCCATTACGTGATAGAACTAAGGAATTAAAATTTGTAACAAATTGTAATGTACTTGAAGGACTTCCTAATCTTGAAAGAGAAGATTATGATTATATTATAATAACTAAATCTAGTAAAGATAGATTAAGTTTAGGTAGTCATTTAAGCAAACATACCTTCTACGGGGCGGATGGAAAAACTCTACGTATTGGAGTTATTAATCTTCCTAGTGAAAATTATAGACTTAAAGCTAATGAATATAGTTGGCTTAAAAAAAGACTTAATAATAAAGGCATGATTGTTAGTCTTCTAGATTTTGATAGGACTGGACGTGATGGTGCTGATTATCTTTTGGAAACTTATGGTATTCCTTATCTTTTTATTACTCGTGGAGAATTTGGACTTGAGAATTATGAGTGTAAAGATTTTGCTGATTTACACGATAAATTCAATAATGATGAAATAGATACTTTTATTAAAGAAACTATTAGATATGTTGAAATCCGATACAGAAAAGATGAGAGTGATACCGATGCCTATTTCAAAAGATTATCAGACTGTGATTTGCCATACTGAGAAAGTTGGTGATAGAATTAAATCACAAACTCGTATTCTTATGACTTGGATTGATGATAAAGAAGAAGCTTTACTTGATAAAGGTAAAGCTATTTCTATATCTAGAGGTGGTATTACTTTTGACCTGGATAAAGATAATATATTTTCGTATGGTGAAGTAGATTTTCATGAAGATAGTGAAGATTATGAAGCTTTAAATGAACTAATACCTTTTAATGATATTGTTCATCTTCCTCTTAACTATGATTATGATACTCATACTTGTAAAACTCCTACAAAAATGTATCAGACTAAGGAAACAAACGATATTGGTGCTATGGCTCAATATGCTCACGGTCGTCTAGGTAAACCAAATAAAGTTGTTATATTTAGATTAATAGCAAAACAATGGTAAGATTTCCAAAAGCTTATATTATGAATATAGATGAACAAACTAAAGCTATGGCTATAAAAGATATTAGTACTTTTGGTGCTGATGAATTTGTTGCTAAAGGTTGTGTTCGTCTTGATTGTTCTCGTATTATGGATAATATGAGAATGATGCAAACTATTGGTACTCCTTATCAATATGAAGTTGGTCGTACTCTATACGGAATCAATTATGCTCTCGAACAAGGTTTGATTGATGAAAATAAAAGAGACGAATATGTTTCTAAACTTGTAGCTCTACACAAACGTAATCTTAAATATGAAGAAGAGAATCCTCCTATCATATACGATAAGAAGAAAGGTTTAAAGAAGACTACTCGTACTACTAGAAAGAAAGCTAAAGAAGGAACTCTTGAAGGTTTTGAAAAACCTAAGAAAGAAAAAGCTCCTACTGCTGCTCAGTTAAATGCTCAGGCTAGAGTTAAACTTATTAGTAAATTAAAGATTAAAATATGATATTATATAAAAGAAATGCTAAAGGAGACCCTATTCTATGGCAAATAGATAAAGTAGGTGATGACTATAATGTTTCTTATGGAGCTGTTGGAGGACATATTCATAATGAAACTATTAAGGGAAAACTTATTAAAGCTAATGAAGTAGAATCTCGCATTAAAGCTAAACGTAAAGAAGGTTATAAAGAACTTTCTGAACTTAAAGATAGTGGTCCTACTTCAATAAGTGATGAGATTTCTCTTCTTAATTATCTTTATGCTTATCTTCCAAAGAATAATACTACTGATGATGGTTTTACTCTTCCAATGCTTGCAAAAGTACTTAAAGATAATAAACCATTTGATAAACGTAGTTACTTAGGTCAGTATAAGATTAATGGTGTTAGATGTATCATTGGTGCTGTTAAAGTAGATGATTTATTTAATCCTATTAGACTTACTTATCATTCTAGAGAAGGAACTGATTGGACTCCTAAACTTACTTGGATGGATGAGGTTATAAAACCAGAAATTAAAGATGATTTACTTGATGCTATGCTTGAAGAAGGAGCTTGTCTTGATGGTGAACTTTATCTTCCTGGTTATAAAGTAAATGATATTAATAGTTTTGTCAAAAATGATAAGCTTGCTCAACATTATCAACTTCAGTATTGGTGTTATGATATAGCTATTGATAATATGTCTTATGAAGCTAGACGTAAGTTTAGAACTGAGAATATAAGTAGAATATGTTATACATTTGATACTTATGAGCAACATTTGAACAATAAGAGTAAATTTATTCTTCTTCCTGATGTATGTATTAGCGATATCAATGATGCTACAAGATTTAGAGATAAGTTTATAGGTATTGGTTTTGAAGGTCTTATTATTCGTGATGTTAGTTCTGCTTATCAGTTCGGTGCTAGAAATCTAGCTATGCTTAAATACAAACGAATTGATGATGCTAAGTTTAAGATTGTTGATGTTGTTCCTGAAGGAGTTAGAACTACACTTTGTAAACTTGTTCTTAAGAATGACATTAATGATGAATTATTTGAATGTACTCTTAATTTTGACCATTCAAGACAAGAGTATATTTTAAAGAACAAAGAAAAGTATGTTGGTAAATATGCTTCTGTAGAGTTTCGAGAAAGGAGTGGTAGGCTTAATGTACCATTCCATGCAAAAGCTGTTGATATAATTGATTAAGTTATGAATTTAAATGCTTATGATAATGTAAAAGAAGAATTAGATAAACATAAAACTTGGTATTCACCAAAGTTTAAAAGATTATATAGTAGAGAAATAAAGTTTAGAATGTTCTATAAGTTCGTTAAACGATGGAATGAAACTATTAAACGAGATGATTATTTTCTAGCTATTAGTATGAATAATGTTGATGGCAAATTTAGTATAACTAATAAAGATAATTATAGTAGATTAAAGTTTTCTATTCCTAAAGAAGTTATTGAAGATTCTATTCTTAATTCTATGACTATAGATACTAATGTTGAAGTTAAACTTGTTGATGCTCAACCTGATGGCGAAGTGTATCAGTTGAACATATAACATTAAATTGCTAGAGCCGCCCCATAGAAGATGTGGTTGATTGCCACTTTATTTTCAACGTGAGCGGCTTTATTATGCTCGCTTATTAGTTATTCATATAACTAAATTCAATTCGTTATACACAAAATTAAAATATTAAATAACTTAATAATATGACTAATGAAGATTATAATAGTGGTTGGTTTGGTTGTTTAGTGCTTATTGCACCTTATGTAATAATAGGAGCTTTAATGCTTCTTTATTATGCTATTCGCAATCACGCAATTTAAATTGATATTATTGTAAAACAATTAAAATATAAAGTTATGACTAAAAGTAAAGTAGGTGTTGAACCTAAGAAAAGAGTTAAACATATATTTGGTAGAAGTGAAGGTATTCACGAAGGTATTCATCGTGATGAACCTGGTTGGTTTGATAGTAATTATCATTGCTATTGTTTTGGATATGGATATTTCTTTCATAGAGGAAAATCATTAGCAACTAAACTTACTCCTGATTACATTAGAGATAATTGGGATAGAGAAATGTGGTGTGCTGGTCTTAAAGGAGCTTGTATGGCTCGTATTGACCGTAAACGTAAAATAGCTGTAATTAAAGAAGGAACTGAATATGCTTGGAGTATTGAGTGTGGTCTTCCTCAAGATTATACTATTTATAAAACTGATGAAGATATTCCTATTTATGATATAACTGAACCAAATAACAAAAAGATACTTATTAAAATGTATGCAAAGTATCTTATTAAGAAATATCTTGAGACTTTTGGACATGAATATAAAGTGCTTAATTCTATAAGTAAACAGATTCCTGACCATAGTTTTAATACAGGTAAAAGGAATGAATATTTTATAGAAATTAAAGCTCTTGTAGAGAAACATAAGTTTATTCCTAGATGCAAACCTTTATCGGATAGAGAATTTTGGATTAATGATTATAAAGTTAAATTTCCTTCAATTACTGCTATTCTTAATGATGCTTTGTTTACTGATGAACAAAAAGAATATATTAGAAAATGTAAGTTCTATACTAAGTTTTGTCTTCATAAAGGAATTAGTTGGGCAGACCTTAATAAGACATGGTGTAACGAATATATTTCAGAAGTAGAAGCTAAAGATAAAGCTGAGGAAGAAGCTTTTCGTAAAAAAGAAGCTGAATATAAAATTAAAACTGAAGAAAATTATAAAGCAGCTTTAGCTAAAGCTAATACAACTATTGATGATTGGAGAAAAGGATGCTCAAATTACGAAATTCATTATACTAAATATTATGCAAATTCAGATACTAGAGAAATTAAAGCTATAGATGCGGTATTGTATCATATTATGTTTCCTAATACTCAACTTAGACTTAAACCAGGTAAACCTAATTGGGTTGAAACTAGTCGTGGTGCTTTAGTTCCTCTTGATGCTGCTATTAATATATTTAATCAGCTTTATACTGATTATATTCTTAGTGGTAAGACTATGTTTAAATTTAAATATGATGAATTTAGAATTGGTTCATTTTGTGTTTCAAGTATTTCTTATGAAGATAAGTTTTTTGATATTATTAAATGTAGATATGATGAAGCTGAGAAATCAGGTTATAAAGAATGGAAATTCTGTATAGGTTGTCATACTCTTTGGTTTGATGATATTAAAGATTTTGCTAGATATTATAATCTACAAGATAGACTTAGTTTTCCTCTAGATAGAAGTACTGCTGAATGTATGGAGAATCATTTAATTCATTTACCTAGTGGAAGAACTATTGAAGCTGTAGGTACTAGTGGTATTTTAGATAGATAAGATATGTTAGTAGAATGGCAAACGTTTGATAAAACAGGATATGATGCAGCTGCTACAATGTATCCTGAAGAAACTAAACTTCAAGATTTTACTTATACTCATAAAGGTAAAGTTCTTGAAGTTAGACATGAACAACCTGGTTTTCTCCGTAAAGGAAAGACTATTTATATAGTTGAGAATTTAAAAACAAATCAAATACAAGAAGTAGATGCTACTGATTGTAGAGTAATTTATAGAATAAATTAATTAATTAGTTATGACAGAAAGTGATTTAACTTATTGGAAAGCTGCTCTTAATGGAGTAGTTCCAAAACATCTTGTAACTCCTGAAGTTGTTGCATTACGTGACCAGCAAAATAAGATGCTTAATCTTATGGCTAAAAAGAATGCCGATTATGGTAATGCTTTCAATAAAGGTTGTGATAAGCTAGGTTATAAATATGGTCTAGCTAGAATGTTTGATAAAGCTAATCGTTTGATTAAGCTTATCGAAGATGATTTTAATGGTTACAATAATCCTAATGTTGAAGATGAAACTATGTTTGATACTATTCAAGATTTAGGTAATTATTGTAATATGCTATTAGCTTGGCAAGCTAGTAATGAAGGATACGAACCTACCATACCTCTTACGGGGGGTGTAGAGAAATCTTTCATTGATATTTCTACTCTTGTTAAAACAGATAAACTTATTCTTATCGAAGAAAGCAGTAAGAAAGATGTAACTAATGAAATTATAGCTGCTTATGGTTTTGAACATCTTTGTAAAGATAAAGATGGATATGTATATAATTTATCTGCTGATGATAAAGAAATTCCTGTTACTAGTGAACATAAAGAGAATGTAGTAGCTATATCTCCTAACGATTATGGTCCTGTAAGAGATTCTATTAAACATAAAAAATAAATAATATGATTAAAGTTGTAAATCCTAGTGTTGAATTTTGGAATCAAGAAGGTTATACACTTGATGCTATTTGGAAACATATAGCTAGATGTACAAGAGTTGCTTATCAATCTACTCCAAAGAGTGAAAATGAAGATAGTTATAATTTTCTTCTTAGAACTATTTTCAAAGGACATGATTTCTTTGGTTATAATAAGATAGACCCTAAGAATCCACATAAACGAATACTTTCTCCAAATGTTTACGATAATGTAGATTTAACAGGTCTTCATTTAAGTTGTTGTGAACATGCTACAGTTCATCTTAAATTTCCTACTTTTATGCCTAGAGCTGCTGCTATATGGAAATATATATATAAAAATAACAAGTATAGTAGAAGTAACAAATATAATGGATATATTTATGTTACTACTAATATTAGAGTAATAATAGAAAATTATGCTATTGCTACTCTTGAATTTATAGATACGACTCCTAATTGTCCTTATTATATTCCAAGACCTACTATTTGTTTTATAACTGATATTGGTGCTAGTCGTGAACTTAATCGTCATAGAGTTAATAGTATTGTAGAAGAAAGTACTAGATATTGTGCTTATGATAAAGGTAAATTTGGTAAAGGAATAACTGTTGCTAAACTTCCTTGGATTCCAGATGTTGATGCTGAAAGTACTGGCAGTGATTATAGTGAAGGATTTTATAATGATTCTGAAATCTATAATGATGGTATAATTCAAGATTTGTACGCTGAAAGTTGGACCGCTATAGATTGGTTCTTATATGGTCTTCAAATTTGTGATTTAGTTTATCGTAAAACTCGTGAACTTGGTTGGACTGCACAACAAGCTAGAGAAATTCTTCCTCTTAATACTAAAACTCAAGTAGTTCATACTGCTTTTGTTGATGATTGGGAACATTGGCTTGCTTTACGTAGCAGCGAAGTTAGTGGTAAAGTTCATCCTATGATGGCTGAATTAGCTAAACAATTAGTTAAACAAGCATATCCTGAATAATTATGTGGATAAGTATTTTAAATTATAATTTAGGACAAATTGAAGTTGCTGATGTAACTGATGATTTCGCAGAAAACGAAACTGCTGCTGATGATAATGAAAAAGCTGTAGATTGGCTTGAATCAAACGGTTATTGTTCTGCTGAAACTGTGTTCATGTTAACTGATGAATGTCCTTTGTGTTTATTAAATAATGTAGAAACTCATTTAAACTTATAAGATTATGGAAAAGACTATTAAAGAAGTAAAAGAACGTGCAGAAGAATTGAAGAAGGCTATTCTTCAACTAATTAGTGATTTTGAAGTAACTAATCCTGAAGTTAATGTTCGTGTTACTACAAGTCGCAGTTATTCTGCTAGCGAAACCTCATTTTCTCATAATGTAGATGTAGATTTATCAATTAAATAATTATGGCTAAAAGTATTTTTGATATTAATAAAGAGTTGTATGCTCTTTATAATGAGATTGAAGAAGCAGGTGGAGAAATAACTCCAGAAATAGAAGAAAAGCTTGAAATTAATGGTCAAGAAATGACTAATAAAGTTAAGAATATAACTAACTTTATTAATAATTTGAATGCTGATATTCTTGCTATTAAATCTGAGACTGATAGACTTGCTAAACTCAAGAAGTCTAAAGAGAATACAATTAAAGGTCTTACTAATCTTGTTTTATTTGCTATTAAGAAATATGGTACAGAAGATAAGAGTGGTAAGAAGTGGATTGATTGGGGTACTGGTAAAGTAACTATTCGTAAAAGTGAAACTATTGAAGTTAATAATAAGAAACTTGAAGCTATTAATGATATGCTTAAAGTAACTTTTGCTAATGGTATATATACAGGTACTCTTAACCAAAATTCTTCTGTAGATGAACAAGCATTACTTGATGCTATTGTTAATACAGCTAAAGATTCTGGTAATTATGAATGTAGTGAAATTGAAATAGAAGACCTTGATGATGTTAATATTGAGGTTACTGTTCCAGTTAAACTTACAGACCTTCTCAAGGGTGATGGTTATCAGCTTATGACTAATATCGGAGCTGTTAATCGTGATGGTTGGAAATTTAAACCTAGTGTTGATAAGAAACTTATGAAAGTTAAAATCAAAGATGATGGTTGCGTTTCCAATATTGCTGAAGTTGTTGAAAACGATAACTTAACTATTAAATAATATGAGAGTTTCAGAACTAATCAAAAAGCTTAATAGTCTTCAAGAAACTAATGGAGATTGTAAAGTTATGATTGATGATTTATATACAACTAGCGTAGATTATGATTCTACGCTAGATTGTATAAATATAAAGTCTTATTAAAATAAATAGTAATATTATGTATAATGTATATTTGATTAAAACAGATATTAAAGTAAAAGCTAATACTTTTCTTAATATTAATATTATAGCTGAGAATTTAGCTGATGCTATAAGTAGTGCTTCATATCTTAAATATAATGGAGAAGAACTGAAGAAACATATAGTTAATGCGGAAGCTGTTGTTTCAAATGTATTACGTGATACATGGAACGTTAAGGATTTGAATCCAGAATATAAATCAAAAGAAGAAGAAAATACAAATGAATAATTAATATTATGAGTGAAGTTATTATTTTACAAGGTATTCAAGGTTCAGGTAAATCTACTTGGGCTTTAGATTATGTTACTAAAGAACCAACTAAACGAGTTAGAATTAATCGTGATTCTATTCGTAAAATGTTTGGTAAATATTGGGTTCTTGAAAGAGAAGAATTATGTAATGAAATTGAAGATAAAGCTATTGCTTATGCAATGGTTAGAGGATTTGATATTGTAATTGACGATATGAATCTTAATCCTAAATCTCTTAAACATATAAAAGAATTAATTCTTAATGTTGATAATAAAGCTAATATTATATATAAATTATTTAATACTCCTCTTGTTGAATGTGTTACTAGAGTAGAAAAAAGAAATGCTTCTCTTCCTGAAGATGAACGAATTTCTATTTCTGTTGTTCTAAAAACATTTAATAAATATAAAGAAGACTACAATTTAACTGTTGAATAGTGAAAATTAATGAAGTAATAGAAAAGCTAAATGATGCTTTTAAAACATACGGTGACATACCTGTTAATATATCAACTTCTGGAGAAGCTTATGAAGACGATATAGAAGATATTCAAGCTAATGAAACAGGTGTAACTATATATAATTATTAAAATAAATGTTTAACAATTTAATAACGCTGAGTTATGAGTAAATTTAATCGTGGTGGACTTCCTTGGGCTATTGGTAAAGATGTATCTGATTGTATAACTGCACAAGATGTAATGAAGAAAGCAGGTCTTGATTGGTCTGTTCAAAAGTGTGAACTTGTAGGTAAAATGCCTTTTAGAATAGGTAGTAATAATGATTTAGGAGAAGATGCTTTTGTACATGATGGTAATATTTATCGTGAGTGTGCTAATGCTTATGCTACATATCGTACAGA
>OQVS01001375.1_pt1 | contig 16624 bp, 18 predicted proteins | sample 1691601 | NCBI WGS metagenome assembly OQVS01 (sample SAMN03418268, study PRJEB22391) | human gut metagenome | biome: human-gut; feature: organic feature; material: feces | host: Homo sapiens | place: Tanzania | collected 2013-01
TCCTGCCGATAGTGAAATTTATCCTTATCCAGTCGGCACAAAAATAATAAAAAGCAAAAAAAGCAAAGCACGATGAAAAAAGATAAAAATCGTGCGTAATGTCGATAAACACGAGATAAAAAAGAGAAAAATACCAGCGAAAATCCAGCTCATAAAGTGTCTGCTCACTTTCGTGCAGCAAAACAAACATATAGTTGAAAAAAAAGCCGATGAGCAAGGGCAGCGGAAAAATGGAGCTAAAAATTTGATAAAACACAAAGAAAAAGCCCAAAATCAAATACGAACCGCTGAAAAAATGGTGCTTTTCTGTGCTTCCAAAACGGCGTTGTTTAGGCATTTGCTCGTCCTAGTGTGTGGGTTATAAGCGCGTTTTCAAGCTGAACTAAGCCCGTGTTTTTGGCACTTGAAATAAGCAAGGCGTTTGGGTAAGTTTTATTTAGCCTTGCTTTTTGGCTTTGGTTGAGTTTGTCCGCCTTAGTGAAAACTTGCAAAATGTTTTGGCTTGGGCTTTTAAGGCTTTGCAAATACTCATTTATGCTCTCATCAAGGGCTAAATTCTCGTGTCTTGCGTCTCGCAAATGCACGAAAAGCCTTATGGCTTGGCGTTTTTTCAAAAACTCGTCTAAATTTTTGTCCCACTCAGCCCTTTGAGCGTGTGAGACTTTGGCATAACCAAAACCGGGCAAATCCACAAAAATAAGCGTGAATTTGTCGCTTGGGCTTGAATTTGTGTTTGAATTTGTGCTTAAATTTTCGTGCGAATTTAAATTTTCTTTTGAATTTTCGCAAAAATTTGAAGTTAAATTCTCATTTGAATTCAAAGTTGCGTTTGAATTTTCGCTTTGAAATTTAGCATTTTCGCTTAAATTTTGCTCTTTTAAATTCAGCTTAAAACTCACTTCAAAAAAGTTGATAAGCCTAGTTTTGCCCGGCGTAGCCGAGCTTTTGGCTAGGTTTTTTTGGCGAGTTAGGGCGTTGATGAGTGAGCTTTTGCCGACATTTGAACGCCCCAAAAAAGCCACTTCGCTCAAAGCAAAATGCGGACTTTGTGAAAAATTTGTGGCTGAAATGATGAATTTTGCGCTAGTAATCATTTTTTATCCAGCTCAAAGGTAAATTTCACGGGCTTTTGCTCCACGCTCATCACGGTGTAGCTTTCTTGTTTTTTGTCGATGATGATGGTTTCGCCGACAAGTTTTTGGTTGCTTTGGGCTTCTTCGACTACTGCATTGCCCTTAATCTCGTAAATTTCATTTACCACATCAAAGCTCAGCTCATCGCCACGCCCCTTGTAAAGCTTGTTTTTCAGCATTATCTCAAAGTGCGCATCGCCCAAAGCCCTGTAAAATTTAGCTTTGCGGTTTTTGTCTGTGGTGATGATGAGCTTGTTTGTGCGCAAAATGTCCTTGTCGCGCTTGACAAAAACGCCCCCGCTCAACACATTTTCGCCTTTTTTTTCATCAGCGTAAAAATGCGCCGCACGCACTTCTACTTGCTCGCCAAAGGCGCAAAGTGCTAAAACACAGAGCAAAATCAATCGAACCACGCCTTAACCCCTTGAATTTTCAGCACTTTTTTAGGCACATTATAATCAAACGCCGTGCCTGTCAGCAAGTTGTCTTTGCGATACACTTTAAAATCGGACTTCGTGCTTAAAATTTTCTTTTTATTGTCGTAAAATAGCCGTTGTGTCTCAACGCGAGTGCCATTGTCATCGGCATAGCGCACATTTCCTTGCAGTGTCGTGCCATTTTGCGTTAAAACAAGCGTGTTTGCGCTTGCGTTAAAATCAAAGCCATACACAAAAACCTTGTTGAAAATATCTTTGTCTAAATACCTTTGCCAGCTTGCTGCTTGGTAGTTTGCCTTTGTGCTGCTCGCGTTAAGCTCGAAAATATCAAGTTTGTTTGCTTCAATGTTCTTAAAATCCACGCTTGGAGGCTTAAAATCGATGAGATAAAATTCCTGCAAACTCAAAAACACAAGAGTGAGCGAAAAAAGCCCCATCAGCACCGCAAAAATCCTTACTGCCAAAGCCTTGCCCACTCTTTTTGCATTTTGTTTTTTTGGACTAAAATTTCTATCATCTGCGCCACTGCGCCCTTGCCGCCGCTAAATTTCAGCCTTTTGCCGACATCGATGAAAGCATCTTTTGGCGTAAAGGCGAATTTAACGGCGTTTAAAAGCTCTATATCGTTGTAGTAATCCCCTATGGCAGCGCATTGTGCTAGGCTTAAATTCAGCTTTTTTAGGATAGTTTGCGCGCAAGCAAGTTTGTCCTTGATACCTTGATAAACAAGGTCGATTTTCAAGTCTCTTGCACGCAAATTCACGCACTCGCTTTGCCGTCCTGTGATGATGGCGACTTTCTTGCCAAGTTTGAGCCACGCTTCTATGGCTGCGCCGTCTTTGACATTAAATTCCTTCATCTCCACGCCGTTTGCGCTGTATATGATTTTGCCATCGGTTAGGCAGCCATCAATGTCTAAAAAAATCAGCTCTATCATTCTTTAACGACAAAAGCCCCCGGAAATTCGCCACTTCGCACAAAGTCTTTGGCTTCTGCTTCGCTTTTAAAGCCCTTTAAGAAAACCCTTGTCAGTCCGTCTCTGGCGCTCACTCGTGAGTAAGTCGTATAGCCCTTGTAGGATTTGTATCTATCGGCTATATCTTGGGCGCCGTCTTTGTTTTTAAACGCACCGATTTGCACCATAAAGCCGCCGCCTTGATACGAGCTAGTATCGACAACTTGGGGTATGTCGATGAGTGCTGATGGAACGCTAGCGTTTTGCTCTAAACTAGCGTTGGTATCTACAACCGCACTTGTGGGCGTTCCCAAAGGCGTAGGCGTAATGTCCGATGAGTCAAAGCCGATAACTTCGAGTTTCACGGGCGCTGTGCCTGTTTGGAGCATATCAAGCCTTGTGGCTGCTGCCTTTGACAAGTCTATGATGCGGTTGTCCTTAAAGGGTCCGCGGTCATTGACGCGCACGGTGGTTTTGCGCCCGTTGTCAAGGTTGGTTACGCTCAAAATCGTATTCATCGGCAGGGTTTTGTGCGCTGCTGTGAAAGCGTTTTGGTTGTAAGTCTCGCCGTTGCTGGTTGTCTTGCCGTGAAAGCCCGGTCCATACCAGCTTGCTACGCCTGTGGCGGTTTCGCCTACGCCTACAACGGTTGGATAATAAGTCTTGCCATTAACCGTGTAAGGTTTCATCGTGCCTGTGGCGTTGGTTTGGTTTGTTTTATCTGTCCTAAAATCCTTAGGATAGTTTGAACCAAGACAACCGCTTGTGGCGAAGATGATAAAGCCAAGCACCAAAGAATTCAGTGCTATGTAAGTGTGTTTGAGCATTTTTTCTCCTTTGAGTTGAATTTATTTTCGTGCATATCTATACTCTCTTGTTATCGGTAAAACGAGCTTTTGCTTAGGGCGCAGCAGGTTTTTTGAGATAGTATTATACTCTCTTATTTGCGCTACTGTTATGCCGTGTTTTCGCGCTATGCTCCACAGCGAATCGCCCGATTTTACAATGTAAATTTGGGTTTTGGGGATTTTTATCTCCACTTTTGCGAGCTTTTTAGGGTCGTAATTTTGCTCAAAAATCAAACTTTTTTCAAGCGGGATATACATATAATAACTCGCATCAGGTGGCGTAAAATCGTATCTAAAATGCGGATTGTATCGCTTTAAATCCTTTAAATTCATATCCACAAGCTTTGCTAAGTCTTTTAAAGACACTTGTGATGGCACTTGCACCTTGATGAATTCATTTGCCAAAGCGTAGTTTGCAAGGGCTTTTTCCTCAAACAAAAAGTCCTCATTTTGCGCTAAAAAGGCAAGGGTAAGGATTTTTTTGATGAAAAGGCGCGTTTCTTGGGGCAAGTAGCCCTTGTTTTCATCAAGCAGCACCGCTAAATCATCGCTTTGCGCCTCTTTTATGCCCTGCCTTAAACGCCCGCTGCCGCAGTTGTAAGCTAAAATCGCCAAATACCACTTGCCAAATTCAGCCCTTAATTCTTTAAGATAGTTTACCGCTGCAAGCGTTGATTTAAAGGGGTCTTTGCGCTCATCGACAAACTCATCGATACGCAAATCAAAGCTCCTTGCCGTGCGCTCCATAAACTGCCAAATGCCTGTGGCTCGCACCCGCGAAGTGCTTTGCATTTTAAGCCCTGACTCCACGATGGCAAGGTATAAAAACTCCTTTGGCAAATCGTTTTCTTTGATGATTTTGCGAATGCTTGGGATAAACTCGTAAAATTCACTCGCCGAAACGCTCAAAGTTTTAGAATGCACGCGCTTTATGTTGCTTTTGCTCTCCACAAACACCAAATCGCTGATATAGTTGCTCTCTATGTCAAGTTTTCTCAGCACTTCGATTTGGTTTTTGTAGTATTCTGGCGTGAAAACATTTGCCCACAAAGCGCACACAAATAAGGTTAAAATCAATGCAAATCTCATACAGCAAGCCTTTTGAAAAATAAATCGTGTGAATTTTGCGTGCAGGTTTTGATAAGCTCATCTCTTTGCACGCCTAAAATTTCAGCCATTTTACTCGCCACAAAATGCGTCAAAATCGGCTCATTTCGCTGCCCCCGAAACGGCTCTGGGGTAAGATAGGGCGCGTCTGTTTCGATTAAAAGGCGGTTTTGCGGAATTTTAGGCAGAATTTGGACTAAATTTTTAGCATTTTTAAAGGTAAGGACGCCGCCTATGCCAAAGTAGAATTTATCTTTCAAATCAAGCAGCATTTCACTCGCGTTAAAGCAGTGCAAAACCCCGCCCACAAGATTTTTAGCGTAGCTTTGCAAAAGCTTAAAAGAAGGCGCGTTCGCCTCTCTTATGTGAATGATAACGGGTTTTTTAAATTCAACCGCAAGTTCAAGCTGTGCGACAAAAACGCGCTCTTGCCTTGCCTTTTCCTCCATATCATCAGCCTTTATGTAGTGATAATCAAGCCCGCATTCTCCCACGCCAACGCACTTTTCGTGAGTGATGAAGTCTCGCAAGGGCTTTTCATCGTAGCTTGCGCAAAAATGCGGGTGAGTGCCAACGGCAAAGTATAAATTCTCATAGCTCTCACAAAGTGCTACTGCACGGGGCAAATCCTTAATGTCAGCGGCTGGGATAATGATTTTGTCGATATTGTTTTCAAAAGAATTTGCTAAAACCTCGTTCAAATCGTCATTATAAGCCTTATCATCCAAATGACAATGCGTGTCGATGATTTTCGCACTTTGCTTGAATTCAACGCCTATAAACATAGCTCTATCCTATCTTTGCCGCTTGTTTGCGCTATTTTTAGGGCGTTTTCAGCCTTTTTGTTTAGCTCGTTAAAGCTGCTTTGACTCTTGCCAAAGCTCACACCCATACAAACGCTGAAAAATACTTCATCAAGCGAAACTAAAACGCTTCTAGCCTTGATATTTTCGCAAATGGTGTTTAAAACTCTCATCGCTAGCTCTTGTGAGCGGCTTTTAAGCACTATGCAAATGCGTTCAAAACTTATGTGTCCTACTATGTCCTTACCCAAGCACTCATCGCGCGCCGCTTTTACCACGCTTTTTATCAACTCATCGCTCACGCTTGCGCCGTATTCGTCCTTGTAGGCTTGCAAATCATCAATCTCCACTAAGGCAAAGGCGAATTCCTCGCCCAAATTTTTAATCTCTCTTAAATAATCATCAAAGTCGTTTTTAAGCGCAAGTGTGGTTTTCGCGCCCGTTTTTGGCTCAAAATCAGCAAAAATTTCTACAAGTTTTTGCTGCTCTTTTGCCTTAAAAAATTTCTCTAATCTCGCGTTGAAAAGCTCTTTGCCAAAGGGCTTTGTCAGCACTTCGCTTGCATTAGCGTTTAAAAATTCAGCCTCTACGCTTTCATCTTTTTCGTTAAGCACTATAAAATCGATATTTGACTCGGCATAATTTTCTCTAACCTCGCTCATTAAGGCAAAAGCGTCAATCACAGGCATTTTCGCATCGCAAACGATGAGCCTTGTATCGACATTGTCAGCTAGATAGCTCAACGCTTCCTCGCCGTGCGCCGCTGCAAGCACTTTAAAGCCCCATAAATTCAGCATTTTTTTAAGCTCGTTGCGCTCATTAAGCTTGCTCATCGCTAAAATCAGCTTTTCGTTTTGGTGAGCGCTGACATTTTTTATCAGCGAAAGCATTTGCTCGACACAAAGGGCGTTTTCCTTGTGTAAAAAGGCTAAAATGTCCTTTTTTAGGCACTCTTGCTTGAAATTTTTGTCATTGTTTGCGCTCACAAGCACCACGCGGAAATTTTGACTCAAAAGAAAGTCCAGCAAATCGCCATTTTGGCTTGTAAAATTCCACTCAGCAAAGCAAAGCAGATAATCATCGCTCGCCAAAGCCCTTATGTCCGCCGCGCTCGAAGTAGTATCTACCTCAAAGCCCAAAGATTTAGAAATCTTTTTAGCAAGCAATTTCATCAGCATTTCGTCATTATCAACAATCAAAATTTTTTTCATCGCTCATCTTTACATCAAATTTAACTATTGTAGCATTTTTAGCTATCATTTTGCTTAACCAACAAAGTTTTTGCAAATTCTATCGCCTCAGCCGTGATTTCCTCGCCACTTACCATTCGCGCCAGCTCGTTTATGCGCTCATCATCACGCAACTTTTTCACAAAACTTTGCCCGTCTTTTTTCTCCACTAAAAAATGATTGTGCGCTGTTGATGAAAGCTGCGGCAAGTGCGATATAGCAAAGATTTGATAAAAATTTGAAAGCTCGCTCAGCACTTTGGCTATGCTCATCGCTTCCTTGCCGCTTAAATTCGCATCGATTTCGTCCAAAAAGATAATGCCCTTGCCAGCATTGAGCACAAAGCACTGCGTGGCGATGAAAGCAAGGCGCAAGCGGTTTAGCTCGCCTGAGCTTAGGTTTTTAAGCCCTGTATCGCTTACGATGAGCTGCACTTCATCTTGCCCGAGTGCTGAAATTTCAGCCTTTTCAAGCCTCAAACGCAAATCTTTCATATAAAGTTTTTCAAGGTAAGCATTCAGCAAGTTTTCAAGCTCGTTTAAATGCGACAAACGCCTTTGTGTGAGCGTGTTTGCGCTTTCTTGCAAGCGTTCATTAAGTCTTGCTACCTTGCTTTCAAGCTCTTTTTTCTCAAAACTTAAATTTTGATAATGCTCTAATTCTTTTTTCTTTTCATCAAGGACTTTGAGCGCATTTTCTATGCTCTCATAGCGGTGAATGAGCGATGAGAGCTTTTCTAGCCTGTCTAAAACGCCCTCTATGTCAAATTCTAACTCGTCAAAATTTTGATTTTCAGCCACAACGCGCAGTTCATTTAAGCATTCTGTGAAAAAATTCGCATCAACTTCGCTTAAATTTAAAGCCTCTACGACAATAGGTTCTAGCTCAAACACCGCTTTTGCCTTGCTCCAAGCCTCTTCTATTTTATCCTTTTTAGAAAGCCTTTTTTTAAGCACCATTAGCTCCTCATACTCGCCAAGCTTTGGTTTAATGCCCTCTATTTTTTGAATTTGCAAGCTAGCAAGCTCTTTAAGCTCCTCAATACGCCTTTCCTCGCTTTCAATCTTCGCTAGCTCCTCGCTTGCAAGCGCAAATTCCTTGTATAAATTCGCAAAATTTGCCTTAAATTCGCTAAATTTCGCATCTTTTTTGCTTTCAAGTGCGTCAAGCAAAGCTAAAAAGCGTTCATTGCTGAATTCACTGCTGTCTTTTGCCGAAAGATACTTGACAAAACCCTTGCTTAACGCCGATAAGGGCTTTTTAGCAATGCTTTGGTTGTTGATGAAGTATTTTGCGCTTTTATCTTTAAGCATTTTAAAGCTGTTTTCCTCATCGCCCTCAATGCCAAACTCGCTTAAATTCAGCTCATCATCAAGCTTTAATTCCACAAATTTCGCTTCACTTTCCACAAGGGCAAAGGCGCTTAAAATGCCCTTAAAAAGTATGGATTTACCAGCCCCGCTTAATCCCGTAAAAACCGTAAGCCCCTTGTTTATGGATAGTTCAGCACTCTTAAAGCTGATATTGTCCCGCATTAACACTTCAAAAATCATCAATTTCCCCAACGCAATTTTTCTTTTAAAATTTGAAAATAATCCCTATTTTTAGGGTGCAAAAGCCGCACTTGCTTGTCGCTAAGCCGAATTTTAATGCTTGCATAATCCTTTGTCTCAAAGCACTCTTGCCCGTCTATGAAAAAAGCGCACTCTTTTGCCCTAACTTCTAGCTCAAAGCCCTTTGGCAGCACGATGGGGCGTTGAGTGAGTGAGTGCGAGCAAACGGGCGTAAGCAAAAACACCTCCGCCAAAGTGTAGATGATAGGACCATTTGCGCTTAGATTATACGCTGTTGAGCCTGCTGGCGTGGCTACTATAAGCCCGTCTCCGTAGTATTCGTTGAAAATCTTGCCATTTCGCAGCACTTCTATGTGCGCCATAGAGTTTTTTTGCGTGCGCGAAAAGACTATGTCGTTAAATGCTGTCTTGTTAAGCACCTGCCCTTTGGGGGTTTGCAAGATAATGTCAAGCAAAAAAGGCTCATCTACACGGAATTTGCCCGCAAAGAATTCATCAAAAAACCCTTGTGCTTGCCTTGCTGTAAAGTCCGTCAAAAAGCCAAGCCGCCCAGCGTGTATGCCTAAAAGAGCCTTGTCATACTCGCAAGCCTTGCGGCACAGCGATATGAGCGTGCCGTCTCCGCCAAGAGCGATGATAAAATCGCTTTTCTCAAACAACTCATCGCGCTCATAGCCTTGCAAATTCACATTTTTAGCGCATTCTTTATCAAGCAAAAGTTCAATCCCCCGCTCGTCAAAGATTTTTTTAAGCGTCAAAATCTCGCTTTTTAAATCCGTATTTAAACGCGCCACAAGCCCGATTTTACTAACATGTTGATAATCTAACTTTTTTTTCATTGCAAAATTATATCAAAACTTAATTAAGTGTAAAGCGAAAAAATGCTATGATTTCAAAATCATTCTTTAAATTTAAAGGAAAAATTGTGCGTAGTCATTACAATACAGATTTAAGCACCAAAAACATAGGCGAGGAAGTAAGGCTTTGCGGATGGGCAAACAGCTACCGAGACCACGGTGGCATAATTTTCATCGATTTGCGCGACAGAAGCGGACTGATACAGCTTGTTTGCGACCCAAAGGACAGCCAAAAGGCTCATCAAATAGCCGAAAGTGTGCGAAACGAATTCGTGCTGATAGCGCGTGGCAAGGTGCGAGCGCGTGGAGAGGGGCTCACAAACGCCAAGCTTAAAACAGGCGAGATTGAAGTGGTGGTTGATGAGCTTATTGTTGAGAGCGAAAGCCCCACGCCGCCTTTTGAAATCGGCGATGAAAATGTCAATGAAGAATTGCGCCTTAAATATCGCTTTTTGGATTTGCGTAACCCAAAACTTTACGCGAATTTCGCCCTGCGCTCCAAAGCCTGCATAGCCGCACGCAACTCACTTGCAAATATGGGCTTTTTGGAGGTTGAAACGCCCATTTTAACAAAGGCTACGCCTGAGGGAGCTAGGGATTATCTTGTGCCAAGCCGCGTTCATCAAGGCGAGTTTTACGCACTGCCCCAAAGTCCGCAACTTTTCAAACAACTTTTAATGTGCGCTGGCTTTGATAGATACTTTCAAATCGCAAAATGTTTTAGAGATGAGGATTTACGAGCGGATAGACAGCCTGAATTCACGCAAATTGATGTTGAGATGAGCTTTTGCGAGCAAAAGGACATAATGCAAGTGGCTGAAACCTTTTTAAAAGACATTTTCAAGGCTTGTGGCAAGGACATTAGCACGCCTTTTCGCATAATGCAATATAGCGAGGCTATGGAAAAATACGGCTCAGACAAGCCAGACTTGCGTTTTAATCTTGAATTTATCGATGTTATCGACATTTTTGCTCGCTCAAACAACGAAATTTTCGCAAATATCGCCAAAGACAGCAAGAAAAACCGCATAAAAGCCTTGCGCGTGCCAAAGGGCGATACGATTTTTTCTAAACGACAAATGCAAGGCTTTGAGGAATTCGTGCGAAAGTTCGGCGCACAGGGGCTTGCCTTTATCCAAGTGAAAGAGGACGGGCTAAAAGGTCCGCTTTGTAAATTCTTTACGCAAGATGATTTAGACGAGCTTAGCAAAAGGTGTGAGCTAGAAACGGGCGATGTGGTGTTTTTTGGAGCGGGTGCGAAAAAGGTAGTGCTTGATTATATGGGGCGTTTTAGGATTTTTCTAGCGCAAACGCTTGGAATTATAGACGAAAACGCGCTTGAATTTTTATGGGTTGTGGATTTTCCTATGTTTGAGGAAAATGATGACGGCTCATACTCAGCTATGCACCATCCTTTCACTATGCCAAAAAATGTCGATGAACCAAATATCGAGGATATAAGCTCGGTAGCTTACGATGTCGTGTTAAATGGCGTGGAGTTAGGTGGTGGAAGCGTGAGAATTCACAAAAAAGAGATACAACAAAAGGTATTTAAACTTTTGAAAATCGATGAAAACGAGCAAAGGGCTAAATTTGGCTTTTTGCTTGATGCTTTGAGTTTTGGCGCACCCCCACACGGCGGCATTGCCATAGGACTTGACAGGCTCATAATGCTAGTAAGCGGCGCTTTGAGCATAAGAGAAGTCATCGCCTTTCCCAAAACGCAACGAGCGCAGTGCTTGATGACAGAAGCACCTGCAAGTGTAAGCAGCGAGCAGTTAAGGGAACTTGGCATAAAATTAAGGGAGAATGTGAAATGACAGATTTATTTTTGATTATAGGAGCGCCGGGCAGCGGCAAAACAACGGACGCAAGTATCATCGCGCGTGATGATGAACGCATAACGCACTATTCAACGGGCGATTTGTTGCGTGAGGAAGTGGCAAGTGGCAGTGAGCTTGGCAAACTTATCGACAGCTTTATCTCAAAGGGCAATCTCGTGCCGCTTGAAGTTGTCGTAAATACCATAGTTTCAGCACTCAAAAAGTCTCCAACGCAAAGCGTTATCATAGACGGCTATCCGCGAAGCGTGGAGCAAATGCTTGAATTTGACAAGGTTTTGCAAAACAGCGCGGACATAGCCTTGCAAACCGTCATCGAAGTGCAGGTGAGTGAAGAAGTCGCCAAAGAGCGAGTTTTAGGGCGTGCGCGCGGTGCTGATGACAATGAAGAAGTGTTTTACAACAGAATGCGCGTGTATAGCGAGCCGCTTGATGAAATTCGCGCCTTTTACAAAGATAAAAAGGTGTATTGCGTGGTAAATGGTGAGCGAAGTATCGATGAAATCGTGGCTGACATAAAAAATTTAATAGAAAACAAACTTGAAAGGAAGTAAAATGGACATTTCAAAGATAAAAGTGGGCAACATACCCGACAAAATCAACGCTATCATAGAAATACCCTATGGTTCTAGCGTAAAATATGAGCTTGACAAAGAAAGCGGAGCTGTATTTGTCGATAGAGTAATGGCTAGTGCGGTTTTTTACCCCGCAAACTACGGATTTATCGCTAACACTTTGGCTGATGATGGCGACCCTGTCGATATACTCGTGCTTAATGAGTATCCCATACAAGCAGGAGCGGTGATACCTTGCAGACTCATCGGCGTTTTGGTGATGGAAGATGAAAGCGGAATGGACGAAAAGCTTTTAGCCCTGCCTACAAGCAAGGTAGATGCAAGGTATGAGGACATAAAAAGCCTTGATGATGTGCCAAAAGCAACCCTAGCTAAAATCAAAAATTTCTTTGAAACCTACAAAATCCTAGAAAAAGACAAATGGGTAAAGGTGCAGGATTTCAAGGACACCAAAGCCGCTGTGGAGATTTTAGAAAAAGCGATTGCAAACTACAAAAAATAGCCATTTGTAAAATCAACTTTGAGACGAGTAAATTTGCCCGCAAGTTTTAAAGCGAGCAAAACTCGTCAAACCCTCGTAAATTTCGTGGCTAAAATTTAAAATTTTACCGCCAAAAGCATTATTTGAGATAAATTTTAAGCTGATTTGACTTTAAAATAAAGCTCTCATTTTGCTCTTCAAGCGTGAATTCGCCTTGCAAATTGCCAAGCAAGGTGTCCTCAAACGCCATTATTTCGGGCGGACACATCATTTTAGTCGCTCCGCCGTCAGCGTTGAAGTGGATTTTGCCATTTTTTGTGCTGAATGAGCCAAAAAAGTTGTTGCAACCCGCAAAGCCGTTGTAGCTGTCGTTTTCAAAGCTTATGCTTGAATTTTCATCTTGCAAAGCCGCTGGCACAAAGGTTTCGCCCGCAAAGTCTAGCTTTTCAATCACAAAATGCTTGTTTTGCAAGGCTGGCGCGCTTGATTTTGCTTGATTGTCGCCGCACGCACAAAGCACAAGCGCCGCAACGCAAACGAAAAAGTATCGTTTCATCTTAGGTCCTTTTTGTTAAATTTACAAGGCAAATTTTTACACATTTGCCTTAATCAACGGCAACTCAATCCATACCCGCGTGATGATACTCTTCTGGGTGGTCAAGGGCGTAGAGGAATTTATCCATATCGATTTGCTTGTCCCAAACGGCGACTATTAAAGCCGCTACGCTGTTGCCGCACAAATTTCCTACCGCGCGCATTTCGCTCATAAATTTATCAACCCCCAAAAGCACCGATATAGCAGCCACAGGCAGCACCTCCGCAAGTGTCGCGCCCGCTCCGTTGTTTGCCTCGGCGATATACATACTTCCCAAAGCCCCAAGCGTGCTACCAAGCACTATAAAGCCACTTCCTGTAACGCCCACCGCACCTTTGCTTGCTATCATCAAAACTATCAAAATGCTTATCTCGTGGGACAAAGACAAATTCACGCCAAAGGCTTGCGCTAAAAAGATAAGGCTCATCGCTAGGTAAATGTTGGTGCAGTCAAGGTTAAAGCTATATCCTGTTGGCAGCACCAGCCCAACAGTCGCCTTTGAAAGCCCCGCTTTTTCAAGCTTTCGCATTAGTGGCGCAAGTGCGCTTTCGCTCGAACTTGTCGCAAAGACGATTAAAACTTCACGGGCGATAAAGCGCATAAATTTAAAGATATTCACCTTTACAGCGTAACAAATCACGCCCAAAACCCCAAAGATAAAGATAAGACAAGCTATGAGCATCACCAAAAGCAAGTAGCCTAAATTTACAAGCGAGCCAAGCCCGTATTGAGCGACTAAAAACGCCATCGCCGAAAAGGCAGCCACAGGGCTAAAATACATAACGATTTGCAAGATTTTAAAGACGAAATTTTGCAGCAGCTCAAACACCTTGCGAAAGGACTGCTTGTCCTCCGTGCGAAGCAAAGAGATGATGATAGCCGTGCAAATAGCTAGGACAAGCACTTGCAGGGTTTTGCCTTGCGAAAAAGGCGTGATAATGTCCGTTGGCATCGCGTCTTTTAAAATGTGCATTATCTCGCTGCTCGCACTCAGCTCTATTTGCGCTGTGGTAAATTGTGCTACGCTCGCACTATCCACTTGTGATGGGTCTAGGTGCATACCAGCTCCCGGTTTCATCACATTTGGCACGATGATACCCACAGCCAAAGCCAGAGTAGAGACGATTTCAAAATAAATCACAGCTTTTGCGCCTATGCTACCGACTTTTTTAAGGCTTTCTAAGCTAATAATGCCTAAAACAAGGGTTACAAAGATGATAGGACCGATGAGAATTTTCAAAGCCTTGATGAAATAATCCACGCCCGGTTTGCTCGCTAGTGCCAAATCCTTGTTGATAAGCCCGAGCAAAACGCCAGCAACGATACCCACAATCACCCAAAAAGCAAGGCTTGTAAGCATAGTTTTGTAAAAAGGCGGCTTGCGCTCGCGTATGCTTTGAGATAGCGTTTCCAAAATTTGTCCTTTGAAAAGAAATTTTACGAAAATTATACTAACAAAAAAGAATTTAAAGTTTAACAAAACATTTACAAAGGCGTTATTTTTGCTTTTTTTGGGTAAAAATGAAACAAGGGGTTTGTTTTTAGGCTTTTAAAAATGTTGATTTTTACCACATTTTTGGAAAAAGAACTAGGATAAATTGCTATAATTTCTTTTAAAAAAGGCAAAAAATGAAAGAAATTCAACTAGCCCACGGTGGGGGCGGCGAGGAAATGAACGAACTTTTGCAAAGGCTTTTTTCGCTCTTTGACAATGGCATTTTAAAAGAGGCAAATGACGCTGCGATTGTGAGTTTTGGGGGAAATGGTGATTTAAATTCAAGCGAAAATGCGAAATTAACGCAAAATGGCAACTTGAATTTAAGCCAAAATTTAGAGCAAAATTCAACTTGCACTCAAAAGAGTGTTTTAAATTTAAGCGATAAATTCGCTATCAGCACGGATTCTTTTACTTTAAGCCCCATATTTTTGGACGATGAAGTAAATATCGGTAAGCTGTGTGTCTGCGGGAGCGTCAATGATGTGCTTATGGTTGGTGCAGAGCCTGAATTTTTAAGCCTTGCGTTCATCATCGAAGAGGGTTTGAGCGTAGAAAAGCTCGATAAAATAGCACAAAGCATAAAAAAAGAGTGCGACAAAGCTGGCGTGCAGGTTGTTTGTGGCGACACAAAAGTCGTGCCAAAGGGCAAGGGCGATGAAATTTACATTAACACCACAGCTTTTGGGCGTATAATTAGGGCTTATGAGACGAAAAATATTCGTCAAGGGCTATCTGTGCTTGTTTCAGGCGACATAGGACGGCACGGAGCGGCGGTTTTGGTGCAAAGAAACGCACTTGAAGCGAGCGTAAAGAGCGATTGCAAGTGCTTGAAAGATGAAGTGATGAGCCTTTTGCACGAAAATGTCGAGGTTGTGGCGATGAGAGATGCCACGCGTGGCGGTTTGAGCGCGGTTTTAAACGAATGGGCTAGGCAAAGTGGGCTTGATATAGTGATTTTTGAGGAAAAAATCATCATAAAAGATGAAGTTAAGGGCATTTGCGAGCTTTTTGGCTATGAGGCTTATGAGTTGGCAAATGAAGGCACTTTCGTGCTTTGCGTGGAAAAAGCGCACGAGCAAAGGGCTTTGCAAATCCTGCAAAAATTCAACAAAAACGCGAGCATTATCGGCGAAGTGCTGGAAAATCGCAAGTCGCGCGTGATTTTGCAAAACGCTTATGGAGCAAAACGCTTTTTAGAAGCCCCAAAGGGCGAGCTTTTGCCGCGAATTTGTTAGGTGCAAAAATGCACGAGTTAAGCATAGTAGCCGCACTCATCGAGCTTTGCGAGGACAGCGCAAGAGAGCAAAACGCCACGAAAATCGACGAAATTTACACGAAAATCGGCGTTTTAAGCGGTATAGACAAGGAGCAGTTTAGGCTTTGTTTTGAGAGCTTTAAGCAAGGCACGATGTGCGAAAACGCCACGCTTTTTATGCAAGATGAGCCACTTTGTGGGGAATGTGCGTGCGGCTTTTGCGGGGAGCTTGATGGGCGTTCGTTTTACTGCCCAAAATGCAAGGCAAACACGCTTAAAATCACCGCTGGCGAGGAATTTTACCTTATGCGACTTGTGATGGAGTGAGAGCTTAAATTTAGGGCAAAGACTTTAAATTTGTGGGCTTTATCGTAAAATATCGTGGGGCAAAAGGGATTTTATTATCATACTGAGCGAAGCGAAGTATCCACTTACAAAGCTACTTTGCGATAAAGAAAAACACACAAGCTATGCAAATTTTGTCTTACGATAAAACAAAAATTAACCAAATTTAACCCACGCTTTTTTAGAAAAAAGCACCTAAATTTCAAGGTTTTAAAAGCCTTGAAATTTTTTAGCGAAAAGACAAGAATACACTTTTTATCATTGTGAGCTTTGCAAAAAGCAAGGCACAGCAAGCTGTCATCATTACAAATAAAAATGACACTTAAATTTTGAATTGCCACAAACAAGGACTATCCAAAATTTAAATTTTCATTCCAAATTCAGTGCAAAATTTCCTAAACGCCACACCCAAAATGCCGATATAATCTTTTGAATTTACATTGAAAAGGATTTAAAATGATAAATTTCAGTGCAAATTCAAGTGCTTTTAATCCACTTGCAAATTTAAAACCACGAGTTAAGGATATTGATGGCATAAATTTAAAAGCAAATTTAGCAAGCAGTAAAAACACAAATTCAAACGAAATTTTAGGCTACAAGGTCGATAAAGACGACTTTTTCACGGCTGAATTTAACGAAAAAGCGGGAATTCCAAAGGATTTTAAAATCCATTTAAGCTCTATGCAATAAATGGTAGAACAAGCGATGAGTTATCAGTCTTTCAACACTCCCTTGCACGCAAGCATTGGCAATGCCTACAAAGTTTTTTCGCAATTTACAGATGACAGCGCAAAAAGCGCATTACGAGCCGATGGAATTCAAAATTTGCCCTTTATTTATCAGTATGACAAAGTCCTACGCCATTTTGTTTAACCCAAACTTAAACTTTGTTTAAAGACTGAAAAAGCCTTGAATGATACTCCAAAAGGCTGAAAAAGGATAAAATGACATTATAGCACCTTTAAAGCAGCCACAGCATCATCGATTCTGCAATAGCCCCTATTACAAAAAAAGGTATAGCCAAAATAATAAAAGCAAGAAAAAAGAATATCCCGTGAGATATTTTTTTATCAAGCACCGCTACTAAAACA
>OQVS01001377.1_pt1 | contig 16622 bp, 14 predicted proteins | sample 1691601 | NCBI WGS metagenome assembly OQVS01 (sample SAMN03418268, study PRJEB22391) | human gut metagenome | biome: human-gut; feature: organic feature; material: feces | host: Homo sapiens | place: Tanzania | collected 2013-01
CTTCCGATCTTCTGGATCCATCTCCATGATTTGCATATCATCACTATTTATTTGGCGTGTTGTTTCCTGTAATGCTTCTATATAGAGATAGCGGATAGCTTAGTCCATCAGATTGCCTCTTTAAGTAAGCAACGCTTACTCTAATGTCTTCATTTGCCAAATCGGTGTATTCTATCCGTAATTTTAAATTATCTTTTATCCCCATGTAGTCGCTCCAAACTTCTCGCGCAGCATCAATAGCTGTTCTTAGCGAATCTGGAATGGCTTTCCCTTTGTATTCCACATCAATCTTTCCGCCACGTTTAGATGAGATACGATGAGGCTTTGCTTGTTCTGAAGAAAATGTCCCATTCTTATAGTTGGCATATTCAACAAAATCAAAATACTCTATTTCTTGCGAGTAAGTCTTGATTGCCAATAGCAAAACCAATATTATAAGCAAATATTTTTTCATATTCATTCTTTTATGTGTGTAAAATAGTCCTTTGCGAAGATATAAATAAAAACGTTCTTTTTCTGCTTTTATTGTTTTATTTTTCATGTATAACAGTATTTTGTATCTAAAGTTTTGTTTTTGAGCGACATGTAATTATTGTAAATATGACATCACGTCATTCTTAATGAGGCTATGTTATAGTAGTATACGATATGGCTTTAAATGAAAAAAAAGAGTGTATCAAAGGATTTGTGCCTTGATACACTCTTTTGTTAGGATCGATTTAATCGTTTGTGTTATTTGTTTATGACGTACTTATTGACATAAGTGTGTATGCCGTCGTTGATCTTTACTATGCGTGCTCCTTTTCCGATAGACAGCATGTCTGCTTCAGTAAGCCTTCCGATAGTGGTATGAAGCAACATTCTTCCGCTTTCATCGTAGAAGGAGATCTCAGCATTCTTGTTGCTCATAGCCTTAACATCGTCAATACCAAGTGTCGAATCGGCATCTTTCAAGTTGAAGGCAATGTCACATTCAGAGTTGGTGAATGTGCCTTGGGTGAGTCTTGTAGAAGTCACTTCGCCATCTTCGCCCTTGCTGAGCTGGTAAATCTGATAGTACCCGTTGCCGTATGCCGCACCGCTTATGCCGTCGCCGCCAGCATCGTATATAGCGAGAGAGTAACAGTCGTCGGTCTTAAGGTCGAGCACCTCCTTATACTTGTGTCGAGCCTCAGTGTAAGGTCCGCCTTCCTGTACCACGTCGCCGGCAGAGTTGAACACCTTCCATGTTGTTTCCTCAGGTTTCTTGTCCGTATAGATGTCCATGCGCACAGCATATCTTGCCTGCATAGAGTTGTTGAAGTTTATGGATATGGCATTACTTTCGTTGTTTGTGCCGTTGATTTCCGATAGCCATACCTTTGCAACATTCTTTGAACCGTAATCGGTCAATGTGAAATCCGTTATTCCTTCAATGTTGAACTTGGTCTTTTCCAGCCTTGCCAAATCCCCGCTCCAGTCGTATGAATGTGAGACGCCGTTGACCTCGACATTTATTTTGGCGGACTTCAGGTCGTTTCTGCCATCGTTGCGGAATATGATGTTTCCGTAGAAGTCTGGTGTGCAGATGAAGTCAGGCGTATCGTCTACGCTAATCAGGTTGGCATAATCGTCAGCCTTAGCCTCCTTCGGGATATATGCAGAAGCGACAATCTGTTTCGTATTTAAGTCTTGAACGAAAGCCACAACCCCAAGTTCATTCTCGTCGTAGAAGTTATCCAGACTGCAAGAGAAGCTGAAGTTGTAAGGTGTATCCTTTTCTATGCTTTGTGCTATGGCAGCACCGTTACCGTCAGGCATGAAGCGTTTTGCAACATATTCCATCTCGCTTTCTCCGTTGGAGTACGCTTTTGGTGCCTTGTAGTATTCTTCTATTGCTACGGCAAACAATCTTAGGTTCGATGCATCAGTAACATCAGTGTTGGATGAAACATCTCCTTCCACTTTGAGTTTGTGGTCAGCAATGCTGCAGCTCATGGTGATGTCATACTTCATGTCCGTCTCTCTTGCATTGTCAAACATGGCTCCCAGCAGGGTAGGGCTTAGAGAATATCGTGTCTCAGTTCCATTAATGAGCAGTGTCGGATAGGAATTTATGCCATAGAAGGCGATGCGCTGATCCAGATTTGCCTGTTCTGAGAGATAGAAAGGATCTTCTCTGTCAGGATAGCTTCCGTGGCATTTCAGACAGATAACGTCTCCTAACTTGTCGTTTATCACCTGGTCTAACACTGGAGCGAACTTTGCACATGGTCCGCAGCCGGTATTTGTAAAGTTCTCCACAATGACAATGTTCTTGTTTGTCAACTGCTGTGAGTAGGTCGTTTCGGTGGTTGTATTGCTAAACAAATCCTTCCATGAGCCGGCAATGCGTATTGCATCAATCTTCATGTCGTTCCAGTCAGTTCCCAATTTAGATGAGTTTCTCGCCAATACGATGGCAGAAAGCTCTTCCAGATCCTGTTCGCTCGTGCTGGAATACTGAAGAGTGGCTGCAGGCTCAGTTGTGAAGTCCGCCGGATTGACCCAAAGAGAGATTATGTCATTGTTGTCGCCTTCAACAAAGGTGTAGCCCATCACGACGAGATAAGTCTTGTTTAGGTCAAACTCCTCGTCCGTGTTGACAGCATTCTTTGGTCTTACTTTACCGATGCCGAATTTGAATTTTCCTTCGTTGTCGGATTTTGTCGTTGTCAGAAAACCTACATTGAAACCGTAATCCATGTCGTTTACAGTACCGTCGCCGGTCTTGCTTCTGACGAATCTGAGGAAAGGGTTTCCGTCGCCGGCATTCTCTATATTCACCAATGCGCTCACATATACGGTGCCACTGGAGATGAGCGTCCTGTCGAACGGAGCCTGATAGGAATAGCATTTCTTCAGATTCTCCATTTTTACGCAATTACCGGTGGCATCCGTTGAATAGCCTTCGTAGACAAGACTGCCTTCCACTACATTCATTGTGTTGTCGCTCGTTCCAGCTCCATATTTTACCCATCGGCCTTGTTGGTACAGATCTCCTGTGGTAAAGCTGTCGAAGTCTTCAGAGAAATATCTCTGTGCTGAGACTGTTGTCGGTATCAGCCAACATGCAGCTGCCAATGCCATGCCGACAAAAGACTTCTTGTTAGGTAATATCTTTCTCATGTTTGTTCTCGTTTTAAATGTTCTTGTAAAAAAGCGGAAAATCCTTTACTTTATTATATTTAATGAAGTGAAGGATTTTCTGCCTGTTCCAAAAAGAATACTATTTCGTAATCTTCATGCTCTTTGTCTTGCCTTGAGCATCCTTTGTGGTAATGATGTACATGCCAGGAGCAAGATTTGCACTGTCGTACTTCTCACCCTTTACGGTCTGAACCAGTTTGCCGTCGATGCTGTGGATAGTAGTAGAGGTAGCCTTAGAGAGGTTTTCGTTAACGGTGCTGATACCTGCTCCGTTGTCGAAAGTGCCGTTGTCGAAAATGCGTGCGCCCTTCAACATGGTACCATCTACATCGTCTTCACCTTGATATACTACATACGAGCAGTCGTCGCCTTTCACGAAGCTCACGCTGGTAATATATCCTTCTTCCATAATCCGCTGCTTCCATACGAATTCGCCATCCTTGTTGATGCGGGCAACATACAGATATTCCAATGCCCATGCCTGTCTGTCAGAGTAGCAAATCAGCCATTCACCGTCTCCTACAGGCTCTACACCGTAATTGTTGTAAGCCCAACCAGCATAGTCCTCGCCTTTAGTCTCTAATGTTTTTCCTTTATCACCGAACAGACGGTCGCCTTCCTCGTTGAATTTCTGTATTTTGAATGAAAAATTGCCGTCGCCGTCTTTTTCTGGGAAGGTTACGAGTACGGTGTTGTTCTTTGTGTCGACAGCCTGTTTTGGATAGTTGATGTCTATATTCTCGTCAGCCAGAGCATCCATAGCGTCAAGTCCGAATGTAGGGTCTCCGTCAGCAGAGACGTGCTGTGTGCAGATAGTATGTCCGAACATTCCAACCTCTCTTGTCCATGTAGCGTAAGCTCCGCCCTTGCCGTCAGGGTTGATTCTGTATGGATGAAGGTCGTGACCGCCAGAATTTGTTGATGCTATAGTAGAAGGCTCGCTCCATACATTCTTTCCTTCGCGGTTATATCTTTGAACTTCCGTTCCGTTAGAACCGCTGCCGATTGAGAGGAAGTCGCCGTTGATACTTGGGATAATCTGTCCGAAGATAGGGAGAGAGTTCTCGAAGGCGAGAGTTCCATCAGCCGTTACACGGTTGAAATAATTCACATCGTCGTATGAAGCTGTCTTATCCTGAATCCATATGTCATCTCCTACTACGAATGTATCAGTGAAAGGAGAGTTGATTCTGTCAGTAAGAGCCAGTCCGCCGAGTCCCCATACGAAGTTCTGCTCCTGGTCGATCTTATACCATACAGGGGTAAATGCGTTGTATCTTTCAAGGTCTTCCGCTTCTTCTGATCTTGAGTCGGCATTGCTTATGATGGCGCAACCGTCAGAGGTGGCAACGAGAGAGTAGTCACTGTTCCATGACGGACTCCTATGTTCAGAAACGGCAAGTCCGTTTACTCCGAATAAGGCGTTACCGTCTTTGTCAAGGAGCTGTAGATGTGGGAAGGAATAGCAGAGGGCATTGCCTGCTTTTCTGGCTGTTCTCCATGCCAGATACATCTTGCCGTCTTTTGTCAATGCTACTTTAGGTTGAATCTGTCCTGTTTCAGTTCCAGACAGGACAACAGGGTTGTTGTCAACGTTCCACTGTGCGCTTGCTGTCAATGTAGCAGCTATTGCTGCAGAAATCAATGTAAATCTTTTCATAAGCGTCTTTATTTAAAGTTTATATAATTGTTTTTTATTCCTTCTTTATATGTCTTTTGCAATTTGTTTTCGTAGCGTTTTGTACGATAACATTTTGCTGTGTTCCGTTGGCAAAAGTAGTAATATTTGTTATACGGCAATCGATAAAATGGAGTATTTATGTTACATTTCATGAATTGTTATAGAAATAACTGACGTTTTTCGTGTTTTGTTACTTTATGTTTGCTTTTTGTTGCATATTGTTGTGGATGTTCATTGAATCTAATCTATTTGTTGTTGTTGCTTGTGCAAGGTGTTGTCTAAAGGAAGGAAATATACCTTTTCAAATATCGTTTTTCGTTTCCTCCTTTATAAGTGCGTTTTCTATAAAAACAGCCGATTTCATCGTTGTATCTTGTGCTTTATGGCTTAAATTCCTTATATTTGCATAATATTTAGCTGCACTCGGCAAATTGAGAGTAAACTCTCTTTGCTCTCGTTTGCAAAATATTTGCATAATATTTAGCTGCACTCGGCAAATTGAGAGTAAATTCTCTTTGCATAGAAAATAAAAGAAATATGAGACTATTACTACTTTGCACTTTACTGTTATTAAACATACAGGTACATGCTGTCCAGGTGAAGTCGGAAGCGACAACATGTATGTACAAGGCTCTTGAGCAATTCCAAAACAACAACTTCCCCGAGGCGATGAAGCTGTTTACCCGTAGTGCGGAACTTGCCGACAGTCTTGGCGATGAACAAGCATGGCTTGTCAGCATTGGCTATATAAGCAATGTATATTTCAATGCCGGCGACTACGGACGCTGTTTCTATTATCAGTGCAAAGGTTATGAAGTGGCGAAGAAGCATAAAGACCTTTATATTCAGAAGAACTATCTCTCGAATATGGTTGCTGCATGCAGCAAGGGAGGACGTGTGGAATTAGCCAAGAAATATATAAAGCTTTTGCAGAAACTCGTTGATGAGAAAAATGATGACAACAGCCGTTATTATCTTCTCTACGATTATGCCCGGATATATACAGCCGAAAGAAGATACGACGATGCGATAAAGAAGCATCTTGAAACTCTTGATTATGCAAAGGAAAAGAAGATGGATGAGAATCTGATACTTTTCCAGTATTATGAGATTGGCAACCTGTATCTTCTGAAAGGGGATTACGCACAGGCTATAGAGTATGGCAGGAAATGCCTGAAGCCCAAGGTGGGGAAAGAAGACAGGGATTTCATCACGAGCGTATACAAGCTTCTTGCCGATGCCTACATGATGTCGGGAAACAATGAACTTGGCGATTATTATAACGATGAATATTTCGTGATGCAGGACTCTGTCTTCAACCGCAGCCGCCTTTATTCTGCAGGCAATGCCTTGATGGAATATGAGAACCGCAAGACGGACAAGCAGATTAATACGCTGAATGGCACTATCTCAAGGCAATCTATAACATTGGTGGTATTCAGTGGTCTTTTGCTTGCTTTGGTAATAGTCTTGGTATTGCTGTTCCGCAACAACCGGAGGTTGGATTATGCCTACCGTGCGCTTATTCGCAAAGGCATCGAGATGGGGAAGCAGGAGATGCAGACGAAGAAACTTCTTGAGGAGTCAATACAAAAGAATCCTGTAAACGAGAGTGCACCGGACGAGATTCCTGTAGAAGACAGCAAGAAAGAAAACACAGACGACGCGAAACCGGATGGCAATGAAAAGGAGCAGGGCATTGGCGGAATCGTTATGAGTGAGAAGAACAAGATGCGCTTGCTGAACAGCATTATCGAGGTGATGAATGACACCAAGTATATCTCGAACCCTGATTTCAGTCTTAATGCTCTTGCTGAGGCTGTCGACTCAAACACTCGTTACGTGTCGTGGGTGATAAATGATTCTTACGGGAAGAACTTCAAGACTCTGCTCAATGAGTGCAGAATAAAAGAGGCATGCCGTTGTATGCTTGACACGGAGCATTACGGTAACGTCACGATGCAGGCCATTTATGAAGAGGTGGGATATACCAATAATGTCAGCTTCATAAGGGCTTTCAAGAAGGTGAACGGTATGACGCCGTCAGAATACCAACGACAATATCATAAGGAGAGGTCTTCACAGGATAATGAAGACTGATCTCCTTTGACTTGTTTCCTTAAAAACTTCTCAGCCAAGCTTTCAGTTCGAGTTCCATCTCGTTGTGGAACTTGAAGCTGTCGCGTATTCCGAAGCCGTGTCCGCCGGAAGGATAGACATGGAGAGAGGCGGGAACGTCGTGGCGGTATAGCTCAGTGTAGTAGTTCACTCCGTTTGCCGGCAACACGACATGGTCGTCGTCGCAGAGGGCGATGAAGGCACGTGGCGTGGCTCTTGACACCTGTGCGTCGTTGCTATATAGCTTCTCGTCCTTTTTCTTTGCATCCTTTCCGAGAAAATTGTCGTGGCTGCCCTTGTGGGTAATGTCGGGTAGCATGGTGATGACGGGGTAGAAGAGAATCTGGAAGTCGGGCTTTGCGTCGCCTTTTGAATGGGTGGCAATGGTGGAAGCAAGATGTCCTCCAGCCGAAGAACCCATTATTCCAACCTGGTCAGCCTTTATGTTCCATGCGTTGGCGTTCCGTCTTACGAGCTTCATTGCCTCTTCTGCGTCGGCAATAGGCACGTCGCAGTTGCCGTGTGGCATGCGGTATTTCAATACTATAGCAGCAATTCCCATGTTGTTGAAGAATGGTGCCCAGTCGTAACCCTCGTGGTTCATGGCAAGATGCTGGTAGCCGCCGCCGGGACAGATGACCACTGCTCTGCCCGTAGCCTCCTCCTTACGGGGCAGAAACACCTTCACGGTGGCGGTATCGGCAACATTGCCGTTGTCGTTTGGCGCTCCGTTCAGCCATAGGTTAACAACGAAAGGCTTCTGTGCACTTGCTGAAACGGCAAGAGCCAGAAGGAGAGAGAATGTCAGAAGAATCTTCTTTGTAAAATTCATTTCAGTATAATTATTTGTTTACGTTCAGTATATCTTATGCAATATTCGTAAAAAAAATCGGAATATGCAAGTCTATCGTCCATTATCGGGTAATATTCTTCCGGTTAGTGATGTTTTAGATGGTATTACGATGCAGAAAGAAATATTTTCGTAATAAAAGTTTCATTTTATTGCGAACACCATAGAAGTTTGCAAGTTTTTTTGTAATATTGCAGTCTGAATCAATTATATGGTTTTATGCACATATTAGAAAAGTTCTGTTATTGTCCGAAATGCGGAAGTTCGCATTTCGTGGAGTCAAGTGAGAAGAGTAAGAAATGTGAGAATTGTGGATTTGAGTATTTCCTTAATCCCTCGTCGGCAGTTGCCGCTTTTATTCTAAATGGCAAGGGCGAGCTGCTTGTAGAGAAGAGAAAGAAGGAGCCGGCAAAGGGAATGTTTGACTTGCCTGGCGGCTTTGTAGATGTAAGGGAGACGGCAGAAGAGGGCATAAAGAGAGAGGTGAAGGAGGAGACGATGCTGAATGTGGTGTCTTCGAAGTATCTCTTCAGCCAGCCAAATATATATAGGTATTCGGATTTTGACGTGCATACGCTCGACATGTTTTACCTTTGCGAGGTGGACAACGAGCAGGAGATGAAGGCTGCTGATGATGCGGCGGAGTGTACTTGGGTGAAGCTTGAGGACATTCATATTGAACAGTTCGGCTTGCGTTCCGTGAGACAGGCGCTGCACATCTTTCTTGCCATGATGAACAAGTAAGACTTTATTTTATAAATCAAGTGAGGCTTTGCAATGGTCTTATACAAGAGAGGGGAGGGGACAGATGTTTGTTTCCCTCCCTCTTTTGTGTACGATTTGGGGGAAGCGTCAGAGAAGGACAATTTGTAATCTTTTAGAAATTCGGTAAGTTTCTTCATGAAACTCGGTAACTTTCCCATAGAAATTCGGTAACTTTCTCATAGAAACTCGGTAACTTTCGATTTTGGGTTGTTTTTATTAGCCGCAGAATATGACCCGCTTAGAGAAGGAAAACAAAAAATCCCGGTGCTTGGACTGCATCGGGATTTTCTGTCAATATATCCGGAAAGAAGTGCCGGATTAGTGGATGTTGTCTTCAATAAGGTTCTCGCCCGTCATGTCGGCAGGCTGCTCCAGTCCCATGATGTGGAGGATTGAAGGAGCCACGTCAGCAAGACGTCCGTCCTTTACGGTAGCGGAGTTGTTGTCCGTTACGTAAACGAAAGGTACTGGGTTCAGAGAGTGGGCAGTGTTAGGAGTGCCGTCCGGATTGATGGCATTGTCGGCATTACCGTGGTCGGCAATGATGATAGCCTCGTAGTCGTTTGCCTTTGCTGCCTCAATAACGTCCTTCACGCAGTTGTCAACGGCATGCACAGCCTTTGCGATGGCGTTGTATACGCCAGTGTGGCCTACCATGTCGCCGTTGGCGAAGTTTACAACGATGAAGTCATACTCCTGAGTGTTGATGGCACCCACGAGCTTGTCCTTAACCTCGTATGCGCTCATCTCTGGTTTCAAGTCATAGGTGGCAACCTTAGGGGAAGGCACGAGGATACGGTCTTCACCCTCGTATGGAGTCTCGCGTCCGCCGTTGAAGAAGAAAGTGACATGGGCATACTTTTCTGTCTCGGCAGTGTGGAGCTGCTTTTTGCCCTGCTTGCTGAGATATTCTCCGAGAGTGTCCTGCACGTTCTCTTTCGGGAAGAGGATGTTTACGCCCTTGAAAGAAGCGTCGTATGGGGTCATGCAGAAATACTGCAAGTCCTTTATCGTGTGCATTCCTTCCTCCGGCATGTCCTGCTGTGTGAGCACCTGTGTGAGCTCTTTGGCGCGGTCGTTGCGGTAGTTGATGAAGATGACAACGTCGCCCTCCTGTATAGTGCCGTCAACATTGGCGTTGCAGATAGGCTTTACGAACTCGTCGGTAACATCGGCAGCATAGCTCTCCTCCATGGCCTTCACCATGTCGGTGGCTTTTGTTCCCTTACCCTCAACGAGCAGGTCGTAAGCTTCCTTCACGCGGTTCCAGCGCTTGTCGCGGTCCATGGCATAGAAGCGTCCGATGATGCTTGCTATGTGCGCACCGTTTGCTTCGCAGTGGGCAGTAAGGTCTTTGATGAAGCCCATGCCGCTCTTAGGGTCGGTGTCGCGACCGTCCATGAAGCAGTGTACGAAGGTGTTCTCCAGACCATACTCTTTTGAAATCTCGATGAACTTATACAGGTGGTCGAGAGAGGAGTGTACGCCGCCAGTAGAGGTGAGTCCCATCAGATGTAGACGCTTGCCTGTCTCTTTTGCGTATGAGAATGCCTTTACCACTTCCGGGTTCTTCAGAATAGAGCCGTCAGCGCAGGCACGGTTTATCTTTACGAGGTCCTGGTATACGATGCGTCCGGCACCGATATTGAGGTGGCCTACCTCAGAGTTTCCCATCTGTCCTTCCGGCAGACCAACGTCTTCGCCGCAAGCCATGAGCTGTGAGTGTGCGCTCACTGCTGTAAGATAGTCGAGATAAGGAGTTGGGGTGTTGTAGATTACATCACCCTTACCATGTTTGCCGATACCCCATCCGTCGAGTATCATCAATAAAGCTTTCTTTGCCATGATAAAAAATCTTGTGTTATATTCTATATATGTTTAAATCCTAAAAAATCGAATGATAAAAAACTAATACTTTCTGAGTGCAAATTTACAATATTCTCTCCGATTCACCAAATTCGGCGGACTATATCCTTGATTCTTTAAGCTTTATATGATTTTGAACAAAAAAAGTGTTCCGAAAAACGGATATATTGGAATTTGTTGTTATATTTGCACGTAGAAAATCTATTAACATTTTATATTTAAATAACTAACAAAAAAACGAAAGCTTATGAAGCGCCTGTTATTATTTTGCGTATTTTGCGTATTCGCATTTGTGGCTAATGCCCAGGTAAGAACATTCTATTACAAGGATAGTGGCTATTGGGTGAAACTTGATTTGACCAAGAAGGTATTCATCCTTGACGGCTGTGCCTCTGAGCCGATGAGAGTGCTGAACTACAAGAAAACCGGGAACAAGGAGAGTTTTACCACTACCGACAACGGTCTGACCACTCACAATGAGTTTGTGAAGAAGTCGGATACAGACTATACTTACTACTCTTGGACGACTCCATCCGAGTCGAAAGAAAAGGCAGTAATCGAGGTGACGACAAAACCTGTAACCATCAAGGACGAGCTTGAGGAAGACAGACCTACAGAAACGGTTGCCGAGAAGAATCCCATCAAATCTGTCAGCGACGGAGTGAAAGGACTGTTCAATAAGGGCAAGAGCCTCTTTAAGAAGGACAAGAGCAAGGGCAGTTCCAATGCCGGCAAGAGCATCAAGGCTCCAAAGAGTGCGCCTGTAGATGATGGTAGTATGCCAGAGAAATAAATTTATGACTTTATCATGATATAAGCTCCCGTTGCGTTTAATATGTAGCGGGAGTTTTTGGGTTGGTTATATTTGTTCTTCGTTTGCTTTGTGGATACCTTTACCACTAATGAATAGGAATATGTAATAAACAACGCAAGATAATGTGCTTTTATTGGAAAATGCACATTATCTTGCGTTGTTTATGTGTCGCTTTTATAAGTTCAGTTTCTTTGTATTTGCATGATGTGGGGTAAGCGTGTAGCGGTGTTTGTCAGAACATCTTGCTCACTCTCTTTATGCCTTCAACGAGAGTGTCTATCTCTTCGGTCGTATTGTAGAGGGCGAAGGAAGCACGTACCGTACCCTGTATGCCGAGACGGATCATCAGGGGTTGGGCGCAGTGGTGACCTGTTCTTACGGCAATGCCCAGACGGTCGAGTAAGGTGCCCATGTCGAGATGATGGATGTTGCCGACGAGGAAAGAAACTACAGCATCCTTCTCTTCTGCTTCTCCGAATATCCTCATGCCTTCAATTTCCTTCATACGCTTCATGGCATAATCCGTAAGCATCTTCTCATGTGCGTGTATGTTGCCCATGCCAAGACTCTGCATGTATTTTATGGCAGTGGCAAGACCGTGTGTGGCTACATAGTCGGGAGTGCCGGCTTCAAACTTGAAGGGAAGCTTCTCGAAGGTAGTCTTTTCAAAGCTTACGCTATCTATCATCTCGCCTCCTCCCTGATACGGTGGCATACGGTCGAGCCAGTCTTCCTTTCCGTAGAGCACTCCTACGCCGGTAGGACCATACATCTTGTGTCCGCTGAAGGCAAGGAAGTCGCAGTCGAGTTCCTGCACGTCAACGCTGAAGTGTGGTGTACTCTGTGCTCCGTCAAGCATGAAAGGCACTCCGTGTTCATGTGCAATGCGTATCATTTCCTTCACGGGGTTGATGGTGCCGAGCACGTTGCTTACGTGTGCTACGCTTACTATCTTTGTCTTTTCCGTGAAGAGCTTTTCGTATTCGTCCATCAGGATCTCTCCCTTTTCGTTTATCGGTATGACCTTAAGACAGATGCCTTTCTTTGCAGCCTGTAGTTGCCATGGTACGATGTTGGAGTGGTGCTCCATAGTGGAGACAATGACTTCGTCGCCTTCTTTCATGAACTCATCGCAGAATGATGAGACGACGAGGTTAAGGGCCTCTGTTGTGCCACGTGTGAAGATTACTTCGCTTGTGGACTTGGCATTGATGAAAGCTCTCACTGTTTCGCGTGCTGCTTCGTGTAGGTCTGTTGCCTGCTGCGAGAGATAATGTACGCCGCGGTGTACGTTGGCATTTACGTTTAGATATTCTTCACGCATGGCATCGAGCACACAGAGTGGTTTCTGTGTGGTGGCGGCGTTGTCGAGGTATATGAGCGGCTTGCCGTAAACCTCGCGGCTCAGTATGGGGAAGTCCTGGCGGACCTTGTTTATATCGTACATTGGCTTTTTTGTTTTGTACAAATGGGAGTTTCTTGTTGTTATGGGGCGTTGGGGATACTGTACAGGTCGGTTTACTTGCACAGCTTGCATCCCTCACACTTGCTCAGCTCTCCGCGGAACCTCTTCTCCACGAGGTAGTGCAGGCGGTCGCGCAGCGGCTCCAGCTGCATCTTGTCAATTACTTCGTTTATGAAGGCGAACTCCAGCAGCAGTTTTGCCTCTTTGAGGCTTATTCCTCGTTGCTGCATGTAGAAGAGGGCAGCATCGTTGAGTTGTCCCACGGTGCTGCCGTGTGCGCATTTTACGTCGTCGGCATATATTTCGAGCATTGGCTGTGTGAACATTCGTGCAGTCTTGGTGGCACAGAGGTTCTGATTGGTCTCCTGCGAGGTGGTCTTCTGTGCTCCGTGGCGCACCAGCACTTTTCCGGCGAAGGCTCCTACCGCATCGTCATCAAGCACATATTTGTAGAGCTCGTTGCTCTGGCAGTGTCCCACTTTGTGGTCTATGAGAGTGTTGTTGTCCACATGCTGGTTCTTGTCGGCGATGACGCATCCGCAGAGGTTGCATTCTGCTCCTTCTCCTTCGAAGACGAGGTCTGTACGGTTGCGTGTCGTTCCGTTGTGAAGTGTTATGACGTTATGGTTTACTCTGCTGTTAGCCTGTTGGCTGATGAAGACGTTGCTTACCCTCACGTTCTTTGCATGTGTCTCTTCGAGGCAGTACAGGTCGAGCGAAGCGTTGTCGCCGACATAGGCTTCGATGACCTGTGTGGCAAGGAAGTTTCTGTCATCAGCGGCATGATCGCAGAACAGCAGTTTTATCTCTGCTCTTTCTTCAGCAACAATCAGTACGCGACGGTTTACCATCAGGTCCACGTCGGAACGCAGTATGTTGATTATCTGTATGGCTTTGTCGATGACCACGCCTTTCGGTACGTATATGAACAGTCCGTCTTGTGCGAGCATTGTGTTGAGTGCCGTAATGCCGTCCTCATTGCTCTTGGCAATCTTTCCATAATATTTAGCCACAAGCTTCGGTTGCTCGGTTGCGACCTTGTTTAGGGAATCTACGATTACTCCTTCGGGCAGCTCCTTCTTGGGCAGTACCTTGTTGTGGAAGCTGTCGTTTATCACGAAGTAGAGCGATGTGCTCAAGTTTGGCACGTCGCAGCGGAAGGCTTCGTATGGGTCTACGGGAATGTCCAGTCGGTTGATGTTCAGTCCGTAGTTCGGCTTGAAGAGAGCCGAGATGTCGGTATATTTGTATCTCTCCACTTTCTTTGTGGGGAATCCGAGGCGCTTGAAGTCTTCGAAGGCGGCATCTCTGCAGCTGTTCATAACGTCATTGGCGTGCCCCTTTATCATTTCCCTGCATTGTTCGTAGAGTTCTATATATTGTTTTTCGCTTTGCATCTTCTTAGTGTTTACAGTTATGGATTAATGGCTGATTGGCAATAAGATATGTATCAGACACTAATCCTCTTTGTCGACTTCGGCCTTTATCCAATCGTAGCCTCGCTGTTCTATTTCCTTGGCGAGCTCCGGTCCTTCGGTCTTCACGATTCTTCCTTTGTAGAGCACGTGCACTACACTTGGTTTTATCATGTCGAGCAGTCGCTCATAGTGTGTTATGACGATGGTGGATTTCTCAGGGGTGTGCATCTTGTTCACTCCCTCTGCCACAATGCGCATGGCATCGACGTCGAGTCCGGAGTCTGTCTCGTCGAGGATGCTCAGTTTTGGGTCGAGCATTGCCATCTGGAAAATCTCGTTGCGCTTTTTCTCTCCTCCGCTGAATCCTTCATTTACGGAGCGGTTTGAGAGCTTGCTGTCGAGTTCCACCACTTTTCTCTTCTCTCTCATCAGCTTTAGGAAGTCGCCGGCAGAGAGCGGTTCCTTGCCCTCATATTTGCGCTTTTCATTTATTGCTGCGCGCATGAAGTTTGTCATTGACACACCTGGTATTTCCACAGGGTACTGGAATGAGAGGAAGAGTCCTTCATGTGCTCTGTCTTCGGGAGCCATTTCAAGAAGGTTCTTGCCGTTGAAGTATACTTCGCCTTCTGTTACTTCATATAGTGGGTTGCCCACGAGCACTGCGCTCAGTGTGCTTTTTCCGGAGCCGTTAGGTCCCATGATGGCATGTGTCTCTCCGTCTTTTACGGTGAGGTTTATGCCTTTCAGTATTTCTTTGTCGCCGATTTTGGCGTGTAGGTTTCTTATTTCTAACATGATGTTTGGATTTTTTCTTTTAGAGTGATGGGAAAACTGGGTCTCTGAGAGTCCGTGTAGAACGGTGATTTTATCCCACGGTGCCTTCCAACGACACGCTGAGCAGCTTCTGTGCTTCTACGGCGAACTCCATCGGCAGCTTGTTCAATACCTCTTTGGCATAGCCGTTCACGATGAGGCCGACGGCCTGTTCTGTGGGTATGCCTCGCTGGTTGCAGTAGAAGAGCTGCTCTTCGCTGATCTTGCTTGTTGTGGCTTCATGCTCCACTACGGCGGTGTTGTTGTGGATGTCCATATACGGGAATGTGTGTGCTCCGCAGTCGCTGCCGAGCAGCAGGGAGTCGCACGAAGAGTAGTTGCGTGCGTTGTCGGCATTTGCCGTTGCGCGCACCAGTCCGCGATATGAGTTCTGGCTGTGTCCGGCAGATATACCCTTTGATATGATGGTGCTCCTGGTGTTCTTGCCTATGTGTATCATCTTGGTACCGGTGTCTGCCTCCTGGTAGTTGTTTGTCACGGCAACGCTGTAGAACTCTGCCACGGAGTTGTCGCCACGCAGCACACATGATGGGTATTTCCATGTTATGGCAGAACCTGTCTCCACCTGTGTCCATGACAGTTTTGAGTTAACGCCGCGCAGGTCTCCGCGCTTTGTCACGAGGTTCAGCACTCCTCCCTTGCCGTTTTCGTCGCCAGGATACCAGTTCTGCACGGTGGAATACTTCACCTCTGCATGGTCTTTCACTATGATTTCAACTATGGCGGCGTGCAGCTGGTTCTCGTCACGCATTGGTGCTGTGCAGCCTTCGAGGTAGGAAACGTACGAGTCGTCTTCTGCTACGATGAGTGTTCGCTCAAACTGTCCTGTGTTTCTTGCGTTGATACGGAAGTATGAACTCAACTCCATAGGACAACGTACTCCTTTGGGGATGTATACGAAGGAGCCGTCGCTGAATACGGCGCTGTTCAGTGCTGCGAAGAAGTTGTCACGGTATGGCACCACGCTTCCTAAGTATTCCTTTACCAGGTCGGGATGCTCCTTCACGGCTTCTCCTATTGACGAGAAGATGACTCCCTTCTCTGCGAGCTTTTCCTTGAATGTGGTCTTTACGGAGACGGAATCCATGATGGCATCTACTGCTGTTCCGCTTAATGCAAGTCTTTCTTCGAGCGGTATGCCCAGTTTGTCGAAGGTTTTCATCAGCTCTGGGTCAATCTCCTTGTTCTCAGGCTTTTTTGCCAACGGGTCGGCATAGTATGAAATTGCCTGGTAGTCGATTTCGGGTACGTGTACGTGTCCCCACTTCGGTTCCTGCAGCGTTTTCCAGTAGTTGAACGCCGTAAGACGGAAGTCGAGTAGCCACTGTGGCTCTCCTTTCTTCTTGGAGATCAGTCGGATGATGTTTTCGTCAAGACCTTTCTCTATGATGTCCGTATGTACGTCGGTGGTGAAGCCGAACTCGTATTTCTGTTCCGCCACCTGCTTTACGAACTCATTGTTTTTATCTTTAATTTCCATTTTCCTGTTGTTTCGAAACGAGGCTCACGCCTCCTGTTTGTATTGTGGCTGCCTTCGTGTGGCGCCACTTGTCATGACTTAATATATATATATATAAATTGTCTGTGCAAAGTTACTACAAAAAAGTGAAATGCGGAAAGATATAGTGATAGAATTGAGT